>Ga0247734_1002510_pt1 | contig 11970 bp, 10 predicted proteins | sample UWRJL103311B2_FD_180933 | JGI IMG/M metagenome (GOLD analysis project Ga0247734, IMG submission 180933) | Plant litter microbial communities from Arlington Agricultural Research Station in Wisconsin, United States - UWRJ-L103-311B-2 | ecosystem: Environmental > Terrestrial > Plant litter >... | reverse complement strand
CCCCCCCGAGCGAGTAGGATGGACCGCAATATGGCCATCCATTGATGGCGTAGGTGCCTGTAGATTAATCTAGTGGTCTATAGGTGCTGCTCGGCGAAGGATATTGATGTATTATATTAACGACATCTTGTCTCGTCATAGAGGCGTAACGGCTTTGTAATTTTCCCATCCGGATGAGGATGTGTTTGTTCTTAGCCCGTGTTTCGCTTGCAAAGACCAGCAACAACACTGATATCGTCCAATTTCCCTACTTCCGTTAGTGTGAAAGTTCAAATCTTACCACTGTAAAGACTTACCTCCTTCCATGGCCAAACCTTCCTCCACTGCGTGCTCCATAAATGGACTCTCAGCAAACGGATCAGTGGCGATGACTTTGGCAGCCTTCATCAACTCATTTGCAACGTATTTCATGCCGCCTCCAGCACCGCCTCGTCGATCACCAGTGCTTTCTCCCCCTTGTCCCTCTTCCCATTTCCGTATACTTGTTACAACATTCTCGATTATCTCATGCTCCCACAAGTTGTCGATTACACCGTCCGACATAGCTAACACCACATCATCCTCCTGAATTTCGACTTTGTCCAGCACTGCGTTTTGACGTGGTGTGTCTGGACTGTTTGTGCCTAGCTGTCGAGGACAATCAAACCAATGCCATTGTTCCTGTGTCTTAAAGATGCGCTCCGATTTCTGGGGCCTGAGCACAAGGATCTGAGAGTCGCCTAAGTTGGTAACGTAGAGTAAAGGGGTCGGAGGAGAATCGGAGCTTGAGCCGTTTCGTTTGAAGTAGAGTTGAGCACCTGCTGCAGTTGTTGTTCCCTGCCAGTGATTAGGCTCGGATGTTGCCTGTAAAGTCTTCTCGTATGCTCTCTGGAGGCATTCGACCGGATCTGGTTCATAGTTTTCACTGTGACCTGACCGGCTTGCATCCTGTTCAATCTCCGATGCCCAGAAATGCAGTACTAATCTTGACCATAACCTAACCTTACAATTAGCTTCACTCCAAGTTGTACCAGCTACGACACTAACCCAGCATGCCCTCCAGGTCTTGTCGACCATGCTCCCACTCCATCATTTGCACAGATGAACGTTTCGCTCGCATATACCGCATCATCACCATTCGTGTGCCCTCGAATCAGATCCCCATTCACCAAAGGGCGGCGGTCCCGGCTCATATGGTGGGTGCTGAGGGCATCCGAGAAAGATCCAGAGGGGGGAGAGAGAAATGGCGGGGGAAAGGGTCTGGGGCGCCTCTTCGCAAACAGGGCGAGCCCAGTCTCGAACTTGAAGGGAGCGTGTCGCGCCCGCAGAGAAGAAGTTTGACCGTTTTCCGCGATAGGCGCCACTTCAGACGCGCATGTCTGGAGGTTCTGGACGAGACATCGTCTAGGATGAGATATTATGGCTTGCACAGCGTTTGTGCGAAGGACCGACCTCCTCATCCCAGCGTCTGGGGGCGCTTTGCGATCACGATTGGATGTAGGTAGAAGATGTGAGGTTGGGGGTTAATTCTGGAAATATGATGTCTCCTGATAAGCATCTTGCGCGAGGGCTTATCGCACGTGAAATCTCTGTACAAAATAGAAAGGTGGTCCATGAGCTAGTTGAAAGCGGGCACTATAGAGATGGATTTTAAGAAAAGCACTAGCAGTGAAATCTAATACCAACAACACACACAGCCATCCAATCCAAAATGGTTCCAAAGACAACTGGTTCAAAGACATGTAGTTAGTTGTTCCTACGTGGAATGATGCCAATGAATCTAAACTTATGCAAAACAATGCGTACCATCACCTAAAGGCAAATGTTCAATTTTGTACATCTTAGTATGTCTCGATTTACAGCTTATTAAGACTGAGATGCGCTATGCAACAAACTGATCATGTTTGCAGTTGCTTGTGACTAAAGAATGCTACTCTAATGAATGATGCAGCTGAATAATGATGCAGCCCTGAAGTCATTCCAATATCATTTAAGATGTAATGCGGAATATAATTTAGAGCATTCCGTACCGAGCCCCTTTTCACTCAGTAGCTGGTGAATCAAGTAGTGGCGTTTTTTATGCAATGCAGGACTATACCAGTAAAATAAATCAAGTACAGAGGTGAAAGTTACGGAGATGCTTCTTTCTGATAGGACTGCTGCTAAATGAGTCTCGTCAACAGGAAGCCTCCCATCAAGAATGTTTGTCTATCTTTATATATACACATACGTATACATCAATCAATCAATATCTTGAATTTTCGTACCGTAGCTGAGAGTACAGTAGTACTCTGGAGATGTGGTACAATTATATGTAATTTCGTAGCACAGTAATCTTCTTCCCAACCATGCCGCATTAATAAAAGAATGTTTCCCTCCTCCTTCCGGCGTAGGCGAGGATACCAAGACCGGTCCAAGGGAGGCGAGGGAAGCTCGGAGCGTCTTATTATATTGCTCGTGTCAGCCAATGCTCGTATATAATGTGCACTGGGCAGGTATGGGACCACCCACGGCCAGCAAGACCAGCTGCGATGTATTATTGGATTGCAATGATCGATGGCTATTTTCACAAGTCATGTCCTGTACAGACAGTACTGTACTTCTAGAAACCGTACAGCTAGAGTAGCGGTTGATTTATTGGTCCATGATACATCCAGATGAGCTTCCCAAACACCGAATCGACGCCGGCTCGCTACCATTGTACCAGCTGTTTTGGATTGTTTCGAAGCCAGACCATCATACCATACCATACCCTACCCTACCATAGTATACACACCGCACCCTTCAGATTATTCTCCCACGAAGTATACAATATGTACTGTACTATATGCGTAGTTTGATTTGACTAGACTGGACGTCCGTGATCTTCTTTAGTGCTCCCGGTGACCCTCTTGGGAGCTGGAAGCTGGGTTGGGCTAGACCGGAACAAGGCCGAGACAAGATGCGAACAAGACCCAACCAAGAGAAAAGCTGAAGAGGCGGTTAGTAAGTTGGCCAGAAGAAGACTACAGTAATAATTAGATACTAGCGATGGAGGTGAACTGGTTTATACTTCGTAGCTTCGGTCGGTGTCTGCGGGTGTGGCTTGTGTAGCTGCTCCGGTAAGCTGAGGATGTACGCGTCATGATGGATGAGACCAACGGCCAACACCAGGGCGAAAGAGGATGAGGACGAGGTTGAGGGGAGAGAAGGGAAGATGAATCGGGTGGCCAAGAGAAAGAATTATGGGGAGGGAGGAGGAGGGTTTGCTATACGAATAATTAGCCAAGCACATCCGCCATATATATATCTATATATATATATAAATATAAATATGCATAGAGTAGGTAGTACGGTAATAATAAGTCACTGGATATTGTTAATTGTTAATTGTAATTATTATTACTATTACTATTAATCTACAGTACTAATAAATCATTGGACAGTACGGTATCAAACTCTACAGTATTATACTGTATTATATATATATACTATAGAAGTGGTATTAATGATATCCGTATACAGTACAGTACCTCCTCTCCTGTTGCTCCACCTTTCCCTGATTAGGCAATTGCTGAATAAGCTAAGTATTAATCTGGTTATGGTGTAGTGTAATCAACAAAAAGTAACTCGGTAGTAAGTAAGAAAGTAAGTAGCACGTCAATAGGTAAATTCGATGTTGAGGCATTACTTAGTACGATTGATATTGATATCGGTATTGATATTGGTATTGGTATTGTACAGTACTTCCGTATTATGATGCTGGGTAGTAGTATAAAATCGTTACTAATTCCTCCCCGTATATTTATTTTTTCCCAGCCAAGCCGCCTTCAAAATGATCCGCGCAAGCTACGTTCCTGCCACGAAACCTTGCCAACCGCTAAAATATGTGCTAATACGTACGAGTGACGTGGGTACACAACACAACTGCTGCGGTTCTGTGGTCGTCTGCGGCCTGGTCCGGAACACCAGCGACTACACCACCACCTATCCTATCCTATCCTATCTACGATATTGTTCAACCTCCAAAAACCCTCACAACCTTACAACCTTCCTTTTTTACCTCCACCTCCTCCATATCCCTCTTCACAACTCCTGGTCTCTACCTTACCTGGCTGAGTAACCTGTTTGTTGGTCGTGGATTCCATTCCTTGTCACCCGAGTTGGGTTGGAACACCCATCTATTTGCTTCGCCGCGTTGCACCAAATTCATTCCCCATGCCAGAGCTTTGAAAAACTTCCTCGGATACGTCGGAATATAATCAGTAACAATACCACACTCGTTTACAGGAGCTTTCCTCCTTAGCCGCCATCATGAGTCGAAACAGAGGTACGTCTGACCAACCGGCGGAAAAGTGAAAAGTGCTCGCGGGATCCCTTCGCTAACATTTTCAAGTGTCGTCGTTCATGTCAAGTTTTACACGCAGCAGAGGAGATTCAGCCAGCAGTCCAGTAACTCCGCTGTCTACCACATCTACGCCCCCGCCCCCCGCACCCATACAAACCAAACAGGAACCCTTCCCAAAATTCAACTCCATACAAGAAACGCCATTCACAGATTCTCCAGTCGCCTACAGTTCCAATGGCAGAGATTCCCCGGGACCTCAGGTGCCGCAGCGGGAGCGCGCTTCTTCGAGACCAATGTCAATGGTGCAGACATATCAACCTCCCTTGATGGATGTGGCCAAGGATACGTTACCCGAGCTACAACCCATCTTTACATTTCTCAACAGCCATGGCAACAAGTTGTACCAAGAGGGCTACTTTCTAAAGCTAGATGATCAAGATACATGTACGTTAGATAATGCACAATAGCATTTTGCAATTCTAATATCATACTAGATGGAAGACCGAATCCAGACCGGACCTGGACGGAATGCTTCGCGCAATTGGTGGGCACGGTGCTCTCTCTGTGGGATGCGGCGGAATTAGATGGTGCTGGCCAGGATGGTGAAGTGCTCCCAAAATTCATCAATTTGACGGACTCGTCCATAAAAATGGTAAATAATCGATCTCCATTCTGTTCCTCTCGCACTGCTGACAGCCTTAGATTGAATCTCTTCCAACCAGATCAGACAGCGAGCCCCCTTTGCAAAATGTGCTCAGCATCTCCACTGCTGGAAAGAACCGTTATTTACTGCATTTTAACTCTCATCATTCTTTGATACAGTGGACAGCGGGAATCCGGCTTGCTATGTTCGAGCATGCTACGCTACAAGAAGCTTATACGGGCGCCCTTATTGCCGGAAAAGGCAAGGCCCTTAATAACATCAGCTTAATCATGGAGCGTACGAGGACCAAGACGGAAGATTGGGCCCGGGTGAGATTTGGAGCCGGTACGCCATGGAGACGGTGCTGGTGTGTTATCACACCCCCTGATGATAAAGAGGTTCAAAAATTGAGGAAGGAAGCGAGCAAGAAAAAATCGGCATACGATAGATCTCGGCTACCGGTTTTGAAGGGCAACGTCAAATTTTACGATACGAAGAAAACGAAGAAGGTAAACCCAATAGCCACGATCTCCGACGCGTATACTGCATTTGCTATCTATCCACAAGCAAAACCCCTGATCGACGCTTCGACACTTGTTAAAGTGGAAGGTCTCATTACTATTCATTCCGATCCACCTTCGACCACGGAAGGATTTGTGTTTGTAATGCCTGAAGTCCACCCAGCGGTCACTGGATTTGAGATGATGCTTCGCTGGCTCTTTCCCGTTTTTGATACATTTGCTCTCTACGGGCGCCCGAATCGGCTTGCTGCGGAGACCAAAGATCCACAAAGTCTCATGTTTGCCATGCCTAAACATCGAAGATATGGGTACTTGGAAATTTTAGATGTATCGGGTCTTATTCTAGAAAATGGAAGTTCGACATGGCGAGAGTCGGAGTGGAGACGCAGGATGAAAGAACTTACGCTGAAGCGAATGACTGCCATCGAAGATGGTAGCAGACGCGACAGTAGATATAGCAGCCGGAGGAGCACGCGCAACAGTTTTGGTCCATCACGAAGTCGCCTCGCATTTGATGATGCAGCTTCGACTAGATCGTCACCATCTATCGGATGGCAGCAAGGACCACCAGCAGATGTGCCAATCGACGGAATCCCTCGGACTGACTCTGCACCACCTATTAGCGAAATGCGTAGACCAGCTACATCTACTAATCCTGCTCATCATCATCGATCAGTTTCAGAGACGCAAGGTATCGATCGCTACGCGAACGCGACCTCCAACTATGATGGAAATTACGACAATGGTCCTCCCCCTCCCGTTCATGATCAAGGTACTATTGCGCCAAGGGAGCCCTCCAACCTGAATTATAACCAGAGTGCTACAGATGGCCGGATTAGCTCGGAAGACGATACTTACCGAGAAATTCCAGTTCGTGAATTGCAGAATCTAACAACGACAACATCACCGGAGCCTGTCGCACCTCCTCCCGCATTTTCACATACCCCCGGGTCTTTACCTGCCACCAAGCCATACCATTCACCAGACCTTCGCAGGGCCAAGAGTCGGATGTCCACCTCAACACTCTCACAACTAGCAGGAGCTGGCGGTGCCGCTGGCAGTGCCGCTGCTGCTGCTTACAATGCCAGTACCGAGCGACCTAGAACAAGCGAAAGTCTGAGACTACAAAATATAGGATATCACGGGGAGGATATGGGCCACAAAGGGGTACTGTCAGATACCAACAACTCCGAATATTCTGCTAATCGAAATGGTCTCCATAAAGGCCCAGCAGCTGTAACAAATTCCAGATTCTCTTCTGATGGACCCTTGCAAATGCGCCACACCGACGTCGAGATGCGAGCGAATGTTTCCGCCCCCCCGCCACTTTTCTCTGCCAGCAATACTGTTCCAGGCCATACTTATGAAACGCCGCAGTTAGTTCCCTCTCCAAACTCCAATTCAAACTTTTCCGGCCATTCTTCTCATCCACCAAGAGACTCCACCCATAACATGGACCACCAGCCATCACCCCTAGTGACCAGCGGAACGATTAGTCGCAAACCACTCCCTCAGGTTAGTACGGCCCTTCGCTCCCCGACATCTGCGGAAACCACTTCTAGTAGCGGTACTCTAGACCAACTTGCATTTGACGAAGGAGCCTTCAATATGGTGAAGGCACCATTTGATCGGACGAAGACTGTGGCTGGACCTCATGATCAATTTGCGAGGAATAGAGCAGAAACCATGTCTAGTGTTTATGAGGACATTCGCTACGATGATGATGAACCAGACTATGCGAGTACGTCTCGACCATCTGTCGAGTATGTTGAACGACGAGGTGGTCCTCGTACTGGTGTGATGAAAACTGTAGGAACTCTACAAGATGTTAGCAATCCTGGTGGCAATGATTCCTTTATTCCAGATGTTAATTTTGGTCCAACAATGAACCTCACCTCCGACCGAACTGCAAGAACGGCCAGCCCCGGCCCTGGCCAATTCTATGGAACCACTCCCCCGACCAATCCTTCAACTGGCTTCAGACGTACCCCTGATCTCCCGGTGGCAGCACGACCTCAAAGTTCTGGGCACTCCAAATCGCCTAGCCGCAACGTGCGTCCCAACGATAGTGCACATCACCGAAATGAATCTTCTGAAAGTAGAACTTTGCCATGGCAACCTGGAATGAGCGCAATGGGCTCTCCTGCAATGCAACAAAGCATCACAGCAGAACAATTTGTCCAGCAACGCGCAAATGTCACCCCTCTTTATGCCCACAACCGCCAAAGCTCTAATCCCCGTGGATCCACGCCACCTCTTGCGAGACCTCGCTCTAGTGACCGTCTTGCTCAGTTTGGCCAAGGTCATTCTCGTCATAGCTCGGCAGATCTTCTTCAACGTCCAAACTCAAGAGGTCCAGGGGCTAGTCTTGGCGGACCTGCAGGAAATGGTGATATGCCTACGACTCTATCTGCCCGTGAACAAGAACATGTTGCGAGGGTTACTGGTCAACCACTGATTACCATGGCAGGTACTCGGAAGGCTCCAGGAGCTGGTCTGGTTGGTGCCATAGAAAATCGTGAGATAGAGAAGCAGCAGATGAAACAGGGTATTAACAGCCAAGCTGTACAACATGCCATTGCACAGCGCCAGAGCTATGGGATACAACATCAGTATCCTCCCGAGCAGGGCCAAGATCGTCGTATGTCACAAGCCCAGTATGGTCAATATCCGCAAGCACAATACGCCGGCCAAGTACAGGGCCATCCACCATACATGTCTCCAGCGGCCAATGTCTACGCGCAGGGAGGGGGTTTCTCGGCTCCATCACAACCGGTATACCAAGGCTCTCCCGATCCCGTATTTCAAACACCACCGGGAGTTCCCAGTATGCCATTCTCTCAATCATCACAGTACTTTCAACAGCAGCCAAATCAACAATCGAACCGTCCTCATAGTGGTCAAGGAAGAGGTAATGCAGGATATCAGGGACGTTATTAGAAGAATGAGCATGGAATGGAGTTAAAAGGAAAGATTGGGAAAGAAATCTGGAAGGATCAGTGCAAATTGGCTTGGCGTTGATTCATAAATGGCTTGAAAGGGCTCAGGAGTTTACATTTCTTGCTAAGATGGAGGAGTTTGGGGCATAATAACTTGGGAGTATAGACAAACAGTCTAAAGATCTTTTCCTAGCGTGCGTTTCTTGCATTTTGCTCTGGTGGAATTAGGCCATTTCAGAGTAATGGCCTTTGACTTATTTCGAGATAACCTAATACTTCATGGGTGTCGAATTCAATTAGTACACCAACCAGTTAGACTCTGCTTTTTTTCTTTTCTGAAAAAAGGTTAAATTTGGCTAAATTAAATTATCTACCTCAGGTCCTCGAGCCCTGTCTTCCGTCCTAATTGTTCCATGCTCCTTACCACCACTTTTATGATACTATCTCGGGGACCACTTTCACCACAATACTCATTTTTATATTATTACTGTTTTGGCTCTCTTATATAGACTGACCCAGAACGGTGCGGCTTGAAATTTAAATATTAGAAAATCTCTATAGTACTTCCAATTGGTTGACATGACATGAAGCCTCATTCATCTTGAGGTAAGTGGCATTGCTTAGGGTACAAATATTTAGGGAGTTCAAGATCAGAATGCGTAAGCTGATCATACAAAGCTAATAAAGCTACCAGCGTGCGTCCGGGTGACGATCAGGAGTTGTAGAGGCTACTGTGAACAACTGCAACGTCTCGATGTCCAGGTCTAAGGGGATTCGATTCTCTGCTAGCGGTGGCTGCTTCGGCCAATGCTTCTCGTGATAGTCGCGAAGGGGCGTATGGGCCGGATGCGTGAGAAAGGCGACTGCACGCCCGACGATACGGGAAGAGGAGAAGGAAGAAGAATCTTCGCCATCGCCGCCGGCCGGCCGCAAGATCGCGATCACATCACAGTCGGAAAACAGACAGACGAGATCGCCGACTCGCGTGGTGGGAGGTACGAGACAGATAAGCCCGTTGGCTTCGATGGCGATTCTGTAGTCGTGGAACTTCTCAGGATTGTTCCGCTGGGCGAGGAGCCATATCTGCTCCAGTTGTTCCGAAAAGCCGTGTCTGTCGCGCTCGGCGGTGCTTGGGGATTCCAGATCACGCGAAGGTTGGGAGGTTGAGAGGAATGGGTCCTTCCCGTTTGCGCAGCCGGGTATCCCAAGCTCTATTGTTAGAGGATGGGTGCAGGATGCTTCTCGCACAAGGTCTAGCTCTCTTGTCGTTTCGCACATCTCGTAGCAATTCGATCTTGCCATGCTTCGCATGGTTTCCGCATTGATATCGTCGCCCAGTTGGGGAACATATGGCTCTTCTTTCCATGTTTTACACTTCGATGACTTTGGGGAGTCCGTAACTATGGGGCTGAGACGGGTAATTCGGCCTCTGAATTTACCCCAGACTCTAATCTGACGACCTTTTGTTTTATCGACTTGAGAGAACGAGTCTGAAGTTGCATGGGAAGGGGCCGCCCCCAGGCGGAGCGCCATGCGAATTTGTGATGCCAAACTAGTGAAGTTCGATAGCTGGCTTGCGATGTTAATGATTGCAGAAGCGGCTGTCTTTTCCGTGCCATTTGTGGACAAGCTGTCCGGGGAGTATACAGAATCCAATGAACTTATCTCGGATTGAGTAGTATCTGACTGAGTTGTATCTAAGTGTTTTGACTCCAATTGCCTGATATCAGGATCACGATTGAGCGATTCTGCTTGGTTCGCTAATTGAGTGTTTCGAGGCATAAGATCCGCAGAGTTTACACCAACCACCATATGGAACAGTTGACATATCCTCATTATCGGTATCTCACTTACTTCGACGCTACTTTGAGGTATCTCGGCATCTTTGGGGTAGATCAGCCTTTCTTCGTAAAGATGACTGGTGCAATAATGCTCAAGCACAAGTCCACAAACTTGCGACATGGATAGCGAGTAGTCGACCGGGATAGCAAACTTGCAGCAACCAGCCGCAAAGCCCAGTAAACCATACACCTTGTCTCGAGGATCTTCACACAGCGACTCAGCGTACCGTAAGCAGAGGTCATACATGTTGCTCTCTTCCTTAATCCCCTTATCACATTTTTCTTTTGCTTTGTAACTCCGTTGTTGGCAGAGTCTTGTGCTCCGTTGGTGGCAGAGTCTTGTAGGCATCGTCTTTCGAATTTCAGAGCACATAGTCCTGAGAGCTCCTAATTCCAGATGGACCCCGGTTCCATAGCGTGAATGCTGATATACATGTTCAAAGAATACACGGAGGCAAGGCCAAGTCAGTTGATCATCGCCACAGTAAATTAGGACTTTTTCTGCCAGCACCAGCTCTTGTATGATCCACAACCTCTCCCAGTAATTCATAGAACAGAAGGAAGTTTTCACCTGCCGTAGCTGATTGAGGGTAACTTCTTTTGCAATCCATTGGGAGGTTAGCATCGGATTCCACGGAGGTACACTAGCTATTGTCTTTATAGCCGCGGAGGTTTGTTCATTGCTTAGCCCCAGCCATGCAATAACTTGTGATGCCTGGCTGTATATGCTACCCATTTGGGTAACTTGTTGATTTCTTTCATTCTCGTCGTCCTGATTGATGCATACGGCGTCGATCCAAAGAATCCGAGGCTCTGACTGCAGCCTCAGATGAGAAATAGCATCTAAAAGGTTTTGCCGGACACAGAAAACTTTCCCGTTTAGTAATATTGTGGGAGTATCGTCTGACCTGCTCTCGACTCCCCATTGGTATGACAGTGCTTCATATTGAGGTTTAGCAGACAGGCTAACGTCCATTGTTCCACAGATGACAGCATCGTTGCGCCTTACAGCGGGCTGGACAACCAACACTCTAAATCCGTCATGAACGCGTATATGACTATAGACCAGTCTATTCAAATCTCCTCCTAAGCCGTCCTTCTTTAATCCCGAAATTATTGTTGGTTCTCGATGTGATGTGATGCTCGATAAACCACAGTAACACGTGACTTTACTTGCACAACATAACAGTCCTTTTTGTTCGGGCTTTCGCAAGCTTTGCATTATCGGGAGCATGATAGCTCTAGCCAAACAAACGCTACATTCTCCTTTGTTAATATAATCAACGAGGTGGATTGCTTTATTGTGCCGCACGACGTACTAGTGTGTATGCTCAGCCTGCCTACCAGATTAAGTAGCTGACGGGGGTAGGAGTACGTAAATATGTTCAGTATCCTGCAGAAGGATCATCTTGGTCATTGGTGAAACTACTTCACGGAGCTCACCGAGCAAAATGTACAAAGAAGTTGGACCCACAGATCCCGGCAAGGGCTGTGTATGTATCCTGATTGCCAATAGGTGGAAACTATTGCTGCTGGGGTAATGCTGTGGTCTCAGGCACCCACATTAGACTAGCACTACAAGTATATAACATCACGAGAAACCTCTTCTCTTCCTTAGACTATATTGAATGCAAGACCCAACTTCTAATTTTGAGGAAAGTCCCCTTGATCTGTGAGGTAGGGTCTTTGACAGACACCGCCACACTTTGTGCCTAGATAT
>Ga0247734_1002509_pt1 | contig 11971 bp, 13 predicted proteins | sample UWRJL103311B2_FD_180933 | JGI IMG/M metagenome (GOLD analysis project Ga0247734, IMG submission 180933) | Plant litter microbial communities from Arlington Agricultural Research Station in Wisconsin, United States - UWRJ-L103-311B-2 | ecosystem: Environmental > Terrestrial > Plant litter >... | reverse complement strand
GTCTCTGACCCGCGGCGCGAAGGCGCGGCTGGACTCGCTGGTCCCCGCGGGGCACGAGGCCTTGGTTCACCTGACGCTCACCGACGACCACCCATGGGCGCAGGCCTTCGTCATCATCGAAGCGCGCCCCCGTCCCTCTTCCCCACCCGAGTTTGCATGACCGAACAGACCGCCCGCCCGGACTCCGTGCCAGTCCGCAAGGCCGAGGCTAAAACCGAGACCCCGGCCCGCCAGACTAACTGGCTGCTAGAACTGCGCGGGCTGTTCTTCATGCTGCTGGGCGTGCTGGCGTTCCATTCCTTCGTCGCCAAGCCGTTCTACATCCCTTCGATCTCGATGATGCCCGGCCTGCTGGTGGGCGATCGGCTGGTGGTGTCGAAGTATCCCTACGGCTGGAACTGGTCGTCGCTCAGCTTCCACCTGTTGCCGCGCTCGACCACCCGTATCCTCGGCGGCACGCCGGCCTATGGCGACATCGTCATCGTCGTGCCTGGCAACCGCAAGGCGGACCTCATCAAGCGCGTGGTCGCCCGCCCCGGAGATCGCATCGCCGTGATCGACGGGCGCATCCGCCTCAACGGCCGGTTCATCCCCCGCCAGATCGAGCCGCCGGTGCAGATCGCCGCGGACGACAAGCTGACGTGCGAGGGCCAGGAGCCGGGCCACTGCTACGACGGCTTCGAGCAGTATCGCACGCGCCTGCCTTCGGGGCGCGAAGTGTACGAGTTGCCCACCTACCGTGAAACCCTGCCCAACGGCGCGAGTTATCAGGTGATCGACTATATCGACCAGCCACTCGACAATTACCCGGAGATCAAGGTGCCCGAAGGCCACGTCTTCCTGATGGGCGACGACCGCGACAGGTCCGCCGATAGCCGCGCGCCGTTCACGGTGAACTATCGCGGCGAGCCCGACGGCGGCCTGGGCGGCCCCGTGCCGCTGTCCGACATCGGTGGCCGCGCGGAGTTCATCACCTTCTCGCTCGACGGCGCGCAAAGCTGGAACCCGCTGAGCTGGTGGCGCTCGCTGCGCGACGGCCGCGCCTTCACCAGCCTGCGCCCCCGCATCGATCCGGCGCAGGCCTACCAGTGAACATCGGGCACGGCAGCCACCACAAGGAGCCCGACGAGGCACCACCGCTGGGTGCCGGCCCCACCGACATTTCCGACCCGTTGATCCGGCACGAGGCGCGCAAGGCCTTCGTGTGGATCGGCATGGCCGCGGCACTGGCGCTGGTGGTGTTCCTGTCGCAATCGCTGCTGGTGATCTTCGGCGGCATCGTCCTCGCCTCGCTGATCGACGGCGGCGCGCGGATGATCGGGCGGGTGCTGCCGATCGGGCGCAGCTGGCGCGTGGCGCTGGTGCTGATCGCCTCGCTGCTGTTCGTGATCTGGCTCGGCCGGTTCGCGGGCAGCCAGATCACCCAGCAGGCCGCCGAACTGCCCAACACCATCGAAAGCCAGTTCCACCGCGCCCTCGCCTGGCTGCAGCGCCACGGCATGGACGTGCGCGTGCGCGACGTCAGGACGATCGCGCAGGAGGCGATGGGCGGCATCGGCCAGGTCACGGCGGCGCTGGGCGGGCTGTTCGGCGCGCTGACCACGCTGTTCCTGATACTGGTGCTGGGCATCTACATGGCGCTGGAACCGCGCCTCTACCGCCGCGGCGTGGGCTGGATGCTCCCGCTCAGCCGGCGCGATCGCTTCGAGGCGACATCTCAGGTCATGGGCCGGGCGCTGCGCCGCCTGCTGCTCGGCCGGGTGATCGGCATGACGGTGGAGGGCCTGTTCACCTGGGGCATGCTGCAGTTCTACGGCGTGCCGATGGCCGCGCTGCTCGGCCTCATCACCGGCCTGCTCGCCTTCCTGCCGAACATCGGCGCGCCGATCTCGGGCGCGATCATGGTGCTGGTGGGCTTTTCCGTCAGTAGCGAGATGGGGCTTTACACCATCGGCGTCTATGCCGTGATCCACCTGATCGACGGCTACCTGATCGCCCCCTACATCGCCCGCAAGACGGTGGACCTGCCGCCAGCGCTGGTGCTCGCCGCGCAGCTCATCATGGGCGTGCTGTTCGGCCTGCTCGGCCTGGCGCTCGCCGATCCGCTGGTGGCGATGATAAAGATCTGGCTCGAACGCGAAGCCGCGTACAAGCACAACGAGCCGCTACCCGAGATCGGCCAACCTAAAGGCAGCTGAGCGCATGGCCCGCAAGTTCCTGTACCTCGTCGCGGGCGTCGTCATCCTGCTGCTCGCGCTGCTGCTAGCCCTGCGCATCTGGTCGCAGGACCTGACCGAGATGGCCTTCGTGCCCGACGTCTCCTTTGCCGGACAGCAGGCGCTGCCGCCCGAATCTTGGGAGAATCCGGGCATGTGGATCGCCCGACCCGGCCTGCCGAACGATCCGTCCTCGTGGCTGCCGCCCGGCGTGAAGCCACCGCCAAGCAAGCTGCCGGTCGCGGTGTTCTTCGTCCATCCCACCAGCTACGTCGCGCGCGATGCGTGGAACGGCAGCTTCGACGATACCGTCAGCCGCAACCGCGCCGCGCTGTTCGTGCAGGGCATGGCGAGCCCGTTCAACGAAGCCGACGCCATCTGGGCCCCGCGCTATCGCCAGGCGGCCGTCGGCGCCTTCCTCACCGCTCGGCCCGAAGCCGCGCAGGCGATCGACCTCGCCTATGGCGACGTGCGCGCGGCGTTCGAGATCTTCACCCGCCACCTCAAGCCGGGGCAGCCGATCGCGCTGGCGGGGCACAGCCAAGGTGCGTTCCTGCTGCGCCGCCTGTTGCGCGACCGCATCGCCGGCACTCCGCTCGCCGACCGACTGGTGGGCGCGTGGGTGATCGGCTGGCCGGTCTCGATCGCGCACGACCTGCCGAAGATGGGCGTGCCCGCCTGCGCCCGGTCCGACCAGCCAGGCTGCGTCGTCAGTTGGCTCTCGGTCGCCGACCCGGCCGACACCGCGATGCTGCTGCAGGCTTATGGGCGTCGCACGGGGCTCGACGGCCAATCGGTGGCGGGCAGCCCATTCCTGTGCATCAACCCGCTCACCGGCGCGCCCGGCGGCACCGCGAGCGCCGAGGAGAACCTGGGCACGCTGGTCCCCGACTATGCCGCGCGTACCGGCACGCTCTCCCCCGGCGTGGTGCCGGCCGAATGCGGGCCCGATCATTTCCTCCACATCGGCCCGCCGCCCAAGCTGGACCTGGGGCCTTACGTGCTTCCCGGAAACAACTACCACCTCTATGACGTGACCCTGTTCTGGGCCAACCTGAGGGCCGATTTCGAAAGGCGAACCGCCGCGTGGCTGGCGAAACACAAGTCATAACCACCAGTGCGCTGGACTATCGCGACGCCCTGCCCGACCGCGGCGCGTTGATCGGGCTCGACCTCGGCACCCAGACCATCGGCACCGCCTTCTGCGACGCCGGCTGGCGCATCGCCTCGCCCGGCAACACGCTGAAACGCGGCAAGTTCGGCGCGGACAAGGCGGCGATGGCGGAGCTGATCCAGGGCCGTTCGATCAAAGGCATCGTCATCGGCCTGCCGCTCAACATGGACGGGTCCGAGGGCCCCCGCGCCCAGTCCAGCCGCGCCTATGCCCGCAACCTCGCGGTGCTGGGCCTGCCGATCCTGCTGTGGGACGAGCGCTGGTCCACCACCAGCGCCGAACGCGGCCTGATCGATCAGGACATGAGCCGGGCGAGGCGTGCCGTGCGGATCGATTCGGCGGCGGCGGCGGTGATCCTGCAAGGCGCAGTGGACGCGCTGGCGGGCGGGCTGTTCTGAGGCATAGCGGTCTGTAAGGCCCCTTTATTCGTCATTCCCGCGAAGGCGGGGATGACGGAAAAGAGTTCAGGCGAACGAGAGCACCATCGTGAGCCCATCCCCGTCAGGTCGATCCTCGCCCTCCACCCACCGCACCGCATCGGCACGCGCCCGATCGAGAATCGCGGCAGGCACGCGCGGATCGTGGATCACCACGTCGGCGGTGCCCAGCAGGCGCGCCTCGCGCAAGGTCAGGTCGTCGGGATCAACGCTGCGCAGGGCGATCTCGTAGCGGCCTGTCCGCACCGGCGAGGCCCCGTCCAGCCAGGACGCAACCTCAGCCCCGCCATGCTCGCGCAGCGGATCGAGCACACCGCCTGCCGCCAGCGCCACATCAAGCGCGCGGCGACGTTCGCCCGCCTCGGGAAAGCGCGTGCGCAGTGCCGCACGGGCACCCTGCAGCGCCGAAGCCAGCGCGCCGAGCGACTGCGGCAGCAGCGCTTCCAGCCGCAACCGCAACTGCTTGGCGAGGCCCGCGGACGCGCCGCCCGTGCCTACCGCTATCAGCACCGGCGAGCGGTCGAGGATCGAGGGCACGGTAAAGTCGCACAACGCCGGGCGGTCGGTGGCGTTGACCAGTAGCCCGGCCGCACGGGCTTGGACCACGGCGGCTTCTGCCTCTGCCGCATCGTCGATCGCGATGAACGCCAGCCGCGCGCCCTGGGCGATGCCCTCGGCCAGATCGGCGATGGGGTGGCCACCCGCGCGTTCGACCAGACGGCGCTTGGCCTCGGCAGCGTCGCCTTCGCCCACAACCACGACCGGGGTGCCGGCGATGCGGTGGAAGAGGGGGAGGGTTTCGATCATCGGGCGGGTGTAGCCTGCCGAGGGCCCACCCCCAAGCCCTCCCTCAGGCGGGAGGGCTCGGGGCGGGCTATCTCAGTCCAGCCAGTCCGGCACCTGCTCCGCCGCGAGGATCGTCGCGGGATCGATGCGGTTGGCGACGATCGCCCACTTGTCGCCGTCGACCATCACCTCGGGCACCAGCGCGCGGCTGTTGTAGGTGTTCGCCATCGTCGCGCCGTAAGCGCCGGCGGTGCGGAACACGCCGAGGTCGCCCGCCTGCACCGCGTCGATCGTGCGCGCCATGGCGAACGTATCCGAGCTTTCGCAGATCGGCCCGACGATGTTCGCCTCGATCGTCTCGCCCGTGGGCGCAACTGCGGCGAAATCGTGCCACGCATCGTACATCGCGGGCCGGGCGAGGTCGTTCATCGCGGCGTCCACCACGACCCACGGCCGCCCAGCGCCCTTCTTCACGCGCACCACTTCGGTGACGAGCACGCCGGCGTTGCCGGTAATGACGCGGCCCGGCTCGAACATCAGCGTCACGCCCCAGCCCTGCGCCACTTCGCTGACCATGCGGCCATAGTCCGCAGGCGTGGGCAGCACGTCGTCCGCCTTGTACGGCACGCCGAGGCCGCCGCCCAGGTCCATGTGGGTGACGGTATAGCCCTGGGCCCGCAGCGCGTTCATCAGCGCGCCCATCTTGAGGAACGCTTGGCGCGAGGGTTCGAGGTCGCTGATCTGGCTGCCGATGTGGACGGCAAGGCCGCGCATCTCCAGCCCCGGCAGGCCCGAAAGCCGCGCGTAGATGCCCGAGGCGCGGTCATAGGCGACGCCGAACTTGTTCTCGGCCTTGCCGGTCGAGATCTTGGCGTGCGTGCGCGCGTCGATATCTGGGTTGACCCGCAGGGTGCAGGTGGCGCGGGTCTTGAGCGCGACCGCGAGTTCGGACAGCTCTACGCCCTCCTCCTCGCTTTCGAGGTTGAACTGGCCGATCCCGGCGCGCAGCGCGGCGATGAGTTCGACGCGGGTCTTGCCCACGCCCGAGAACACCACGTCGGCCGGCTTCATCCCCGCCTTGAGCGCGCGGTTCATCTCGCCTTCGGAGACGACGTCGGCGCCGTAGCCTTGCTTCGCCAGCAGACGCAGCACGGCGAGGTTGGGGTTCGACTTCACCGCGAAGGCGATGTGAACCTTGGGCAGCGCCGACAGCGCCTCGCGAAAGACCTGGGCGTGGCGCACCAGCGTGGCGCGCGAATAGACGTAGACCGGGGTGCCGACTTCGCGGGCGATGGCGGCCAGCGGCACTTGTTCGGCGTTCAGCGCGCCGTCGACGATTGCGAAATGATCCATGGGAAACTTACTCTGGCGTATCGGGCGTGGGCGCTTCGGGCGGCGGGAGGTCGAACGCGTCGTCCTCGCGCTGCTCCGAGCGGGTGCGCAGTTCGACGCTGCGCTCGGGGATGGCGAGCGTCGGCGTTTTCAGCAGCTCGGCCGGCGCCGGTTTGTCCGACCGGCCATAAGGGGCCGGCGGCAGCTGCTGCCCCGGCTTGAGCGCCAGCGCCGAACGCTGCCCGCACGCGGAAAGGCTCAGCAGCACGAGGGCGGCGGTGATCGCCTTGACCGGGACCTTGTTCATCGACTTACTCCAGACCCAGCGCCGAACGAGCCTCGGCCACGCGCAGTCGCACCTGTTCGGGCGCGGTGCCGCCATGCGACTTGCGCGCGGCGACCGATGCCTCGACCGAGAGCGCCTTGAATACGCGTTCGTCGATGCGACTGTCGATGGCCTTGAGGTCTTCGAGCGGCAAAGCGTCGAGCGCGATGCCCCGGCTCTCGGCCAGCTTGACCGCGGCGCCGGTGATGTGGTGCGCCTCGCGGAACGGAATGTCGCCTTCGCGCACCAGCCAGTCGGCCAGATCGGTGGCGGTGGCGAAGCCCAGTTCGGCGGCGGCGCGCATGCGATCGGTCTTGAAGCGGGTGTCGCTGACCATGCCGGTCATCGCCGCGATCGACAGCGCCAGCAGGCTGGCGGCCTCGAACACCGGCGGCTTGTCGTCCTGCATGTCCTTCGAATAGGCGAGCGGCAGGCCCTTCATGGTCATCATCAACGACACCAAGCAGCCCGAGATACGCCCCGAGTGCCCCCTTACCAGCTCCGCCGCGTCCGGATTCTTCTTCTGCGGCATGATCGAACTGCCGGTCGACAGCGCATCGGGCAAAGCCACGAAGCCGAACGGCTGGCTGGCCCAGATGATGAACTCCTCGGCCAGGCGCGAGAGGTGCAGCGCGCACTGGCTGGCGGCCATCAGGTAATCGAGCGCGAAGTCGCGGTCGGACACCGAATCGAGGCTGTTGTCGGTCGGCCCGTCGAAGCCCAGCGCCTGCGCGGTCATCGTGCGGTCGATCGGGAAGCCGGTGCCGGCGAGCGCGGCGGCGCCCAGCGGGCTGCGGTTCATGCGCTTGCGGGCGTCGGCGAAGCGCGAACGGTCGCGGCCGATCATCTCGTAATAGGCCATCAGGTGGTGGCCCAGCGTGACCGGCTGCGCGGTCTGCAGGTGGGTGAAGCCGGGCATGATCGAATCGGCATGCTCGCCGGCGCGGGTGACGAGCGCGGTCTGCAGCGCTTCCAGACCTGACTGCGCCTGGTCCATCGCGTCGCGGACCCACAGGCGGAAATCGGTGGCGACCTGGTCGTTGCGCGAGCGGGCGGTGTGGAGGCGTCCAGCGACCGGCCCGATCAGCTGCGCGAGGCGCGATTCGGTAGTCATGTGGATGTCCTCGAGGTCCCAGTCCTCGGGCACGCCGTTCGCTTCGTACTCCGCGGCGACGGCATCCAGGCCATCGCGGATCGTCACCGCGTCGGCGTCGGCCACGATGCCGCAGGCGCCGAGCATCGCGACGTGCGCCTTGCTTGCCGCGATATCCTGACGCCACAGTGCCTTGTCGAAGGGGATCGAGGCGTTTATCTCGCGCATGATCGCCGACGGCCCTTCCGCGAACCGTCCGCCCCACATCTGGTTGGAGCCCCCCACTTTGCCGTCACCCGTATCGCTCAAGTCGCTGTTCCTGTGTTCGCTCGCCGGGGCCTGTGCCCTCGCCATTTCCGGCTGCGATAGTAAAGGCAGCAAGGACGCGCAACCGCAGGCTTCGCAGGAGGCCCAGCAAGCCGGCCCCGACCAGCCGCCCGAAGCCGCCGGCAAGCTCGACCGCTCGCACAAGGGCGAGCCGATGCCGGTCGTCAACCTCGTCGACAACACCGGCGAAAGCCTCGACCTCGCCTCGTTCAAGGGCAAGCCGCTCCTCATCAACCTGTGGGCCACGTGGTGCGCGCCGTGCATCGCCGAAATGCCGACGCTCAACGCGCTGATCGGCCGCGAGCCCAAGCTGGAGACCACGATCCTGCCGATCTCGCAGGACATGGGCGCCGCCGACAAGGTCGTGGAAATCCTGCGCCGCCGCAAGCTGGACCACGTCGAACCGTGGATCGACGAACAGGGCGACCTCGGCTTCCAGTACGGCGGCAACCTCCCGGTGACGGTGCTGTTCGATTCCAAGGGCAAGGAAGTGTGGCGCTACACCGGCGGCAACGACTGGACTTCGCCCAAGGCGCTCAAACTGATCGCCGAGGCGAAGTAACGCCACCTCGCGCGGTCCGGCTGACGTTGCCGGTCGCCTTCCCTGCCCTATCCTCGTCGCCCCCGCGAAGGCGGGGCCCCGATTGCCTTGCATCCGGGCGAGAGGTCGAAAGAACAAGCGGAATCCCCGCCTGCGCGGGGACGACGAGGTTTGGGATCGGGATGTGGATACAGGGCTCGCTTTCCGCGAGTGCCGCACGACGCGGCGAATTTTACCGCAACGCCTAGGCGTGACCGTCCGCCCATGTCACGATACCGTGACTCGCAGGGAGAGGCGCGATGCAGGCTCGGCTACTGTTCGGATCGCTGCTCTCGGTCGGATTGCTCGTCGCCATGCCGGCGGCGGCCGCATGGAAGCCGGGTAGCCCGGCCGTCGCCGCAGCCGCCGGGGACGCACGCATAGCCGGTGCCCTTGCCGCCGTCGATGCGATCGACCGCGCGGCGGTCAGCGACGATCATGCCGCCTTCACCGCGCTGCTCACCGACGACCTGGCCGTCAACAACCCCCAGAACGGCGTCTCGGTGCGCGGCGCGACCGCGCAGCGCAATGCGGCGGGGCAGATCAGTTACGCCAGCTACGATCGCGTGATCGACTATGCCGGCCTGCGCGCAGGGATGGTCGTGCTGATGGGCGAGGAGATCGTGGTGCCCAAGGGCCCGGACGCCCGAGAAGTGCACCGCCGCTTCACCGACGTGTGGCAGCGGGTCGACGGTGGCTGGAAACTCACCGTGCGACAGGCCACGATCATCGCTCGACCCTGACTTCGACCTTGGGGCGCGGCGCTTCAGAACGTCGCCGTCACCCCGCTCGCCACGTAGCGGGTATTCCCGGTCGCCGGGGCGTTGGGGGCGGCCTTCAGGAAGCGCCCCTTGGCCAGCCACACCACGTTGACCTCCGCGCGCAACACGCCGGGCACCAGCCAGTAGCGCGCGCGGCCTTCCACCTGATGGCCGGCGAAGCTGCCGCTGTGGCCCGCCGGATCGCGCACGCCGGTGCTGGAGAACGCATCGCGGCGGTCCGCCAGCCATAGCGCGCGGTACACCGCAAAGGCATCGAAGCGCTTGGCCGGGGCGATCTCCAGCCGCAGGCCGGGGGTGCTGATGTTCGCGCGGCCGATGGCGTTGTAGATACCGGCGGGGGCAAGATCGGCGCGGCGCATACCGAACAGCGTGTCGAACCGGCCGTAGCGTTTGCCCACCCCATCGCCGCTGGCCCGGTCGTATTCGACCGAGACGCGCAGCCGCTCCGGCCCCGCGAAGGTATAGCCGGCATCGGCGTGGACGAACGAGGCGGCGACGTCGAGCCGGGGCGCGGTTCCCGCCGCGCTCGCGCGGACGTGGCCGAACTGCGCTATGCCTTCGACCTCGAAGTCCCACCGCCCCGGTGCCGGATCGCGGATGATCCGGGCGCTCAGCGTGTGCAGGTTGCGGTTGCGGGTGGCGCGGCCGGGGCTGTCGTTCTCCTGCAGCCGGAAGTAGGAAAACTCGAGCGTCGCCGCGCCCAGGGTTCGGGGGCGGGCGACGATGCCGCCCCACAGGCGCAAGTCGAAACTCTCGCGATCCCACTCCACCCGCGCCTTGCGCAGCGAGGGCAGGTCATCGGGCAGGCGCACTTGCGGCAGCGTGTAGAGGAACGTCGCGGTGGTGCCGCGTGGCGTCTTGAAGTCGGCACGCAGCCCGGTGTAGCCGTTGGTGGTGTTGCGATAATCGTCTGCCGCCACCAGCCGCCGCGAGCGGAGGTTGAGCGTCATGCGCCCCGCCAGCACTTGCGCCGAAGTGCCCGCCCCCAACGCATCGCCCAGGTCCGCCCCGACATAGGCCTGCACCAGTTCGAGCGCGTTGACCTCGTTGGCGGTGATGCCGGTGCGGTCGAAATACGCGCGGCTGTCGTAGATTTCGCCGCCGATCCGCCAGCCTTTCGCGTGGTATTCGGCCGCCAGCGTCGTGCGCACCGCCAGTTGGTCGGCCTGCGCCGCCAGCCCGGTGCGCGGCTGGCCGCCCAGCGCCTCGTACCGCACCCGCACCGAGCCCGAGAGCTTGAAGTGGTCGGGATCGCCGATCGCCGCTTGCAACGGCGACGTTTCGGCAAGTGCGGGAAAAGGCAGCGCAGCACCGGTGCAGGCTGCGAAAATCAGGCGAAACCAAGGCATCTAAGGCTCCTTGAACCGACCTAAGGCCGGTGGAAGAAGCAACACTTGGGCACGCGATGCGCCTGGCCGGGAGGTTGCACCGGCCCCGGAGACCTGTGTGCTAACAGGGCCGGCGCCGGTTGCCAAGCGGTGCCGCTTCACGCCGCTCCGGCTTGCCGCAACAGCCGTTCGGCGCGGGCGAGGTACGGGCGGTCGAGCATGCCGCCCTTCCAGCCGATCGCCCCGAGGCCGGGGTTGGCGGCGAACAGCGCGACCACCTCGCGCGCCTCGGCGATCTCCGCTTCGGTGGGGGTGAAGGCGGCGTTGATGACGGGGACTTGCGCCGGGTGGATCGCCATCATGCCCCGGAACCCGTCGCGGCGGACCTTTTCGGCGCGGACCTGCAAGGCGTCGAGATCGCGGAAGTCGGCGCTGATCGTCTCGATCGCGGTCACGCCCGCCGCCGCCGCGCCCAGCAGGGTGAGGCTGCGCGCCAGCTCGTAAGTGAAGCCATAGGAGCCATCGGCGTTGCGGTTCGAAGAGGCGCCGATCGAATCGGCCAGGTCCTCCGCCCCCCAGGTCAGCGCCACCACGCGCGGCGCGCCCTTGTAGTCGCCGGTATGGAACATCGCCTCGGCGGTTTCGGTGACGAGCACAATCACCGGGATCGAACCCTCGGCGATGCCGTTCGCCACTTCGAGCGCAGACAGGCAATGGTCCAGCTTCTCCACCTCGGCGCGGCCGTGGACCTTGGGCAGCATGATGCCGCCCGGATGCGCGGGGACCACCGCAGCCAGGTCGAGCAGGGTGTGCGGGCCGTCGAACGGGTTGATCCGCACCCACAAGCGATCGCGCTGCCCGGGATGGGCGGCGATGAAGTCGCGCACCAGCGGGCGCGCGGCGGCCTTGGCTTCGGGTGCCACCGCGTCCTCCAGATCGATGAGCACGATGTCCGCATCGCCCTCCATCGCCTTGGTCATCTTGCGTTCGCTGTCGCCCGGCGCGAACAGCCAGGAGCGCGCGGTGGCGGGCTGGTGGTGGTGCATCGACATTCTCTCCATTTCCGGGTTCCTTACCCGTTTCTTCGCGAGTGACACACCCCCGCCGAGCCGCTAACAGGGCCTCCGTGGGGACGATGAGGCACTTCTTCCGGGACCGACCGGCGCTGGCGGCGATGCTGCTGGTGGCGGCGCTGTTCCTGAAAGCGCTGGTCCCCGCAGGCTACATGCCCGCCGCGCCCGATACCGGCGTCATCGTCGCGCTCTGCTCGGGCACGATGCCCGCGGGCAGCACGGTGACGATCACCATCCCCAAGACCGGCAGCCACCAGGACCACGGCGCCAGCACGGCCGACCACCCTTGCGCCTTCGCGCCGCTCGCCGCCGCGATGACCGGGGCGGACCTCGCCGCGCTGGTGCTGGCCGCGCTGGCCTTCGTGTTCGTCGCCGCGATCGTGCGGCCGGCGCTGGCGCTGCCCAGCCTGCCCGCGCGTTTCCGCCCGCCCGGCCGGGCCCCGCCGCTCTTCCTCTGAACTCCCGAAAGCCGGGCCGCTCGCGGTCCTTTCGTGCTCGCCCGCCATCCATGCGGGCCG
>Ga0247734_1002508_pt1 | contig 11972 bp, 10 predicted proteins | sample UWRJL103311B2_FD_180933 | JGI IMG/M metagenome (GOLD analysis project Ga0247734, IMG submission 180933) | Plant litter microbial communities from Arlington Agricultural Research Station in Wisconsin, United States - UWRJ-L103-311B-2 | ecosystem: Environmental > Terrestrial > Plant litter >... | reverse complement strand
CCAAGGCGCTCGACGCGAAGAGCCCGATGATCATTTTCTTCATGGGGTTTCCCTGTCCTGGCTAGAAGCCATGTGCAAAAAGTGAGTTCAGAGGTGATGCAGTACCCGAAGCATAGGGGAATCCGCAGCAAGATATTGCGGGACTCCGCAATTGTTCACGAAACGGAAACACGGTGTGGGGCGGTTGCAGAATCGATCTCCGTCTAGATACTGCGATTGCAGGAAAAAAAGCGGACATTCGATGGTCGATTGTGTCTCTCCCCACAGGAGAAGACAGGCGGCTTCGTGTCAGATTGCGGGCGCGGAATCGGATTTTTCCGGGGCGTATCCGTATCCGTACCCGTATCCATAGCCGTCGCCGCCCTTAAGAGGAGTCATGTTGAAGATGACTCCGACGGGCGTCGCACCGACGGCTTGGAGGCGCTCTACTGCAAGCGACACCTGATCGGTGGTCGTCTTCCCATGCCGGACAACCAGAAGCGCTCCGTCTGCCTGTGCGGCCAATAGCGCGCCATCCGTAACGGGAAGAAGCGGAGGCGCATCAATCAGGACGATGTCGTACTTCTCTCTGAGGGCGGCGATCAAGGTGCCCATGGTTGTCGACTTAAGGAGCTCAGCCGGGTTCGGCGGCGTCGCTCCACTGGTTACTACCGCCAGCCCCTCCCTCGCTGTCGTCTGAATCGCATCTTCGAGGGGAAGCTTCCCGATAAGCACAGTCGTCAGGCCGACGGCCGACTCCAGCCGGAGATACTCGCTGATCTTCGGCCTTCGCAAGTCGCCCTCAACGAGCACGACGCTCTCTCCTCCTTCGGCCAGGGCGAGCGCCAGGTTCACGGCTGTTGTGGTCTTGCCCTCCCCTGGCAGCGAACTTGTGATCACGAAGACCTTGCGTTCAATATCGGGGTCGATGAACTGGAGATTAGTACGTAGAACGCGAAAGGCTTCGGCTCTCGGTGCGTATGTGTCGATTGTGGTGATGAGCGGAGTCTCCACGGCTGCAGTGTCGTAACTGATGGTTCCAATAATCGGCGCCGGAACCAGCACCTCCAACTGCCGGGCGAACTTGATGGTCGTATCCAAAGTTTCCCGGATCACCGCGACTCCGGTACCAATAATTAGCCCCAGGACCAGTCCCAGTCCGATGTTGCGCAACGGTTGAGGTGAGACTGGGGCGGAACTCAGGGAGGCCGGATCTACGACGGTCGCCTTGATCGTCGCCTCGTCCTTGCCTGGAGGGGTCTCGAGTTCTGAAACATAGGACACGAAAACGTCGGCAACAGCGTCGGCTAGCAACTTCGCGCGCGCTGGGTCAGGGTCGCTGACCGTCACAGTGAGGATGACTGTGTCGAGTTTGGAACTCGCGGTGATCTGCTCGCTCAGCGTTTTCGGCGACTCGACAAGGTCCAAGGATTCGATGACTCGCCGCGCGATTTCCTGCCCAGTCAATAGGTCGGCATAGGACTTCACGCGCTGTAGTGAGAATTGGCCGCCCTGATTTGCCTGGCTAGCGTCGTCCGCAGCTCCTTGAGTCGACACGAACATGCGAGCAGACGACGCGTACTGCGGAGTTGCAGTCCAGGTGAATAGGGCGGCAACGGCAACGGTAGCCAGCGCGCACACGGCGATGAGCAACCACCGAACACGAATGACTCTTAGATAGTCACGCAGGTCCACGGGTGCTCCGTCCGGTATGGGTTGTTGGGCCTCGCCCGACACGCAGTGTATCGATGGACGAGCAGGCGTTCGGCGTACGCACCTGCTAGATGAATGCTTGGTAAGGCAGTCTGTGCCGTCCTCAGTGGCTACTCAGGTCTCATCAGTACGTCTCAACTTGGAATTTTAGGGGAGTGAAAGATATCCCGAATCCGGGAAGTTCTGCGGAGTTCGACGCTCCGTTCTGAGGTCATTGCCTGCCAGGATGGCGACACAGGCCTCTTTGCGGTTTGCGGACGACCACGCGGGAAGGCTCAAAGATTTGCGTCGCACCTTGACTAACAGGCCGTCGAGCGAGTTGCTGCCCCCAGGTTGAGCGATACTCAAACACATCCAGCTACGGCGCGAAGACGAGTGTTCGATTGAGATCAAGAACACAGGAGCGAGACGCCCGAGTATGGGCCAATTCGAGCGCATGGGACCGTGTCTGTCCGAGAATGGGGCATTCGGTGCGGTCCGGTGGGATCCGAAGATCGTTCACTGCACGCTTACTTTCATGAGGAGAACCGATCCCGTTGCCTGACTCGCAGGAGATCATCGCGATTGTTGTTGCCGGCGGTGTTGGTTCCCGTTTTGGTGGCCCGATTCCAAAACAGCTCATGAACTTGGGTGGTCACCCAGTCCTGCATCACGCCCTTCGAAAGTTCGAGGCCGCGGACTCAGTCGGCAGAATCGTCGTTGCCGCGAACGTTGATTGGTCTGAAGAGATTGGCGAGATCTGTGACTCAGCGCTTCGTCGGACGCCATTTGAAATGGTCGCGGCCGGAGCGGAGCGAAACATTTCCATTCGGAACGCCCTTGTGCCGCTCAAGGAGGTCGAGCAAGCTCGAATACTTGTTCACGACGGAGTTCGCCCTCTTGTCACGACGGAACTGATTGCGCGCGTAGCCGCGTCCCTCTCGCAGCACCGGAGCGTTATACCAGTGATCCCGTCCTCGGATCCTCTCGTGGTCGTGAGCGGCGATAGGGTACGAGGTTTCGAGCAACGCGACACAGTGATGCGAGGACAGTCGCCTCAGGGATTTCAGCTATCGGACCTACGTCTTTGCCTAGAGGGACAGGTCGACGCGGGTATGTTCTCGACGGTATTTGAGGCGCTTCGCGCCATGGATCCTGGTGCGGAAATTGTTTGCGTCGAAGGTGATCCGAACAATCTAAAGGTGACGACTCCGATCGATCGAGTGATCGCTGGCCGCTTGCTGCTGGAGGAATGACGGAATGACTACAAGGGCGCTTCTGAGGAGTTCAGTGTCACGCGTGTTGGAAGGGCTCCTTCGAGTATTTCCAGCTCAAAACATCGTTGTGGTGCATGGAACACCGTATTTCGAAGGGAATGCGGTGGAGATTGTGAACGCACTATCACGCAGGTACCTAGGCTCAGTCGTCTGGCTTCATGACGGCACGCCGAGTATCAACTTGAGTCAACTACCCCGAAACGTGAGCCTTGTTCCAAAGAACTCTTGGCGAGGATTGTGGGCGTACATCCGGAGCGAAGTCGTATTTTTTACGCATGGCCTGTACGGGGACGTGAGACCGCCGCGATCTAGAACTTTCGTCAACTTGTGGCATGGCGACGGGGTCAAGGTGAAGCCCACGTCTGAAGCGGCGTCCCGATCGTTGTTCCCAGCCACATGGGTGAGTGGCGGTACCGAACTACTGACGCGACGTAAGGCCGCGGATTTCAAACTTGGACCTGAATCGGTTGTCGTGTGCGGAAACCCGCGCGTTGAGCAGTTCGGTGACCCCGTTCCGCCCGAGCTGCTCTCGCACCTGGGTTTGGATGCCGGTCAGCGGTATGTGGTCTGGCTACCAACTTTTCGGACGTCGTTGAATAATTCTTCTGGGGGTTATGAGTCGGAAGAAATCGTTCGTGACGCCATCGGCGTGGCAGTGCAGACATTGCGCGAGTCGGGCATTCGGGTGCTGGTCAAACCGCACCGGCAGGATCGCGAGGATCGTTCGGCTGCCGGCGTGACAGTAATCTCCGACGACTTACTGTCTGCGTGGGCTACCCCCCTGTACGCGCTCTTGGGTGGTTCCGCGGGATTGATAACGGACTTCTCGAGTGTATGGACGGACTACCTGACGCTCGATAGACCAATTGCGTTCGTGATTCCTGACGCTGACAAGTACGTGGCGCGACGAGGCCTCTACCCCGCAGATCTCTTAGAATGGATACCAGGCCATCGCATCGAGAATCAGGAAGATGCCGCCGCCTTTGCGTTAGAGGTTTCTGGTCGGACAACGACGTCAAGAGCGCGAAGGTCCGACGCCGCGGTGCGACTAGGGCTGGCGAGTGCGGTAGACGTAAGTGATCGGCTGTTGGAGTTCTTGAGCGATGAGCACGCCTTCAAGCGGGGCACGCTCAGCCCACGTTCTCAGCGAGACCCGTACTTCCCAAGTGTCGCGGGCGCACGGTCGGTCCAAGGGTGAGTGGGCGCGGGGGCAGAAGGCCAGGCAGTTCGGCCGGTGATGGCGATCTGACCGACTCCGGCCTAGCGACCAGAGCTTCGCGTGGCGCTGCGGTCACGGTGCTTGGCCAAGTGATGCGAATCGTGGTGCAGGCCGTTGGCGTCACGGTACTGGCCCGTCTCCTAGAACCCGACGATTTCGGGCTCGTGGCGATTTCAGTCGCGATCGTTGGGGCTGGCGAGATCATCCGTGACTTTGGGCTCAGCATGGCGGCTGTTCAGGCAGCCACCTTAACGCAAGGGCAGCGAAGCAATCTCTTCTGGCTGAACTCCGGGATCGGCATCGTCACGATGTGTCTCGTGTTCCTCGCGGCCTGGCCGATTGGTGCGGCTTTTGGAGATCAGCGCATCGTCTTGGTAACCCAAACGCTGTCTGTGACCTTCCTGTTCAACGGTGTCGGCTCGCAGTTCCGAGCTCATCTTCAGCGCGGACTAGCTTTCGGCTGGCTAGCGCTTTGTGAGGTGGCAGCACTATCGATTGGTGTCACTGCCGGGATTGTTGCAGCGGTTGCGGGTAGCGGGTACTGGGCAATCGTTGTTCAGCAGCTCACGCAGACGTTGACAGCTGTGTCGATCTTGCTGCTGGCCGCGCGATGGCTCCCGGGTCGCTACCGACGTCAGGAGCCAATGGGGGACTTGGTTCGGTTCGGTTGGCACGTTATGGGCTACCAATTTTTGACGTATGCAAGCAAGAATGTGGACTCGTTGGCAATTGGCGCGCAGTTTGGTCCGACACCACTCGGCTACTACAACCGCGCATTCCAATTGTTGACGGTCCCGCTAAATCAACTGGCCAATCCGATGATCCGCGTCGCTGTTGCCGTCCTCTCGAGGCTCCGCGACGATCAAGCCCGCTACAGTCAATACCTCTACGCGGGCCAGGTCAGTTTGATGTCGTTCATGCTTACGTTGCTGGTGGGGCTGGTTGCGTTCGCGGAACCATTTGTGAACATCCTACTGGGGTCCGGCTGGTCGGGCACGGTCCACCTGTTTCAGATTTTATCGATTGCAGGCATATTTCAGATTGCTAGTTACCCGATACTTTGGGCGTTCATGTCCGAGGGTCTGGCGAAGCAGAACCTGCAATTCTCCTTGATAGCGAGACCACTTCTAATAGTAATGGTGGTGTCTGGCTCATTTGTAAGCGTTGATGCAGTGGCCTGGGCCTACGCAGGAGGCACGGCCCTTGCATGGCCGCTTGGGCTCTACTGGTTTTCACGTTCATCGACCACCCCTATCGCGAGGCTTGCGATTCATTCTGTGCGCTCAATTGCAACATTCGGAATCGCTGGCTGTTTCGCACACTATGCGGTCCGGTGGGCAGGGATTGAGAGTGACTTACTGCAGTGCGTAACCGGAGGCCTCATCCTGCTGCTGGTAGTTGCACTTATCGGAATCTTGGTAAGACCTGTCCGCCGGGACCTTTTGCTCACAGCGCACGTTGTGAGGAAGTTCCGCAAAGTCAAATGAGACCTGGGAGTCCGTCATGTATATGCCCCCTTCAAGACCGGTCGATCGCCTCTTTTGCCGTCTAGTGCAACTACAAAAGAGGCGTTTGGTCGGGAAGGTTGTCCGACAGCTTCTGAAGGTGCGTGGAGTTGATATACCACCGGAAGCGCTCAGGCCAGGGCATCGCCTTGTCTTGAGGCACGCGGGTAATGTCGTCGTTCATACGAAGGCAAGGATCGGTAACGACGTGATGCTTCATCAGAACGTCACGATCGGCCGGTCGGACATCTGGCAGGCGCCCAGCGACTTGTTTGACGGGTTCGACATCCAGGACCGGGTCATTTTGTGCGCTAATGCGGTAGTCGCAAGTTCCACGGGTCGTCTTGTCGTGGCCGAAGGGACGGTAGTCGGCGCCAACTCCGTGCTTCTCACGAGCACCGGACCGTACGAAATCTGGGCAGGTGCTCCCGCGCGTAAAGTAGGCGTTCGCCCGCGCGTGCCGGAATAGGCAAGGTGCTCGCGCCGGGCGCCGTCAACCGTGCAAGGTTGTCCTGCCCATCACTCTTGCTTCAGGGGGTTGGCTTCGAATCGGGAGCTTGGCCAGTCCTCAGGGGCCAGTTCGGTCGGTCGCCCAGAGGTTCGTCGCCGCGAATCGCTGGCGGATGGGCGCTTGTCGTCGCGGCAATCACTAAAAGTGGGAGCCCGAATAGTGTTGTTCCGTCAAGCCCGATCGGGTTCCACGCTATTTCGGTCAGTCCGAGGACAAGGATGAATGCCACAAGTGCGAGGGCAGAGCCGGACTGGAACCTAGCTGCCCTTCGGCCCACCACCGTCATGAAGGTGCAGTAGAAGGCGAGCGCCACGACTCCACCTCCGTAGAGAAGCAGAAGCGCCTCGCTGTGCATGAAGTTCCGAGCGAGGATGTCAGTGGTCCAAGTGTCAATGCCCTTGCCGAACCACCAGTCGTCGCCGATGCCGTTTCTACCCAGTGTCCAGATATAGCCGCGATTCGAAAAGCTTGATGGCTCGGCCGAGTAGATCAGCCAGATCCCCGCTAGGACAGCCAAGATCGGAAGTGTTCGCGATATGAGGTCGCGAGCGAGCGGGGCGGAGCGGAGACGTGTCGTCACGTACCAGACGGCAAGTGCGAGTAGAAGCGCCAACTGACTGGTGCGCGACTCTGTCGCGTACAGGATTATCAGGCCACAAGCAATGACACTCTTCTGCAGCCGCTGATCACCGACGAAAACGGCACACAGAATGGCCAAGCACGCAAGGCGTGCGAAGTAGTTTCCTGACGAGAACGGTCCGGAAAAGAGTCCGCCGAACTGCCCACACTTAAACTTGCTGCACGGCTCCCACGCGTTCGCCACGAACAGGCTAAGCACCGCCGTTACTCCGAGCGCCCATGCCAGTGCGATACCGACGTGAGACATGTTCAGGCGGCTAGTCGCGGCAAGCATCGCGATGAAGGCCCACATGATGCAAGGCAGCAGCCGCCCAAACACCAGAGTTAACGACGCGTCGGGCGCCATCGAGACGTTCACAGCGAACAGGACGAGCGCCACTCCCACGCCAGTGAGCACCCCGACGGACGCTTGACCCTCTGCTTCGGATTGTTGAGCAAGGGCCAGGACGCACAACGCGACAACTAATAGACAGGATGCGATCCGAAAGGACTGAGGCGGATTCAAGACGGACTCGGACAGACAGCTAAATGTGGTCAGGACAATTAGAGGAGCTATAGCAAATCTCTCAAGAGCATCCTTCTGCCTTAATGTCACGAGCACGCGAAGCAAGATGAATGAGCCAAGCAGGCTGGTCGCGAGGGTGACGGTAAGCATCATTTGTGACGGGTCCCCTCTGCAATTCCGAGCCATCGAGAGACAATCTGAGGTGTCGCTAGGTCAGCCTCACGTAGCGCTCGAGCCCGCGAAAACTCAGCGGCGGAAGGCACTCGAAAGATGCGCAATGCATCGGCGAGGTCGGCAGCATTACCGTTGAATAGCCTGCCAGGAACGTACCGTGGGATGGTGGTGGACACCAGGGCATTCTCGGCCGCTAGTACGGGAACGTCGTGTTGCGCGGACTCGAAATAGACCAAGCCGAACGTTTCGCCGGCAGCAGCGTGGACCATAGCGTCCGCGCTTCTGAGCAAGTCTGCCAAACGATCGGGGTCCTCTACATGCCCGTGAAACGTCACCCGTGATTGCAGGCCCAAGCGCTGTGTCAATCGTTGAAGCGACTCAAGGCGAGGTCCAGAGCCAACGACGCTCAGCGTGTAATCGGTTGGCAGACTTGCTAGAGCCTCAATGACGACATCTTGCCGCTTTGTATCCGTGAGCGATCCTACGGTTATCAGTCGACGTACTCCACCCGTAGTGACGTGACGCCGGCTCTCAGCAGCAGGTTCTGGTCCGATGAGGTTAGGTATGACCAGGGCGGTGGTCTTGGCGGTCCTCGTGAGGTCGCTCGCTAGTGGAGCGCTGACAGCAACTACTGAGGCGGCACGCTTATACAGAAGGCGAGCCGCTACTGAAAGGACTCTCAGATTTCGGGAGGTAGCGATTTTCTCGCGGGAGAGAGAGTGTTCCCAGACCACAACTTGCCGTGGGGAGATGATCGAGGCGAGCAAGCACGGAAGTGCCGCCCAGACTCCGACGGCTACGATAGGGCTTCGCTGAGAAGTCAGCGCCCACCAGAACAGTCGGAGCATGCGCCCCAACTGACCGATTTGACCCCCATCCCTTGTGAGTAGCTCCACTGGAACTCCGAGGTCATCGGGAGCTTTACCGGACGCCAGCACAAGACTTACAGGTATTTTCGGTGCCAGTTCGTCGACGAGTCGGAGGAGGACTCGCTCCATGCCTAGGGTCGGCACCGCGTAGGGCACGACGAACTTTAACTCCGGGTTGTTCATCACCGTGCCGCCACCAACACGCGTTCGATGGTTCGGCGGGGAAGCAACCCCCCGGCGGCTATCAGCAAGGGGCCTGTGGCGGGTAGACGTCGACTGACGAGGATCCGCCTCAGACATTCGCGCACTCCGGTCAGGGATCGGGCACCCAAGGCATAACGCAAGCTCTGGCCCGCCACGAAATCCGTGTAGACGCCCGGAGCCTGATCATTCAAGCGGCGATCTGCCCATGCAAGCGAGTCGGTCCACGAATTGCTCGCCGAAATGGACCCGGAACTACCTGTCTGAATGCGGACTAAAGGCTGAGGCACTTGCAGGACCTTAACGCCTGGGACGCTGTCGACGCGGATCAACCAGTCCCAATCTTGGTGCCGCGCGAGCGTGTCGTCCCAAGGAACGGTAACGGCGAGCCCACGCCCACATACGAGAGTCGACGTGTACATCGACGCGCGCCCTGCGGTGGGACGTCGCTTGCGGAAGAGGTACTCGCTCACTTTCTGTTCGGACGAGATGGTTTGAGCGGGAGCCGCCTTCGAGACCCTTTCTCCGTCAACGTCGACATGGAGATGCCGACACGAAAGTAGGGTTTTGTCTGGGTGCATGCCTACGGCTGCGGTCAGCTGGGAAGCTAGTTTGTCGGGTAACCATTCGTCGTCGTCGTCGAGGAAGGCCACCCACGGGTTGCTGGAGTTGTCGACACCGAGGTTGCGAGCGAAGGACCCACGTCGCCCACCACCGGTCCACACGATCAGGTCGGCTAGTTCCGCCAAAGCCGGCGGAACTGCTACAGAGCCTTTCTCACGGTCGAACACGATTACCAGTTCGAGAGAGAGGTCTCCCGTCTGATTTCTCACGCTCTGTGCGGCGCGCAGGAGTTCAGGACGCCCCGTGGTCGGAATGATTACCGAGACAGCGAAGCGTTCTCCGCTAGTACGCGCCATCGGATCCGACCACGGCTCTCACCGTTCGCCACAAGATCATGAGGTCGGCCGTCATGGACCAGTTCTCGACGTACGAGATGTCAAGCCGGATGGCATCTTCCCAAGATAGATCAGATCTGCCGGAAACTTGCCACAGACCCGTCATACCCGGACGAACGTGCAATCGGCGGTGCGCTGCGTCGTCGTAGAGTTCGACCTCGGCAGCCTGCTGCGGACGCGGTCCAACGAGGCTCATGTCGCCTTTCACAACGTTAATCAGTTGTGGGATTTCATCGAGGGAGAACCTTCGTAAAAAGGCCCCGACTTTGGTGATGCGCGGATCGTTCTGCACCTTGAAGAGGGGCCTGTCATCGGTGCCCTGAGCAGCCAGTAGCCCTCGAAGTTCGGCGTCCGCCCCGATGCGCATTGATCGGAACTTGATCATCTTGAATGGGGTGCCGTCTCGGCCGATCCGCTCCTGATGGAAGAAGACCTCACCGGGACTAGTGATTCTTACGGCAACGGCAACTGCCACGAGAATCGGGGAGAATGCAAACAAGAGCAGGCCCGCACCGACACGATCAAACAATGCCTTCCGCCATCGCCCGGCCGCAGCGTACTGAGGTTCCTCAAGATGCAAGAGCGACATTCCCGCAATCCCACGCATGTGAAGTCGCGCCCCTGCAACGTCAACTACGTTCGGAGAAACCATCAGGTCGACGCCGGCCCGTTCAAGCTGCCACATCAGGTCGCGAAGGCCATCGTGACCGAGATGTTCGGTGTCTGTAAGAATCACGGTATTCGCGTCGGTTATCTCGAGGGCCTCCGAGACACTGCGATCCGTTCCCAGCACTGGTATGAACCTATGCGCAACATCTAGCCATTCAGTTACAGCGTGGTGGCGGTCGGGAACCCACACACCGGTTACCCGAAAGCCAGCGTTCCGCTTCATTTCAAACGTGCGGGCGACACTTGTAGATGAACGCACACCCCCGATCATCAGTACCCGCGCCAATCCTCGCCCCTTGAGGCGTTGCTTCCGCAACCAGAAGCGCCAGAAAAGCCGACTCGCTAGCAACAACACGATCCCAATCGGGAACGCCATTGCTAGATAGCCTCGAGACATGTCTGCCTTGGTGATCAAAGAGACAATTGCAAGCAGGCTGAACGTGAACACGGTGGCTCTGACTACACGCCTAAACTCTTCGGCATCGTCCCCAAACAGCCGTTGGTCGCGCGTGCGATAAACAATCAGGCTCAGCCACCAGACACCTACAATGATCGCGCCAAGCTCGGTGTACGTCACCCCGATTGGGCCATTTGTGCGGGCCGCGTCGTCAGCGCCGAACTTCGTGACCATGGCGATCGCCACGGCCGTGATCAGACCAAGCAAGTCAGTAAAAGCAAGCCGCATGCCGTGACGCGTCTCCCACGCGTCCTTCGCGATCCGGAGCTCTGTCGGCTCACCCATCAGGGCATGTCGGCGGCCGGGCCCCCCACCGACCCTTCGATCGCCCGGAGACCGGCGCTCAACGGGCACTCGATCCATCTGCTGCGTCACGTCGCTCCCCTGGGTCGGCCCGTCGGCCGGCTGGTACATGCTGCTGACGAAAAGACGTCGCTGCCTTCCGACGTCGTCCCAATAGACAACCGTAGGCACAAGTCCGCTACGTTTCTGGCGTTTGAAGAAACCGACCTAGGAGTCTCGCGTGTCGTCAGTCACGCGAACCCCTGTTCTCTGCTGAACGTGTGGAAGTGCGAGACCGATTCACCCGGCAGCAGGTACATTCGCCCGGCGTTCATGGCACCGACGCGATGTAGACACGTTACGCGCTCAAGGTTGCCGCATGACCGTAGCTGTTGTAATCATCGTTTGGGCGGCCGTCACGTTTCCCGCTGCGGTAGTTGTGGGTCGAATGTTTGCGCGTGGAAACTCTATCTTGTAGCTGGAAGTCCGTGTCCGAAGCTGGATGGTGACGTGGCTACGCCGAGGGTAGACCTACCGCTACGGTTAGGCTCGATTCGTGACCACCAAGATCGCAGTTGTCGGACTCGGCTACGTCGGACTCTCAATCGCTGTTCTCCTTTCCCAACATCACAACGTCGTCGGACTAGAAATCGATGCGAAGAAGCTGGACCTCCTGCGCGAACGCAAGAGTCCGATCCACGACGCCGAGATCGAGGAGTTCCTCGCCCGTGGTGAGCTTCGACTGTCGTTCACGGACGACCCTGCGTTGGCGTACGCCGATGCGGAGTACGTGGTGATCGCGACGCCCACTGACTACGACGAGCAGACCAACTACTTCAACACCCGTACGGTCGAGAGCGTTATCGGTGACGTCACCAAGCTGGCGCCGAACGCGACGATGGTCATCAAGTCGACCATTCCCGTGGGGTTCGTCCTCGATGTGCGCGCGCGGCTCGGGACGGACAACGTCATCTTCTCCCCGGAGTTCCTTCGCGAAGGCAAGGCGCTCTACGACAACCTGCACCCCTCACGCA
>Ga0247734_1002507_pt1 | contig 11973 bp, 8 predicted proteins | sample UWRJL103311B2_FD_180933 | JGI IMG/M metagenome (GOLD analysis project Ga0247734, IMG submission 180933) | Plant litter microbial communities from Arlington Agricultural Research Station in Wisconsin, United States - UWRJ-L103-311B-2 | ecosystem: Environmental > Terrestrial > Plant litter >... | reverse complement strand
GAAGATATACTTCAATTCCTATCTGCACGGCTTGACTCACGGCGGCCTCCACCCACACCGGGCCTTTTCCCACCCAAACAACCCCGCACCCACCCCACCTCGTCAACATAAAGCTTATCGACAAAAGCAAAACCTGCCAGACACAAAAGCCCTCACTTCCCTCAACAAATCCGTATGTATATATGTCATTTTACGCTCATCACACTCCAGCTAATCCATAACAGCTAAAAAAAACCACAATCGCAATCACAATCACAATCATGGGTGCTCAAGACGTCCTTACTCGCAAGACCGGTGTCATCGTTGGAGATGACGTCCTAAAGCTTTTCAAGTATGCTCAAGAGCACAAGTTCGCCATTCCAGCCATCGTAAGTCATTGATGTGCATCAATCCCATCTGATATACTGGCTCTAATAGTTTGCAGAATGTCACCTCCTCCTCTACCGTTATAGCTTCTCTCGAAGCTGCTCGCGATGCTAAGGCTCCCATCATCCTTCAGATGTCCCAAGGAGGCGCTGCCTACTTCGCCGGAAAGGTATGATTGCATACAAAAGGGTACCAAGTGATTCGGACACTAATATACTAGGAAATAGGGTGTTGCTAATGGCAAGCAAGAGGCTTCTATTGCCGGAGGTATTGCTGGAGCCCTCTTCATTCGTGCCATTGCTCCAGCATATGGTATTCCAGTTATCCTCCACACCGACCACTGTGCCAAGAAGCTCTTGCCATGGTTGGATGGTCTTTTGGATGCGGATGAGAAATATTTCAAAGAACACGGCGAGCCCCTCTTCTCCAGCCACATGATCGATCTCAGTGAGGATGATGTTGAATACAACATCAAGACTACTGCTGAGTACTTGAAGCGTGCTGCACCAATGAAGCAATGGTTGGAAATGGTGGGTCATCAACAATCTTTCTCATAAAGCATATTCTAACTAGTACTTTAGGAAATCGGTATTACCGGTGGTGAGGAAGACGGTGTCAACAACGAGGATGTTGACAACAACTCCCTTTACACACAGCCCGAGGACATCCTCAACATCTACAATGCCCTCGCCCCAATTTCCCCATACTTCTCCATCGCCGCTGGTTTCGGTAACGTCCATGGTGTATACAAGCCGGGTAACGTCAAGTTGCAACCCGAACTTCTTGGCAAGCATCAAGCTCACGTCAAGGCCGCCATCAAGGCCAAGGACGATACGCCAGTTTTCCTAGTCTTCCACGGTGGATCTGGTTCATCCAAGGAGGAGTTCCAAACGGCCATCAGCTTTGGTGTCGTTAAGGTCAATCTTGATACTGATTTGCAATACGCTTATCTTACCGGTATTCGAGACTATGTCCTCAACAAGAAGGATTACATCATGGCGCAAATTGGTAACCCTGATGGAGAGGATAAGCCAAACAAGAAGTACTTTGATCCAAGTACGTATTCCTTCCTAATCTTAGGTTTACAAGGACAGCTATTAACGTCATCTAGGAGTTTGGGTCCGAGAAGGAGAGAAAACTATGAGTGCTCGTGTTAAGACTGGACTTGAAGATTTTAACACTGCTGGTCAACTTTAAACTTGTTTCTCATTACTAAATTGGAATAGGATGGAATGGATAGTGGAGTGGATGCATGATACCGTAGAATCACAATGAAATTCAAGATTTCCAAAGTAAGATACTTGGTCTATTACGTGATATATCTTGATTCACATTGATTCACATGGGAGTTTTACTTTCTTGGTATCACTTTGCTTGGTGAGGTGTTTGTAACTACAACTGGCGACGGGGTGAATCATCTGTAGTATAGCTTCTCGAAATTGATGATGATTATGTCCCCTTGATAGTATACATTCTGCCGATACCTCCTGGATCTCATAAACTGATATAAGGCGAATACCATAAACTCCGATGCCCAGTGACACCCACTTGTTCCCTCCACAACGAGGAGAGTAATAATCCCTGACATTATAATCCTGTACTTCTAGGTCTTCTTTGGCAGTGAGAAGCCTCTGGTCATAAAATCTCCGCTCTTCTGTGCTTGTGCGCTGTAACCTTTATTGGAGAAGAGACTCTTCAAGTTATCGTTAAGGCCAGACTTCTGCCGTTTGTTTCGTTGCTCTTGTTCTTCCATAACCTTTGCTGTCAGGGATGCAGTGGCAACATTTTTTATACCTGACCCACCCTTCTTCTCAGGCAATTGCCTATTGGGCTTTGCTGTAGCATCTTCTGCAGCGGTTTTCTTCCGTTTCTTGCTACCTGGAGCTTTCTTCAGCGAGTGTGACAAGCCAGCTTCTTTCAGCTTCAATGCTCTTGCCGATAATTTGTCGATGTCTTCTTTGGCAAGAGGTATTATTGTAATGATGTTGTCTGGAGTGTAGACCTCGTTGCATTCTACACAAGCATCTGCTGAAACTTCTCGGATCGCTACCTCTGAGAATGCATGACCACACGGCACTAGATAAACAGATTTTGTCTTTGGACCAAGCTCCTTGCTGGTTATAGGACATATTTGCTTCTCCTCTCTGCCATCCTTCAAGACTGTAAACTTGACCTCAACGATATCTCGTAGGCTCTTTACTCTTCCCTGTAGAATTTCTTCCTTTTCCTTGACGACCACTGCAGGGATATCATCATCTTGCGGTAGGAGTTGCTTCAATATTGCATCTTTGTTGTATAGCGTGCCAGCGCAGTCGGAGACTATGGGTGCGGTGAGAGGACTATTGGAGAGGGGACAGTATGTCCAGGCATGAGTTTGGGCTTCGAGTTGGGTGGCTTTAACTTCTGTGGTATTTTTCTGGCGAGTTGCGTTTTTGACGAGTTCCCTTCGAGTCGGAATCGATCCTCCGTCGTTTCCCATCTTCGGTTTCTTTTCTTGTATTCTGATTGCGTTGTCTTTGGGTTGTGATTGTGAAAACCCGTGGAATAAACGCAGCCTCGCCGCTTGACGGGCTTATCGATAAGGCAACTTCCTCTTCCTAACCCAATTCGCTAAAAGGTGGAGCCTCATGATCACTTGGTGAATGCAGCTCGGAATAGACCTGGACATTTAGTGGCAGCTTTGAGGTTTACCTTTATACAATACAACATATTTTTAAGGCCTCCGTTCGCGCATATGTGCGAGAAAGGCGCAGCGAGCTTGAAGAGGGGCAAGCAGTGAGAAAGTGAAAGAGCAGAACAAAATGTCTCAACAAGCTGTCGATGTCTTGACCCGAATTCTGGGGGATTTACGGTCAAAGTAAGTTAGGATACTCTAGACATACAACAGTATAGTCGCTGATCTTATGAACGACAGAGGTAGCGATGATACACGAAGAAGAGCGGCAATAGAGTTGAGAGAGTTGGTTGTGGTTACGGCTCGAGGTATGCACCTGGAGACAAAAGTCCCTCTCTTTCACCGGGAGCTCATGTTATTGTAGACTACCCACAGGAACGGTTCTTGGAGTTCTATAACCTTGTTAACTTGAAGATTACGGGTCTCATCAGCCATGGTAATGATACGGCAGATAGATTGGGCGGTATTCACGCGTTGGATGCTCTCATTGACTTCGATGGTGTTGATGCTGCCCAGAAGACAACTCGTTTTACGCAGTCCCTCCGAACGGTCTTGCGAGGAAAAGATATAGTTCCCATGCAGCCTGCGGCTGTTGCATTGGGGAAGATATGCAGACCTGGTGGTGCGCTTATCTCGGAGCTTGTTGAGAGTGAGGTCAAAACTGCACTGGAATGGCTTCAATCAGACCGAGTAGAGGAGAGGCGATACAGTGCTGTTCTTGTTCTTAGAGAGCTCGGAAGAAATGCTCCTACTTTGATGTACACATTTGTCGGTCTCATATTTGATCAAATATGGGTTGGCCTTCGTGACCAGCGGTTGCTTATTCGGCAAACCGCAGCAGAGGCAATCAGTGCTTGCTTCCAAATCATTCGGGAGCGAGACCAGAGCATGCGACAACAATGGCAGACAAAGATATACGATGAAGCTGTCCAGGGTATCAGACAGAATACAGTGGAGTGCACACATGGGTCTTTACTTGTTATCCGAGAGCTACTTCAACAGGGAGGCATGTTTATGCATGAACACTACCAAGAGGTCTGTGAGATTGTGTTCCGTCACAAAGACCATCGGGATCTTCAGATTCGAAGAACGGTTGTTATGTTGATTCCGGAATTAGCTAATTACTCCCCCACTGAATTCGCTCAGTCATACCTGCATAAGTTTATGGTTTTCCTATCTGGCATGCTCAAGAAGGAGAGGGACCGTAACGATGCATTCATGGCCATTGGCAATATTGCCAATGCTGTGAAAAGTGCAATAGCTCCGTACCTGGATGGAGTGTTGATATATGTTCGAGAAGGCTTGAGCCTCAAGTCGTAAGTTATCTTTACCTTGAGAGACGCTGGTAATTTTCTAATCTTAATCAGACGAAGACTCGGCACCGTCGACCCAGTGTTTGATTGTATCAGCAGACTAGCGGTTGCTGTAGGCCAGACCCTCAGTAAATATATGGAAGCCCTTCTAGATCCGATATTTGCTTGTGAACTCACTCCAAAGCTCACTCAAGCACTTGTAGATATGGCATTCTACATTCCACCAGTGAAATCTACCATTCAGGAGAGACTACTGGATATGTTGAGCAAAGTCCTCTGCGGAGAGCCCTTCAAACCCTTGGGTGCACCTACCCCGAACAGCATCTCAACGGCTCCAGTCGTACTCAAGGACGCAAAGGATCCAAATGCATATGAGCATCGGCAAGTTGAGATCAAGCTAGCTTTAAATACCCTTGGCAGCTTTGACTTCGCAGGTCATCATCTCAATGAATTTGTTCGAGATGTGGCCATTAAATATGTGGAAGATGATAATCCAGACATTAGAGAGGCAGCAGCACTTACTTGCTGCCAACTCTACGTACGAGATCCCATTGTCAACCAAACTAGCTATCACGCGATCCAAGTCGTCAGTGAGGTTATCGAGAAGCTTCTCACTGTGGGTGTTGCCGATCCAGATCCCGGAATCCGAAGAACTGTTTTAGCTGCTCTTGACGAGCGATTTGATCGTCATCTGGCCAAAGCAGAGAACATCCGAACACTCTTTTTTGCTCTCAATGATGAGGTGTATGCCATAAGAGAGGTGGCCATCTCCATTATTGGACGCTTGACACATGTCAACCCAGCATATGTTGTTCCGTCTTTGCGCAAACAGCTCATCCAGATGCTCACAGAGCTCGAATTTTCAGACGTTGCTAAGAACAAAGAGGAAAGCGCAAAGTTGCTCAGTCTGCTTGTACAAAACTCACAGAAGCTGATCAAGCCCTACGTTGATCCAATGATTGCAGTTTTACTTCCAAAGGCTCGTGATTCAAGTCCCGCCGTGGCTTCGACTATACTTAAAGCAATTGGAGACCTTGCAACAGTTGGAGGAGAAGACATGATACCATATATTGATCAACTTATGCCCATTATTATTGAAGCTCTTCAAGACCAAAGCTCGTCTGCTAAGCGTGAAGCTGCTCTACGAACCCTGGGCCAACTGGCAAGCAATTCCGGGTATGTCATCACGCCCTATCTGGACTATCCACAGCTGCTCGAGATTCTCCAAAGCATCATTCGTGGTGAACCGCAACGAGGTCCATTGAGGCAAGAGACCATTAAACTTATGGGCATATTGGGTGCTCTGGATCCATACAAGCATCAACAAGTGGAAGAAAAGTCACCAGAAATGCAACTTCGCCTGGAATCAAATCAAATGACGGACATTTCCTTGATGATGACAGGACTCACTCCATCAAGCAAGGAATACTTCCCTACTGTCGTAATCAATGCATTGCTGCAGATATTGAAAGACCAATCCTTGGCTCAGCATCATGCTGTGGTCATCGAGGCAATCATGAACATTTTCCGAACATTAGGACTAGATTGCGTGTCGTTTCTTGACAAGATCATCCCTGCTTTTCTGAGCGTTATAAGAAGTTCACCCTCGAACCGCCTCGAATCATACTTTAGTCAGCTAGGACTACTAGTGACAATTGTGCGACAGCATATTCGAAACTTCTTGCCCGATATCGTCACGGTTCTACAAGAATACTGGAATGTCTCTCCGACTTTGCAAATAAATATTCTCCAGCTTGTGGAGGCTATTTCGCGTTCGTTGGAAGGTGAATTCAAAATATATTTAGCGGGTTTGCTTCCGCTTATGTTGGGAGTCCTGGAGAAAGACGGGTCCACGAAACGTGGGCCAGCTGAGAGAGTACTCCGTACTTTCCTCGTATTCGGATCCAGTAGTGAAGAGTACATGCACTTGATCATTCCAGTGATAGTCGGAGTGTTTGAGAAGCCTTCCCAGCCGGCCTTCTTCCGCAAGTCTGCAATTGAAACAATTGGAAAGATATCGCGTCAAGTTAATCTTAACGATTTTGCTTCGAGGATTATTCATCCTCTCGCCCGAGTTCTGGCTGGAAGCGACAGTTCGTTGAGGCTTGCTGCTCTAGATACGCTGTGCGCGTTGATTTTTCAGCTTGGAAAGGATTATTTGCACTTCGTCGGCACAATCAACAAGGTCCTAGTACTGCATAATATTCAACACCAGAATTATGAGCTACTTGTAAGCAAGTTACAAAAAGGCGAGGTACTTCCACAAGATCTTAATGCCGAGACAACCTATCAAAACCAGATTGATGAAGCTCAATTTGCAGATATCAGCAACAAGAAGCTAGAATCAAATCCAGTACACCTCAAGGCGTCATGGGATGCCACTGGAAAGTCTACGAAAGAGGATTGGCAGGAATGGATGCGTAGATTTAGTGTTACTGTTCTGATGGAGTCTCCTAACCAAGCTCTCCGGTCATGTGCGAATCTGGCAAGCGTATATCCCCCTTTAGCAAGGGAGCTGTTCAACTCTGCTTTCGTGTCTTGCTGGAGCGATCTATTCGAGCCGTATCAGGATGATCTCATTCAAAATATCGAGACAGCTATCCGTTCACCCCACGTTACACCAGATCTTCTCGGTATTCTCTTGAACTTGGCTGAGTTCATGGAGCACGATGACAAGGCACTTCCAATTGACATTCGTGTTCTTGGCCGAGAAGCGGGTAGGTGCCATGCATGGGCTAAAGCCCTACATTATAAAGAGTTAGAGTTCTGTCAGGAGCAGACTAGTGGTGCCGTGGAAGCACTGATTCAGATCAACAATCAATTACAACAGTATGATGCTGCGATTGGTATCTTAAGAAAGGCTCAGCTATACAAAGATGGAATTCAACTACGTGAAACATGGTTTGAGAAGCTTGAGCGATGGGAAGAAGCATTGGAGTTCTACAAGAAGCGAGAGCGAGAATTTCCTGAGCAGGCCGATACTTTTGACATCATCATGGGTAAAATGAGATGTCTTCATGCACTAGGTGAATGGGATTCTCTATCTGCACTTGCCCAAGATAAGTGGCATACTTCTAGCTTGGATATCAAGCGAGCAATTGCACCTCTTGCTACTGCTGCAGCCTGGGGCCTGAGAGAGTGGGATTTGATGGATGACTACCTCAGCGTCATGAAATCTAATACTCCCGACCGGTCCTTTTTTGGTGCTATCCTAGCTTTACATCGTAATCAATTCCGCGAGGCAGCTCTATATGTTCAAAAGGCACGAGAAGGCCTGGATACGGAACTGAGTGCGTTGGTCAGCGAGTCATATAACCGAGCATATACAGTGGTCGTTCGCGTTCAGATGCTTGCTGAACTCGAGGAATTGATAATTTACAAGCAGAGCAACAGCAATCCCGCTAAACAAGAAACAATGCGACGTACTTGGGAGAAGCGTCTCCTTGGATGTCAACGAAATGTTGAAGTTTGGCAGAGAATGTTAAAACTGCGGGCTCTGGTCATATCGCCAAAGGAAAATATGCAGATGTGTATCAAGTTCGCCAACTTATGCCGAAAATCTGGTCGAATGGGTTTGTCAGAAAAGCACCTTAAGATGCTGGTTGGAAACGAGGATAGCCTAGATGCAGTGCTGCCATTTACGGAGACAGGTGAATACCGTGGCAACGCCCGTTCCCTTAAGAGCATTCCACCTCAGGTCAACTACGCCGTATTAAAGTACCAATGGACTGCTGGCAAACAGGGTCAAGCACTTGAAGCTCTCAAGGTTTTCACCGCAGATTTGGCCGAACGACTACAATCTGCTCAACATGCTACACAGGGAATGAACGGGCAGTTTAGTGATGGCCATAATTTGAACGGTACTGTGAACATCAACGGAAACGGCTACTCACAGAACTTATCTGCTACCAACCAGATGCTATCACCGAAAACATTGGCTGACCATACCGTCCTTCTTGCTCGGTGCTACCTGAAGCAGGGTGAGTGGCAAATTGGACAGAAGAAGGGTGATTGGCAACATGACCATGTTCGTGATGTTCTTGACTCTTATCATGCTGCTACGGTGTATAATCCAAACTGGTACAAGGCATGGCATGCTTGGGCGCTGGCGAATTTCGAAATTGTTCAAGCTATTAGCCAACGACCAGAAAGAGAGTCAGCAGCCTTACCGCCAAATATTCTTACCGAACATGTTGTTCCTGCTGTGCGTGGGTTTTTCAAATCTATCTCACTTTCTGCTGGTAGCTCCCTACAAGATACACTCAGACTTCTGACGCTATGGTTTGCACATGGTGGAGATCCCCAGGTCAATCTTGCTGTGACTGAAGGCTTTGCCTCTGTCAGTGTTGATACTTGGCTGGAAGTAATCCCCCAGCTTATTGCCCGTATCAACCAGCCAAACAACCGTGTCCGCCAGTCGATACACAACCTACTTGCAGACGTAGGCAGAGCACATCCCCAGGCTCTAGTCTACCCATTGACGGTTGCGATGAAGTCGGCTCCAAACACCAGACGATCAAGGTCAGCATTGCAGATCATGGATAGCATGCGGCAACATAGTGCACGACTAGTTGAGCAGGCTGATGTTGTCAGCCAAGAGCTCATCCGTGTTGCAGTTTTATGGCACGAACAATGGCACGAAGGCCTCGAGGAAGCGTCTAGGCTGTATTTCGGTGATCGCAACATCGACGGCATGTTTGCTACCTTAGCCCCGTTGCACGAAATGTTGGACCAGGGCCCGGAAACACTACGCGAAATATCATTCGCGCAGACTTTTGGTCGTGACCTTCAGGAAGCTCGTGAGTGGTGCTTCACATACCGACAATCCCAGGATATTGGTGATATTAACCAAGCCTGGGACCTTTACTACCAGGTGTTCCGAAGAATTGCGCGTCAGTTACCTCAGCTTAACAATCTCGAGTTGGCTTACGTGTCACCAAAGCTCCTTCATGCTCGGGATCTGGATCTTGCTGTCCCTGGCACCTACCAGAGCGGCAAGCCTATCATTCGAACCTTAAACTTTGAAACTACCTTCAGCGTCATCTCGTCGAAGCAACGTCCACGAAAACTGAGTCTAAATGGAAGTGACGGTAATGCATACGAGTTCCTCCTCAAAGGTCACGAGGATATTCGGCAGGATGAGCGTGTCATGCAATTGTTCGGCCTCTGCAATACTCTTCTGACAAGTGATTCAGAGTCTTACAAGCGCCACCTCAATATCCAGGGATATCCTGCCATTCCTTTGTCGCAAAGCTCAGGTCTACTTGGCTGGGTCCCGAATAGTGATACTCTGCACGTCTTGATTCGCGAGTACAGAGAGTCTCGTAAGATCCTGCTGAACATTGAGCATCGCATTATGCTTCAAATGGCTCCTGATTACGATAATCTCACCCTTATGCAGAAGGTTGAAGTCTTCGGGTACGCACTTGACAATACAACAGGTCAAGATCTCTATCGTGTATTATGGTTAAAGAGTAAGAGCTCAGAATCATGGCTGGAGCGTCGGACCAATTATACACGTTCTCTGGGCGTGATGTCTATGGTTGGATACATCCTCGGCCTGGGCGACAGACATCCATCGAACTTAATGCTAGACAGGATCACGGGCAAGATAATTCACATTGATTTTGGCGATTGTTTTGAGGTTGCTATGCATCGGGAGAAGTATCCTGAGAGAGTCCCATTCCGATTGACCAGGATGTTGACCTATGCTATGGAAGTCAGCAACATTGAAGGGAGTTTTAGGATCACTTGTGAGAATGTTATGAGAGTATTGCGTGATAACAAGGAGTCACTGATGGCAGTTCTTGAAGCTGTAAGTCACTGGAAGCAAATGATACATTTTTACTCAAATAGCTAACCACTATGTAGTTCATCCACGATCCGCTCTTGAACTGGCGACTTACAGGAGAAAATATCCCTTCACCACCAGGTCCAAATTTCCGATCCGAGCGCCGTGGATCTCTCGCCCAAATCGAGAATCGACGACCATCTATCATGGAAGCCGAAGTTCCCCCATCAGCGCTGATGCCTCAGGATCCTACCGCAGCACCTGGAGGGCCACCGTCTTCGAGACCCCGTGCTAGGACAAATTCAAGTGTGCAAGGGATTGGTGGAGCGGATGCAGATGTAACAGAGACACAGAACGAACGGGCTTTACAGGTGCTCAATCGCGTGAAGGAGAAGCTTACAGGTCACGACTTTAGACCTGAGGAGGAGTTGACGTACATCCTCCAAGTCGATAAGTTGCTCAATGAGGCAACGAAGCTGGAGAACTTGTGCCAGCACTATATTGGGTGGTGTAGTTTCTGGTGAGGATCAGAGATAAGCAAACAAATATCAGCGGGTGGCTTGTCAATCACATAGCTTTGGAGTTTGAGCGTTGGTTTCGTGGTTAACAATGGTGGTGTCCATGGGAGTGCAGGAGTGCGTATATTTGTATATTTCCTGTAAAGTGTAAGGTTGATCGATTCATGAAGGCGTGCATTGCGAAGCAGGCGTTAGGTGGGACCGTATGGGAAGAAGGTTAATAATGATAGCTAAAGCTCGCCAAGTTTTCTACCTCTGACACATTAATGCTTCAGGGGATTTTTTACCATGACTGAAACTAGCTAGTGCCTTAGTAGTGGTACTAGAAGCTCTATCCAATCCATTTCTTTCGTTCTGAACAACCTATATGTACTATGGCGGAGTAAGACAACTGGTACAAATGACCTAAGCTGCTACCTATATATACAGGAATCCACAAGGCATAAACCAACTCCCTTACCACCATCATCATTCAGCTCGAAGGGGGCCTCTCAGGTGCACGTGAAGGGAAGCAAGCCAGCACAGGTAGTTGCTCTAGGTCTGTTAGGGTGTGTACAGAGTACCTTATGTATATTGTTGTAGGTGAGGGTAAGGTGGGGGAGTTGCGGGGCGTGCTCCACTCTATGTCTTGGCATGCTGCTTACCCAAAGGTAAAAACATCTGGAGCTAGAAATAATATTATTGCCCGAGCTTCGTGGACTTCAAACCTCAACCCAAGTTGTACCCTCTATACGTGTCTGCCTCTGCCTCCTGTACCGTTCCGACTCCAAAGCAATAGCACTGTTTTAACAGCTACAGCGCCGAGTTCAATCACAGACTCCCCATGAGACACATATAGCCAGTGAATGGTTATTGTTGAATCTTGGGGAGTTCTACCATCGTCATAAAACACACACACACCCTCACCTCCAAAAACAAACCATCACAGACCAAGCGGGCACAACACACCTCTACCAGACATTAATCCATATTGCTACCTCTGCTTCACCTTGGGCTATTTCTTCTGTTGCTGTTAAAGATATGGCACCAAAGGTTGCACAGGCCAATGGCAGAGGTCTCGGCACTACGAGGACTATTGTTCCTGCGCTCCCCTTGGTCTACCTTCAGAAGCGCAAACAACTCCTCACGGTGAGGGAAAAGGAAAAGGTGGAGATAAAGGACGATGTTGCGGATACTGCCATCTCAAAGCCTTCTCCACCATCAACACCAGCACCTCTGCCTGTGGAACCGCTGCTCCCCGAAGTTACCCCGGTCATTGTGAACGGCTCTGCTGGGGAACACATTCTTGTTGAGGATCCAAGGCCAGCCGTA
>Ga0247734_1002504_pt1 | contig 11985 bp, 9 predicted proteins | sample UWRJL103311B2_FD_180933 | JGI IMG/M metagenome (GOLD analysis project Ga0247734, IMG submission 180933) | Plant litter microbial communities from Arlington Agricultural Research Station in Wisconsin, United States - UWRJ-L103-311B-2 | ecosystem: Environmental > Terrestrial > Plant litter >... | reverse complement strand
GCACGAGACGTCCGCACCCTCGGGCGAGACCCAGATCGCGGGCTTGCGGTCGCCGACGGTCACGGACGTCTCGTCGCCGTCCAGCGGCGTGATGTCGTAGCCGGAGATCGCCCGGGCGAGGATGACACCGAACACGGCGCCCACGGCGATGGCCAGGACGACCATGGCGCCGGCGATGACGTAACGCCGGCGCTTGTCCGGAACCGCAGCGGTCGACATGACACCACCCTAAGGAACGGGTGCGGCTCAGATGCCCAGTGCCTCCGCGAGATCGGTCTTGATGCCGGCGATCCGGTCGTCGGCGGTGTCGCGGGCGGCCTCGATCGAGTCGGTCACCGGGATGACGACCTCGATGTAGCACTTGAGCTTGGGCTCGGTGCCGGACGGACGGGCGATGATCCGCGCCCCGCCGTCGAGGCCCAGCCGGATGCCGTCGGTCGGCGGGAGACCGTGATAGCCGTCGGCGAGGTCGTCGACCGATGTCACGTCGAGGCCACCCAGGACGGCGGGAGGCGATGTGCGCAGGGCGTCCATGGCGCGGCTGATGATCGACAGGTCGTCGACCCGCACCGACAGCTGGCTCGTGCCGTGCAGGCCGTGCTCGCGGTAGATGTCGTCGAGGCGGTCGATCAGCGAGCGTCCCTCGGCCTTGAGCTCGGCCGCCATCTCGAGCACCGTGATGATGGCCGAGACGCCGTCCTTGTCGCGGGCGATGTCGGGGGCGACGCTGTAGCCGAGCGCCTCCTCGTAGCCGAAGACCAGCGTCGGGATCTTGCCGAGCCACTTGAACCCGGTCAGCGTCTGCTCCCACGGCTGGCCGTGCGCGGCGGCCTGGCGACCGAGCAGGTCGGACGACACGATGGAGGAGCCGTACGTCCCCTCGACGCCGCGCCGCAGCAGGAAGTCGGCCAGCAGGACGCCGACCTGGTCGCCGCTCAGCATCCGGTACGACTCGCCGTCCCTGACACCGACGGCGCAGCGGTCGGCGTCAGGATCGTTCGCGACGATGATGTCGGCACCGACCTCCGACGAGAGCTTGAGCGCGAGGTCCATCGCGCCGGGCTCCTCCGGGTTGGGGAACGCCACGGTCGGGAAGTCGGGATCGGGGTCGCCCTGGTCGCGGACGACGTGCAGCGGCGGGAACCCGGCCCGTGACACCGCCTCGACGAGGGTGTCGCGGCCGACGCCGTGCATCGGCGTGTAGACCGCGACGATCTCACGCGGCCCGTCCTGGGGGAGGGCGACGACGGCCTCGACGTACGCCTCGGCGACCTCGGGTCCGACGGTCTCGTAGTCGTCGCTGCGGGGCATCTCGTCGACGCGCCCGACGGCGTCGATCGCGTCGGAGATGTCGCCGTCGGCGGGGGGCACGATCTGGCTGGAGTCCTCGAGGTAGACCTTGTAGCCGTTGTCCTGCGGCGGGTTGTGGGAGGCCGTGACCATGACACCGGCGCTGCAGCCGAGGTGCCGGATCGCGAAGGCCAGGACGGGTGTCGGCAGGTGCGTCGGCAGCAGGAACGCGTGGACGCCGGCGCCCTCCATGATCTCGGCGGTGTCGCGCGCGAAGACGTCGGAGTTGTGGCGCGCGTCGTAGCCGACCACGACGGACGGTTCGCTGCCGTGCTCGAGCAGGTACGCCGCGAGGCCGGCGGCGGCCTGGGCGACGATGACGCGGTTCATCCGGTTGGGACCGGCTCCGAGGGCGCCACGCAGACCGGCCGTGCCGAACTGGAGGCGTTCGGAGAAGCGGTCCTCGAGGGCCTCGGTGTCGCCGGCGTCGATCAGGGCTTGCAGCTCGTCGCGGGTGACGGGGTCGGGGTCCTGGCTCAGCCAGTCGGTCGCGCGCTCTATCAGGTCCATGTCCACAGCCTCTCGCACCTCGAGGTCAGATGCGCGGCAGGACGTCCCCGAGCAGCGCCCCCATGCGGGTCGCCGCGGCCCGGCCGGCCTCCAGCACCTCTTCGTGGTTGAGCGGCTCGCCGGTCATCCCGGCCGCCGCGTTGGTGACCAACGAGATGCCGAGCACCTCCAGACCGGCGGCACGGGCCGCGATGGCCTCCAACGTCGTGGACATGCCGACGAGGTCGCCGCCGATCGCGCGCACCATGCCTATCTCGGCCGGCGTCTCGTAGTGAGGGCCGGGCAGCTGGACGTAGACGCCCTCGTCGAGGCTCGGATCGGCCTCCTTGCAGAGAGCGCGCAGGCGGGACGAGTACAGGTCGGTGAGGTCGACGAAGTGCGCGCCCTCCAAGGGCGACGTCGCCGTCATGTTGATGTGGTCGCTGATGAGGACGGGGGTGCCGGGGGACCAGGCAGGGTTGAGGCCGCCGCAGCCGTTCGTGAGCACCAGGGTCTTGACGCCGGCCGCAGCGGCGGTGCGGACGCCGTGCACGACGGCCGCGACACCCTTGCCCTCGTAGTAGTGGGTGCGGCCGAGGAAGATCAGCAGCCGCTTGTCGCCGAGCGTCAGCGAGCGCACGGTCCCGCCGTGTCCCTCGACCGCGGGAGCACTGAAACCGGGAAGCTCCGCGAGAGGCACCTCGTGGTCGGGAGCCCCCAGGACGTCGGCGGCGGGAAGCCATCCGGAGCCCATCACGAGGGCGATGTCGTGGTCACCTCCGCCGGTGCGTTCACGGAGTGCTTCGGCGGCCTGTCGGGCGAGGTCAGAGGTGCTCACCTGCCGTACATTACGACAATGCCCAAGATCATCGGCGGCTCGCTCGAGGAGCACCGCGAGCAGACCCGCCGCCGCGTCTTCGAGGCACTCTCCGCGCTGCTCGCCGAGCGCTCGTTCGACGCCCTCACGATGGCCGACCTGGCGGCCGAGGCGGGCATCGGCCGCACCGCGATCTACAACCACTTCGCCGACAAGGACGCCGTCGTGGTGGCCTTCGCGAGTGCCGAGACCGACCGGTACCTGGCCCGTCTGGGTGCCGCCCTCGACCGTGCGGACGGCCCGGCCGACGCGATGCGCATCTACGTCAACGAGCACCTGGACTCCTCGGAGGAGTTCCACTTCGGCTTCGGGCCCGAGCTGTACGGGATGCTGTCGCGTGAGTCGATCGCCGAGATCCGCGAGCACGTCGTGGCGGTCGAGTCGGTGCTGCGCACGATCATCGACGACGGGGTCGCCGCCGGCGTCTTCACCGTCGACGACGTCACGTCCACGATGGCGCTCGTCCACTCGTCGCTCTCGACCCGCCGCGTCACCCCCGCCGCGGTCGAGACCTACGTCCTGCGAGCCCTCGGCGCCTGACCGCCCCGGCCCCCGCCCCCGTTTCCCGCCTTTCTCGCTTTCCCGCGTTTCCCGCGAGTGGTGCGGTTCGGTCTTTCTGAGACGGCGCGTCTGACCAGTCCGCACCGGTCAGGGCCCGATTCGCACCACTCGGTGGACGCAGAACGGCCCGGCCACGATGATCCGTGGCCGGGCCGAGCTGGTGTGCGGGGTGCTACTTCACGACGGTGAACGAGCCTCGCTCGAGGGTCGCCGTCTTGAGGAAGTTGGTCGTGCCGGCGTACTTCACCGAGACGGTCCACGTGCCCTTGGCGAGCTTGGGGATCGTGATCTTGCCCTTGCCGGCCTTGATCGTGACGGTCTTGACCTTGGTCTTCTGCCCCTTCTTCGTGAAGGTGACCGTGACCTTGCCGTCGACCGCAGCACCCGTCGCCGACTTCAGCGTCAGCGAGGACGTGCCGGTCTTCTTCGTCGTCGGCTTCTTCGTGGTGCCCCGCTTGACCGAGACCTTGGCGGCCGTGACGGTGAACGCCTGGGTGGCGGACGCCGAGAAGTTCGACTCGTCTCCGGCGTAGGCGAGGACGACCGAGGTCGCCCCGGCGTTCAGCGTGCTGGGGAGCGCGATCGACGCTGCGCCGTTTGCAAGCGTGCCCGTTCCGACGACTGCGCCGCCGACGGAGGCCGTGACGGTACCCGTCGGGATCGGCGCGTCCGCAGGTCCGGCGACCTTCACCGCGACGCTGCGAGCGGCGCCGAACGTCGTGCTGCCGGTGACCGAACCGGTGACGATCGGCTGGTACTTGGCGAAGCCGTCGAAGTCGATCGCGAGGGGAGCTGACGCGGTCTGCGAGGGGTCGCCGACGTTCTGACCGTGCGCCTTGATGGTGAAGACGGAATACGACTTCGCCGGGTCGAGCTTCGCGATGTCAGCAGCGGCGAGCTTGAGCGTCGTCGAGAAGCTGCCGTCGTCCTTGACAGCGGACGTCGGGTTGGTCGGGTCGGCCGACCAGACGGCACCGAGCAGGGCGGACGGGTCCGAGAACACGGTCGTGCCAGTCTCGGCGACGCCGATGTACACGCCCACACCACCAGCGCGGTAGCCCGTGCCAGTGGCTGCGGCCTCGAGGCCCGTCGGGCTCTGCGCAGTGACGGCAGTGGACGTGACCTTCGCGTCGACTGTCGAGACCGAGAAGCTGAATGGCTCGAGCGTGCGGTCGGCAGCCGTGTTGTTGATCTGGCCGTTGTAGACGAAGTTGGCGATCGCCGGCGTCTCTCCCTCGGCGGCCTTGCCTGCAAGGAAGGTGGTGAACTCGGTTGCCCATGTGCCGGCGAGCCCGGTCCACGCTGCCGTGGTGCTTGTCACCGCGCGCTGGGCTGCGGTGTTGCCGACCAGAGTGGCTACCTCGAGTCGCTCAGGACCGCGCACGGGGGCCAGGTCGGCACTGTACGTCGGCGGGTTCGGAGTGCCGAACGTGCCAGGCGCCCGACCGTAGGAGACCTCGGCCGTGACGGCACCGTTGCCGGCCGCGTCGAGCGTTGCCCGAACGTCCTTCAGACGCAGCCAGGCTCCACTGGTGGACGCGAAGTTGACCGACGTGCCCTTGAACTCCAAGGAGGCGCTGCCGTTGGCCGCGACTGATCCCGTGCCCTCGCTCCACGTGCTGATGCGCGACGTGGTGTTGATTGTTGCGGGCGCGACGTAGGCGTCGACCTTGGGCGTGGGCCCGCCGAACGCAGTGCCGTTCAGATACTTCGACAAGCCCCAGCTCGCCGTTCCAGCGGTGACGCTGCCGGTCTGGGCTGCTTGGGCGGGGGTGGTCGCGAGGCTTATGCCTCCGGCGACGACGGCCGTCGACACGAGACCAGCCAGGACGCGACGGGCGCGCCCCGGGCGGATCGTGCGCTGAGGCCGCGCGATGGTGATGGACATGTGGTGCCTTTCAGATGACCCGGCGGGGGGCCGGGGTGTGGGGGGAATCGTGGGGGAAGGCGCTACTTGGAGGACTTGACCTTGTAGGTCTTGGACGTCGAGGCGGTCTGGGTCGCGCTGCCGGCGTAGGTCACCTTGAGCTTCCAGGTGCCCTTCTTGAGCTTCGGGAGGTTGACGGTCGCCTTGCCGTTCTTGACGGTCACGGAGACGGTCTTCTTCGACCCGCCCTTGGTCAGCGTGATCTTGGCCTTGCCGGCGGGCTTGGCACCGTTGGTCGACGTCACCGTGACGGTGGCCTTGCCCTTCTTCTTGCTCGTCGGCTTCTTCGAGACCTTGACGGTGGGCTTGGCGGTCTTCGCCTTGACGACGGCGGGCGCGGGTGCAGGAGGCGCAGGAGGTGCGGGCGGCGTGACGACCGGCGGCGTGACGACCGGGGGGTCGATGGGTGCGGTCGGGGTGAGATCCACCGTCAGCGGGAGCGGGTGCTTGTTCTTGTCGACGCCTCCGCCAGTGCTGTACCAGTACGGACCTGCTCCAGTCGCCTGGAGGTAGTCGACGAAGGTCGTGGGGAACGATCCGAAGTGAGCGCCTGTCGTCGACTGCGGGACCGTGCCTTCGGCGCCGGCGTAGGTGACGCCCGCGTACTCGGGCGTCGCGACGATGCCGTCCGCGGTCACGTCGACGCCCTCGAGGACGGCGAGCGTGACAGACGTGTCGGGCAGGGGGTCCCACTGCGTGAGGTCAGCCTGGTCGGCGGCGTATCCGCCCAGGGTCGCGGTGACGGTTCCGATGCCGTCGTCGACCGTCAGCTTGGGGTCGGAGACGTAGAAGAACGTGTAGCCCGAGTAGTAGACGACGGTGAAGTCGCCGTCCCACTGGATCGTCGCGTCGTCGGCGTCAGCGTCCAGGGAGCCGGTCCCGTTGCCGATCACCACTTCGTGGTCGGAGAACTTCGTGCTGGTCGCGTACGGGCCGAGCGCCGCGCCGTCCTTGTCGGTCCGGGTCCCGGCCCAGGTGGCCGTCGTGTACCCGCTCGTCGGCAGCTTCTTCTCGATGCTGACGTTGCCGGCCTGAGGCGTCCATCCGGCCGGAGCCCCGCTCGGTCCCCAGGTTGCTCCTGAGCTCGAGTTGTTCAGGGTCTGGCCTCCTGCGCCGGGGTTCCCGAGCTTGCCGGCCGAGAAGAGGTTGAAGGTTCCGGGAGCCGCACCGCGGTTGCCGGACTCGCTGTTGAATCCCCAGCGGAACTGGACGCCGGAGACCTGGACCTCGGCTGCCTGCGAAGGGGACGCGAGGACGACTCCCGACGCTGCCAAGGTGGCGGCGACGGTGCCGACGAGTCCGCGACGGACTCGGGTGGTGAGGGACATGACTACCTTTCGGTTCGTGTCAGCTGATGGGAAGGGTAAACAGTGAGGGCAGGCTTGCCTTATCGGCCGCGATCGCAGGCGCAAGGGAGTGCTGGAGGAGGATCGGCATGGCTCAGCGCGCCTTGCGGACGGCGGAGTAGGCGAACGGGCTCGCCGCGACGAGCGCCGTCGCGACCAGGAGCAGCCCACCGAGGATCCAGACGCCGGTGGCGTCGTCGTCCGACCTGTCGGCCGAGACCGGCCGAAGTCCTGTCACGGTCGAGGAGGGCCTGGACGCGGCGATGGCGGGTGAGCTCTGCAACGTCTCGCCGGCGACCGGGGCCGGCAGCGAGAGGGAGGCCGGGGGTGGGAGGAGAGCAGGCAGCGAGGGGGCGTCGTTGCCCGGCGCGTCGGGGGCGTCGTTGTCGACCTTGGCCTTCTTGGTCTTCTTGACGACCGGGGCCTTGACCTTGACGGGCGCTCCGGCGGCGTAGCTGACGGTCACCGGCTTGGCGACCTTGTGGGCGTCCGCCGATCCGCCGCTGGAGTACCAGTAGGCGCCGGTTCCGGACGTGGTCTGGTAGTTGATGAACGACTGCGGGAACGAGCCCCACGTGCCGGTGCGCACCTGGGGCACCTGGTCGGCGCCGAGGGCCACAGCGACTCCGGCGTACGCGGGCTGCGCCGAGAAGCCCAGGTCGGCGGTGAGGTCGACCGGACCGAGGTCGGCCAGTGTCACGTCGGGCACGGGCGTGACGGCCTGCCACTTCTCGAGGTCCTCCATGGAGGACGCGTAGCCGCTGAGGGTTCCGGTGAGGGTGCCGATGCCGCCCGTGACGGTGAGCCTCGGGTCGGTCACGTAGAAGAAGCTGTACCCGGAGTAGTAGACGACCGAGAACGACCCGGTCCACTGGATCGATGCCGTGCCGGCGGCCGGGTCGACCGTCCCGGTGCCGCCGGAGATGACGACCTCGTGGGTGCTGAACGGGCCGTTCGTTCCGGACATCGTCGTGCCGGTGGACGTCGTCCTGAGGCCGGCCCACGTCGCGGGCGTCCACGCACCGTTGAGGAACTTCTCGATCGCGACGTTGCCGGACGACTGGCTCCACGCGGATTCAGGCATGATGACGCCGCCGCGTCCCGGGTCGGGGATCTTGCCCGCCGACAGGAAGTTGAACGTGCCGGGGGCGAAGGCGCGGTTGTTGGACTCGTCGTTGATGCCCCAGCGCACCTGCGCGTCGGTGACCGTGAACGCGCCGGTCGGCGGAGCCTCGGGGGCGGGCGTCGTCGTGGTCGGCGCGGTCGGCTCGGGAGTGGGCGTCGGTTCGGACGTCGTCCCCGTCGGCTCAGGTGTCGTCGGCGTCGCCGTGCTCGGAGACGAAGAGGGCGCGGTGGTGCTCTCGGACGGCGAGGGAGAAGCCGTCGCCGTGGACTCCGTCGGCCCCGGGCCGGGCGTGTCATCGTCGGCAGCCAGCGCCATGGTGGCCGAACCCATCAGCACGGCGGCCGTCGCGAGGGCCGCGATGGCGGTACGGATCTCAGAGCGCATGGGCGGTCTCCCCGCTGGTCGTCGTGGCGGGCTCGGAGGGCGTCCGGTTCCTGCGGATGGAGCGGAATCGCAGCGTCGCGAACGTCACGGCGCTCAGCAGGGCGACGATCGCGAGGGCGAGGAAGGCGAACGGCGCCCAGTCGGGCAGGCCGTCGTCGTCGGTCGTTGTGGCCGCTGCCGCGGCGGGATCGGCCGCGATCGGGAAGTTGATCGTCGGCGTCGCGCCGGACGCCGCACCCGTGAGGCGCAGGACGTGCGTGCCGGCCGTGGTGCCCTCGGGCAGCTGCAGCACTCCCGCGACCTCGCCGGAAGGCCCTGCGCTCAGCGGACCGACGGCGGCCATGCCGTCGTCGAGCGTCGCGATGACCTGCTCGCCGGGGGAGAAGCCCCCACCGGTGAACGACAGCACACGGCCGACGACTGCCGTTCCGGTGTCGACCGCGGCGACGGCGTCCGCGGCGCTCGTGGGTGCGGCGGCCGGCGCCGCTGTCGGCGCCGCGGCCGGGGTCTCGGCGGCAGGAGTGCCCGTGCCGGTCGCCGGGACGGCTGCCGACTCGTCGGTGGCGGGGGCCTCCCCGTCGTTGAGCGACTCGAACGACACGGGCGTGAACGTCTCGTTGGTGCCGTTCTTGACGCCGTGGGCGCCGATCGTGATGATGCCGCACGTGCTCTTGAGGCAGTCGACCTGGTGAGCCTTGCCGTCGCGGTCCACGGTGGTGAACTTCGCGCCGGGCACGGTCATCTCCGTCGACCACGTGCCGTCGGCCTTGATCGTCCCGCCGTTGGCCGCGGCCGCGGTGTCACTGCCGGGGAAGGCGACGAACTTCTGGAAGCCCTGGTTGTTCTTGCTCTCGCTGTCAGGGACGTAGTACAGGTTCTTGCCGGTGACGCCGCCCTTGCTCGGCTGCCACACGCCGTTGACCGTCCCGAAGAAGACGTAGATGCCGCCGTGGCCACCCTTGATCGACTGGAAGCCCTTGCCGCTGAGCGTGAGGGTGGTCTTGTACGTCGGGTCGACCGTGGCCGATCCCTCGTCGTTGCTGACAGCCACGCGGGCGGCCGCCTGGGCGGGGGCGGGGATGAGCAGGGCGCTCGTGGCGAGCGCCGCGAGGGTCAGGAGAGCGCGGGTGCGCATGTCGGCTCCTCGGTCTGGCCGTCGGTGGGGGCGTGGGAGATCAGGTGGGGGAGGACGACGATGCGTCCCTGGTGGTCGATGACGTCGACGGGATGGCCGTAGACCTCGCCGAGGACGTCGGCCCGCATGACCTCGCTCGGGGGTCCGTCGGCCCGCAGACGTCCGTCGGCGAGCATGCAGATGCGGTCGGCGTGGGCTGCCGCGACGGTCAGGTCGTGCAGGACGGCGACGACGGCGTGACCGTCGGCCGCCAGGCGGCGTGCCTCGGAGAGCACCTGCTCCTGGTGGCGGATGTCGAGCGCCGCGGTCGGCTCGTCGAGCAGCACGAGCGGCGTCTGCTGGGCGAGCACGCGGGCGAAGGACGTCCGCGCCTTCTCGCCGCCCGACAGCGTCGGGAACGACCGCTCGGCCATCGAGAGGACGTCGGTACGGTTCATCGCCTCGGCGACGACGACGTCGTCGAGGTCCTCCTCGGGCAGCCGCGCCCAGGGCGCACGACCCATGCGGACCACGTCGACGACGCGGAAGCCGAAGGCGAGGCGCTGCTCCTGGGGCAGGACGGCGCGCTCGCGGGCGAGGGCGCCGATCTTCCACCGGTGCAGCGGGACGCCGTCGAGGTCGGCCTCGCCGGCGCTCGGGACGACGTCGCCCGACATGACGCTGAGCAGGGTCGTCTTGCCGGCGCCGTTGGGACCGACGAGCGCGACGAGCTCGCCCGGGACGACCTCGATCGTGACGTCGTGGAGGATCGGGTGCCCGCCGAGCTCGGTGGAGACGTGGGTGAGCCGCAGGGTCATGCCCAGCCTCCGGCGGTCTTGCGGGTGCGACGCAGCAGCCAGAAGAAGAACGGTCCGCCGACGAGCGACGTGAGCATGCCGATCGGGAGGTCGGCGTAGGCGACGGCGGTGCGTGCGATGAGGTCGGCGCCGAGCAGCAGGACGGCCCCGGCGAGGGCGCTGGCCGGCACCAGGATGCGGTGCCCCGGGCCGACGAGCATGCGGATCAGGTGCGGCACGACCAGGCCCACGAACGCGATGATGCCTGCGAACGACACGGCAGCGGCGGTCAGGAGCGCCACGAGCACGATCGCCACGAGCCGCAGGCGCTCGACGTCGATGCCGACGTGGCGGGCGGCGCGGTCGCCGAGCGAGAGGACGTCGAGCTTGCGGCTCATCAGCATCGCGCCGACCATGCCGACGACGACGAGGGGGGTGACGACGCCGACGTGGTCCCAGCGCGTCCCGTTGAGGCTGCCGAGCTGCCAGAACACGATCTGCTCGCGGGCCTGCGTGTCGCCGAGGAAGATCATCAGCGCGAGGCCGGCGCCGGCCACCGCGTTGACCGCGATGCCGGTCAGCACCAGCGTCACGACCTCCGTGCGGCCCTCCGACCGTGACAGCGCGTAGACCACCAGTGTCGTCACGAGGCCACCCACGAACGCGAACGCGGCGGTCGTCCACGTGCCGATGACGTTGATCTCGAACACGATGACGACCGCCGCCGCGAAGGCGGCGCCGGTCGAGACGCCGACGACGCCCGGCTCGGCGAGCGGGTTGCCGAAGATGCCCTGCATCAGAGCGCCTGCGGTCGACAGGGCCGCGCCGACGACGATCGCCATCGCGATGCGCGGGAACCGGACCTGCCAGAGGGTGTTGTCGCCCTGGGGGTGGGTCGGCATCGTTCCCCAGTCGAGGCCGATGCGGTGCATGATCGAGCCCCACACCTCGTTGGCGGGGATCGCGAGCTGGCCGCGGCTGGCGGCGTAGATCGTGAGCAGGACGAGGGCGATCGTGAGCACGACGAACAGCACCGTGGCCCGCGCGCTGCGGTGGCCGGGCAGCGTGGGCGAGGGGGCCGTGGTCACGGCCGAGCGCTCGGGAAGGGTCGCTGTCACTTGGTGGACTCCGGCGCGTAGATCGCCACGGCGAGCGAGTTGAGCACCTCGGCGGTGCGCGGGCCGAAGCTGAGGACCTGGCTGTCCTGCATGTCGACGATGCGACGGTTCTGGCCGGCCGGGGTGTTGGCGATGGCGGGGAGGCGGTCGAGCAGCCCGTCGACGCCGCCGACGGACTCCAGGCCCTTCGTCATCATGATGATGAGATCGGGCTGCGCGTCGATGATGCCCTCGTCGTTGACGGGTTTCATGCCGCTCCAGCCGATCTCCTCGGTGACGTCGTAGCCGCCGACCGCCTTGATCAGTCCATCGGCACCGGAGCCCTCGCCGAACATGTAGTAGACGCCGGCCTGCCCGCGGACGTACAGGAAGATCGTGCGCAGCTTGTCCTGGACGGCTGTCGGGGCCACGGCGGCGATCGCGGCCTCGGTCTTCCTGGTCTCGGCCTCGATGCGGGTCGCGAGCTGCTTGCCCTCGGCAGGGACCCCGAGCGCCGTGGCGACCTCGTCGGTCAGGGAGCTGATGTTGTCGAGGCTGCGCTCGGAGTCGGTGACGACGACGGGGATGCCGGAGTCGCGCATCTGCAGGATGACGTCCCACGGGCCGAGCGACGTGTCGGTCAGGATCACGGTGGGGTTCAGCTCGAGGATCGACTCGGCGTTGAGGTCGTGCCCGTTGCTGGTGACGAGCGGGAGGTCCTTGGCCTCGTCGAACTGCGTCGAGATGTCGCGACCGATGACCTGGTCGCCGAGTCCGAGCTCGAAGACGGTCTGCGACAGCGTCCCGTAGATGTCGAGCGCCAGGATGCGGCTCGTGTCGGTGATCGTGACCTTGGTTCCCTGGGCGTCGGTGACGGTCACGGGCAGGGTCTGCTGCGGCGAGTCGGTGATCGGCTT
>Ga0247734_1002503_pt1 | contig 11995 bp, 11 predicted proteins | sample UWRJL103311B2_FD_180933 | JGI IMG/M metagenome (GOLD analysis project Ga0247734, IMG submission 180933) | Plant litter microbial communities from Arlington Agricultural Research Station in Wisconsin, United States - UWRJ-L103-311B-2 | ecosystem: Environmental > Terrestrial > Plant litter >... | reverse complement strand
CCTTTTCTGTTGCTTCCTTTTTTAGTCGTGATCACAATTGCACCGCGTGCAGCACGTGAGCCATACAAAGCAGCCGCAGCCGGACCTTTCAAAACGTTAACAGATTCAATATCAGCCGGATTTATTTCAGAAGCGCTGTTTCCATAATCCGCAGATCCACTGTTGTTTGTGCCATCGTTACCAACCGGTACTCCATCAATAATAAATAGCGGCTGGCTTTGCATACCCAAAGATGATTCTCCCCGGATTACAATCCTGGCCGAAGAACCTACTCCACCCGCACCGCTGATGTTAACACCCGCAATTTTCCCCGAAAGATTATTGACAAAGTTAGAAGCGGGAGATTCGTTAATCACATCACCCTTAATCTGTTGTGTAGCATATCCCAACGTTTTTTTCTCTCTCGAAATACCCAGGGCAGTTACTACAACTTCATTCAGCACATTGGTATCGTCTTCCAGTGTAACCGATATTTGTTTTAGTTTTCCAACGGTAATCTGCTGGGTTTTATAACCGATAAAAGAAAATACTAATACATCAGATTCAGAATCTACGCTAACTGAAAATTCACCATTTGCATTGGTTGATGTTCCGGTTTGGGTACTTTTTACGATAATATTAACGCCAGGAAGTACCTGACCTTTGCTGTCAATTACTTTTCCCTGAACGTCTATGGCTGCTTCTGCACTAACATTATTCAGTAAATTATTCTTTAACCGTGTATTGTTATACGCAATCGTTATTTTATTATTTGGATTCAGTATTTGAGTTTTTCCGGGTGTATTTCCGGCCAGTGCAGTTGCATGGGCAGCGACTAATATACCAAAGGCAATTAATCCATACCGCATCAATAAAATGGGTTTGGCAGATGTAGATTTCATAATATGCTGGGTTAATGTGTTCAGTTCTAAATCCCGGATCTATTTTGTTATAAATAAATCCGGATTGTCTTTTATAGCAGGTTACCAAACACTTTTTTAGAAAAACTGTTTAATAACCTTATCTGCTCACTTACTTCAAATTCCTTTATATCGTATATGTTCCCGCAATAACTTCATCACACAGGCCAAAGGAAAGTGTCATTCCGTTTCCACCCAATCCGTTTATTATAGTTACGCCGTTCTCTGGTTTTAAGACTATTTCAGTCGCTCCGTTTTTCATTTTTGGATAGATCCCGTGCCAGGTCTGGCTTACTTTCGGAGACTTAAACTGAGCAAAAGTGCCCAGATAATCAAGGATCATTGTATTGATAAATTCCCTGTCGAAGGGATCAAATGTCAGTGCGTATTCGTGCGAATCGCCTATTGTAATTTCCCCCAGGCCATTCTGGGACGCCATTACGTGGATTCCCCATTTCAGGTATTCGCTGTATTCTTCTTCGTAACGTGCTTTTAATTTAGGTAAAGATGCAGCCGCTTTAAAGCCATGGTAATGAATTAATGAAAGTCCTCCACATAACGACGGACCAATTTTCCAATCATCCGGCTGAGCTTCCAAACGTAACATTTGCAACTTACATTTGGTCAGAGGAGCTGCTGCAAATTGTTCAGGATAAAGGGTTTCAAAATCCTGGCCGCTGCACACAAAAATTTCATCGGCCGACCATTTTGTTGTTCCTGAATAAACGTCAGGGAAATTGACTTTGGAAATGGCAGTATTCCATATAAAAGTAACGCCTAGTTTTTCTGCCAGATATCGTGGAACGCCTGCAATCGCCTCTCTCGGATCGACGATCATTTCATCCTCTGAAAATAAAGAACCCAACAAACCACTTGCATTCACGGCAGGCGATTTTTTCAATGTTTCTTCCGCCGTCAAAATACTTACGGGTCTGTATCCGCTCACATCTGCAAACTGCTCTAACACTTCAAGCTCGTCCTGCTGATACGCCATGTGCAGGCTTCCACCTTCATAAAACCAGCATTTCGCACCTGTCAGAACTTCTTTCCAGATACTTTTTGCATGCAAAGCTCTTTCATATAATTTCCCTTCCGGCTGACCAATCGGCCAAACCATTCCAAAATTACGGATAGAAGCACCAACTGCTTTTTCGGAACGTTCAATTACCGTTACTTTATAACCCCTGACAGCCAAAGCCCTGGCTGTTGCCAAACCTACAATGCCTGCACCGATAACAATAGCAGATCTGCTCATGAATTACTCTTTTAAGTTGGCTTCTTATTCGCGTGCCTGTGGCTGGTATGAAAAGTTTCCGGAAACGATTTTAATCACTTCCGAAATATTATCAATAATGTGGGTCGGTTTATATGGCAGCAATTCTTCACGTGTGAATGCACCGGTCGTAATCCCGATCACATACTTACAGCCTGCGTTAATTCCCTCATTAATATCCACTTCGGTATCTCCTACTTTGGCTACATTGTTTGGTGAAGCAATGTCTAATTCATGCATAATTTTCTGAATCATATCAGGATAAGGCCGGCCATGCGCTACTTCGTCACTAGCTACGAGGTAATCAAATTTATCTGCCCAATCCAGCCTGTCCACAATAACATCCGCTATATCTCTTGAAAAACCTGTATTTAAAGCAATTTTTATACCTATTTCTCTCAAATTGATAAATGTTTCCTCCACATCAGGCAATGATGTAATTTCATTTGTCGTGCTGTAAAAGTGAATCATTCGGCGGACAAACTCTGAATGAATTTCTTTAATCAGAACATCTGTAATTTTATTTTCACCGGCTTCATGTTTTTCCAGCATCATCCTGATCGCCAGCGGCTTTTCGTATCCCATAATTGGGTTGATCTCTTCAATGGCTACCTCATAACCATGTAATTTCATAGCCTCATGAAAAGCAATTGCGACAAAATTTTTGTCTTTGACAGTAGTGCCGGCCATATCAAAGACAACAAGTTCTATAAACATCTTAACAACTTATAATTGGTGAACTAATACTAAACTTATGAAAAGGAAAAGGATTTAGGAAATTTCGTTATTTGAATTGCTACTGTAAAGTAAAGATCAACTTTAATTCAATATATTTTTTTTGTAAACATCTAAATGACAACATAAAAATATTACGTATTTCCCTAAACACCAAACAAAAGTTAATTAATATTTAATTATCACCATTATATAATCTTTAACAACAGCAAAAATAAGTACGTTTATCTAAAAGAATATTACCTAAATGTTAATTAATATTAAACTTTTGAAATATTTGGCCAAGCCTTATCAGGATACTACAACTGGCTTACAGAGGTTCGTTAAAAAAATATATGACAAGAAGTAATACTTCGTCACCATCAATACATTTGGGATTATGAAGTTCATTTGCATCAAAAAACATGGAATCTCCCTGATTCAGGATATATTTATTTTTCCCAACCGTATATTCTACCGAACCCTGCAACACATATTTAAACTCATACGCATTAGTGCGGACCATCGGCCGACGGGCATCCTTTTCCAGTCGCAACAGAACAACATCAATATGATTATCTTTAAATTGTTTGCTGAAAATACGGTGGTAAAAAAACCCTTTTGCATTTTCTTTCGTAAAAGGCTGGTATTCTTCCCGCTTCCTTATCAATACGTTTTCGCCGGGAGCTGTTGAAATAATATCTTTGAAAAAAGCATTCAGGTCAATATCCAGTGCTTTGATAAGACCAAGCATAACGGGCAGAGAAGGAATTGTCCTGCTGTTTTCAATTTGGGAAACCAGGCTTTTGGTTACACCGGCCTCGTTCGCTATTTCCTGAAGAGTTACCCCTTTATTTTTCCGGACTTCTTTAAGCTTATTGCTAATCTGAAAAAGGATATCTTCCTGCATAGTGTCGTAATTAATATAGATGAGTAGTCGTAATATTTATACAAGATAAATACTTTAATTAAAATATCACGCAGAGCAAAATGGGTGGAAACTAAAAAAGACAGAGAACGCAAAGAAGATTTAGCTTCATGTTTCCTGTCTTTTCCGGCGGCTACTTTCTTACTACTATATAACTTATTATTAAAAAGTTGGACTGAGCGTATCCGTGGCACGGATTATCTTACGCCACAGGAAATTTGATGATTTTTAGCGACCAACATGCTTTTGGGAATCTTATCTTCATACCAGCAGAGGGAAACATCATAAAGATCGGCAGGAATTTTACAAGGTAATTTAGCTGTAAATGAATTAGATAACGAAGTACTCCGGATTTTTTTAAACCAACTTGTATAATGAGGACTTACTGCAATTAAAAACGGTTTATCGTTACTATCATGCTTAAATAGAGCCAGATAAACATTTTTCTGAGGTATAGATGCTGGCAGATTACTTATATCTAAGTTTATGAAGTTATAAATAACAGCTATATCCTGAGAGTTATCCATTGAAATTTCACTTTTGAATATTGTTTCCAGACTTACTTTTTGTGCTTTCGCCTGTTCATGCCAGCGTACAATTGCTTCTTTTTTAAAATAGTCAGGAAATACGTAGTGGTCATAAACTTTTAACTCAGGATCAGGACGATCTGCATATTGATGCATAAAAAGTGAATGATTGGGATAGTTGTAAGAATCTACCTTCAATGCATCGGTATGCAAAGTAACGATTGGCGTATACTTTACATAGGAAAGTGTGCTAAGTGCCAGTGTACCAATTAAAAAAAACTGAAAAAGCAGCGATTTCTGTTTTTCGTTTTTAAGATTAACCAAAATAAATAAATAAAAAACAATTAAAATACTGGCTGAATAAATCTGAAATCTTGCAGCAAACATGCTTCCGGCTCCATCACCAGCTCTTCCCAAAGCAATCATCATGGCACAAGCCAATAACTTAAGGAAGCTTACTTCTGCAAAATCCATTGGGAAAAATACATTACCCCAGCTTTTTCGCGTGCCTATTTTCATCACTGTAAAAATCCCGTATGCCAGCAGGATAACTACTCCCGTTATCATAGAAAACAAAAACATGTACGAATCAGAGATGATTTTCACAATTGATCCGCAAAAAGCAATAAAACCTTTGAATATAATTGGTATGATCTGCGGGAAATGTACAGTTGTAGTTGATTCTGAAAAATGAAAATTAGAGAAGAAGAAATACAGGTAAACGATCGAAAAAACAGTAAAAATCAAACTTTCCCTTGTTCTCTTTTGAAAAATAAGCCACATCAGTATAAGAGGAACTACACTCAGGCCGTCTAAATTAGATAATGTTGCTGCAATAGTAAACGGAATAGAAATGTACCAGTACTTTTTTTTGGCTGGCTGTATAAAGTACAAGGCATAGAGCGAAAAGGCTATTGCCAAAGTCTGTTCAAAAGCTGTGATACTCCAGAGATGAGTTCCGTAAACAATGGGAGAAAAAAGTAAGATTGCAACCGGAGCAAAGCGAATAAATTTTTGATCAGTTGACCGGAACACTAAAAAGAATGCATGACCCAGCAGGATCAAATTAAGATATCCGGCAATAATCATGATCCTGAAATTCATGCTGCCACTCAGGTAATCAATAGCTATACTGGCAAAACGTGAAAAGACAATCCGATGATCATTATGCTGGCCTACTAAAATACGAAAAAGGCCGGAAGTAGTATCGTGCGCCTGATTAACTGAGTTTAAAAGGCCTTCATCATCACTGTGAGGTACATTAACTGCATTTATATATATGTAGACAGCAAATGTAAAAACCGGAATTAATAACAAAAAGTAATGCAGAAACGCCCTTGACTTATTAAGAAACATGTATATAAATTAAATTGCAAATATATATTCTCATTCCGGTAATGCTGAACCGTTCGATAAGTATAATAAAAATTTGCCTCTGTTTATAGTGATAAATTATAAACGTAAAGAAATACTATATACAGACTTTATCACTGTATCCACTCTGCATGAAACCTTCCTTTCCCTTTTTTCCCTATATCGCCTTTAATTCCGGATCATAAAACCCCTTCCATACCCTAACTACTTCATCCATTGTTTCGGGAGGTTCTGCCAGATATGCAACGATCTTTTGAAGATTTTCGGATTGACAACCTTCCGCTGCGCACTTCACAAGTTTAATTAATAACTGATCAATTTCAGCTGAATCTTCCAGCCATTTTCTGCTGTATTTCGAAAACCAGATTTCATCCAGAAAAACATAACCATCATACCGGTAAGCATCTGAAACGCCATAAGCATCAATAACGATTGGCTCTGTCGGCCATTCCTGGTCCAGTTGTTTGTCGCTGAAACGTTCTCTTCCATCACCCAGCAACGCGATAAATCTATTTGATACTGCCATTTTTATATCCGGAATATTTTGATAAAAAATTTGATTGCCTATGCTTTTAACAGACTGGCTACAAGTATAATTATCATGCCGAAGTCTTCAATTTTTTGCTCAAAAAATTTTATCCTGCATTTTTATTGCTTAATAATCCGATTCTTGCGAATATTTTCGATTCCTTGTATTCAGGTAATTTTGTTAGCAAAACGCCAATTAAAATAATCACCAAACCAATAATCTGAATTCCGGTAAAAGTTTCTCCTGCAAGCAGCCAGCCGGCAATTACTGCAACCACAGGATTCACATAAGTATGCGTACTGACCAATGCCGGCGGACGAATAGTCATAAGCCATGTAAATGCCAGAAACGCAACCATTGACCCCATTATAATGAGATACACGAGTCCGGCCCATGCTTCTGATGAAATATTTTGTAAAGAAAATTGACTCCATTCGCCAGCCAATAATGCCAGAAACCCACTAAATATTCCGGCTGCAATGAGCTGGATACTCGTAACCATTGTATTAGAAAAGGATTCTGTGTTTATTTTTTTACCATATAGAGAGCCTGCAACCCACAAAACGGCACTGAGAATTAACACAATATTTCCAATCAGCTGCATATTTTCTGCACCTGCCTGGATAACAGATGAATAGGAAAACAACACAAGTCCGACAAATCCTATTACCAGACCGGCAATAATTGGTTTTTGTGAAAAATAAAACGACCATAATTTCCGCTCAAATAAAATGAACATAAATGGTTCTGCGGCAAGGATAGTAGCGGCGTAACCAGTTCCAACATATTGCTCAGCCCAGGTTACCAAACCGGACCCGCCTACCAACGCAACAACGCCGCTGACAGAAGATGGTACAATAATGCGTAAAGAAGGAATTTTGTGGTTTTTAATTTTACAAAAAAGAAACAATAAGACACCAGCAATAAAAAACCGGAATGCTGATAGAATAAACGGAGGAAATCCCTTCAGACCAAAAGCAATGGCCATATAGGTTGTTCCCCAAATAATATAAATAGCTACAAAAGCAAGAGCAACTTTCCAGGGTGATGCATTTTCCATTTGCATAATTTTGATAATTTTACGCTCTAAGTTTATTTAGTTGGTAAAAATAATTTATTTTTATTACTATCAAAAGCAATTTAACCAGTAATAAAAAAATGTCTATCAAGCGAACCCTGGAAACTATTACCCTCGACGGTGGTACATTGTCTTTCCACTTTATTAATACTGTTCGTGATCGAAAAGTGGAAAACATCCACAATTACCTCACCAATTATCAGGATGTAATAGTCTGGTGCAGGCGCATGGAATTAATGGGGGAAGACGAACTAAAACAATTGAGTGACTATGCACTGCTAAATAGCGTCGAAGCAGAAAAAGCATATCTAAAAGCCATTGATTTGCGCGAAACAATGTTCAGTCTCTTTTCTGCCATTGCCGCAGATGTGAAACCAGACTTGGAAATCCTTGAAAAATTTAATGGTTATCTGTCAGAAGCTCTATCAAAAATTACTCTTTCATTTGATCAGGAAAATTTTTTCTTCGACATAAATACTCTACAAATCCAGCTGGATAAACCAGTATGGCTTATACTGAAAGATACTTACAGATTACTCCATGACGATGACCGGAAAAGGATGAAAGAATGTAAAAAGTGTGGCTGGATTTTTCTGGATCAAACAAAAAATAATACTAAATTATGGTGCAATCCACAAATATGCGGAAGTACTTCAAAGGCAACCAGGTATTATCATAACAAAAAACAGAAATCAGGCGAAGGTAACGTTAAGATTTAAATCAGCTGAAACAGAATATCCGGTGATTGTGTTAGTTAAAATAAATTATAAAAATGATCAGAATCTCCACCCTGCCCCTTATTACCAACGCTGAACAATTTCATGCGGCAAAACAGATTTTGCTGGTTGATGTCCTGTACATAGGTAATGCACCACGGGCCATGCGGGAATTTGTTAAAGCCAATCATGGCGGATTTGTGTACGATAAAAATACTTACCTGCCCATTACCCTAACAGGAAATCCTGAAAGCCTGATTGCCAATGCTGAAAAAGGTATTCTTTTCAAATTTGATAAGGGTTTTCAAAGTCTTTATACACTCGAAGCCAATCTGGATGCTGCAATATGGCATAAAAAATTATATGATCTGTCTGAATTCACAGGTCAGGAAATTGGGTTTGAACAGGAAGTTGATTTTATTATTGAAAGATATTTATCCGGCTATAAAGAATATCCAAAGCCGGAAGCATCACTTTTAAAAGTACCTGCAAAAATGCCTTCTATTGGTACGAAAGCGATGAAAGGGCTGAAATTGGTTGGGAAATGAAAATTTCAAATTTTACAACCCACAAATTTTTACAAAGCTGTTTTTTGGTCATTATTTTGGCATGGTTTTCATCTTGTACCAGTACAAGAAAAACCGCTAATACTAAATTACAAGGATTAAAATACAGCTATTGCACACCTGTAATTCCATATCCTCAAAAACCGGGACAGGATTCTATTGACATTGATCTGTCAAAATCCGGCATTTCAAATCATGACCAATTACTGTCTAAAATACTGGGAATCAGCAGTAATATTAATGAACTTTTAGTATTGGGAAAAGATAGTGAACCTAATAAAACCATTCAGCGCTTATTATTAAAACAGAAAATTGCCGGCCGGTTGTTAATAGCCCAATCCGAATTACAAGCAGTAGCCGCTGAGCTGGACTGCGAGGGAGAACGCGCGGATATGGCGGCTGATTATCTTGACAACTTAAATAATAAAAGGAATAAGAATTTTACAGTCAGCTCGGTAATTATTGGCGCACTGACTACCGTTGCTACCGCCACAATTTCAAAGAATAGCACACAGGTAGCAGTGGGTATCAGCGGTGGTTTGGTCAGTGCCGGCCTGGGCGCTTTCACTATTAATCCAAAAGGCAGAAAACTGGAATTTTATCATAAAAGAAATTTATTACGCACTATCTGGATTGAAACTTCCTCCAATGCAGATTATCCCGTTTTTGTATGGATGATGCTGCACGAGAAAAAATTCAGTAATAAAGGCGATATTACGCTTGCCCAAAGTATAAAAGACCGGTGGGTCCAGTTTCAATTTGATGGGAAACCGGATAGTGACCAGGAAAAACTTTTATTTGGAGACGGCGGCAATTATCATGCAGATGACCTGCATACACGTTCTTCCATGATCAATCAATTGCAATCCACCATCCGTTCTATCAATCAGGACCTGATTAGTCTTGTTGTGTTTATTGAAAATATGTAAGCTTGCCGGAATTTTGATCCAAATTATATGCTATACTGCGTATGTACTATTGGGTTTGCAGTAATTGGTTATAGCTTTGGCAATTCAATTTTTCAGTTAAAAAACCCAGCAATTTGAAACCGGCACTGACTAATGAACAGAAGGCTATTAAAGCCACTTATTTTAGTATTACAGGAAATGCTGCATTAGCAATTATAAAAGGTTTTGCCGGCTATTTTGGAAATTCCTATGCACTGGTAGCGGATGCAATTGAGTCAACCAGTGACATTTTTGCGTCGTTGCTGGTATTGATCGGAATTAAATATTCCAACAAACCTGCTGATGAGGATCATCCTTACGGACATGGACGTGCCGAGCCCCTGATAACATTTCTGGTAGTTGGATTTTTGATTACTTCGGCCATTATTATTGCTTACGAAAGTATTGAAAACATCCGCACGCCTCACGGTTTACCCAAGCCCTGGACGCTCATTATCCTTGGAGCGATTATTGTCTGGAAAGAAGCCTCGTATCGCTTGGTATTAAAAAGAAGTATAGAAGTAAATAGTTCGTCATTAAAAGCAGATGCCTGGCATCATAGAAGTGACGCTATAACATCTATAGCGGCATTTATCGGGATTTCTATTGCATTAATTTTAGGTAAAGGTTACGAAGCAGCCGACGATTGGGCAGCGCTTTTTGCGGCAGGATTTATTCTTTACAACAGTTACGGCATTTTCAGGCCAGCGCTTGGGGAAATCATGGATGAAAATTTGTATGAAGATTTAATCCTGGAAATCAGAAGAGTATCTCTTGAAGTAGAAGGAATAACCGGTACCGAAAAGTGCCTGATCCGAAAATCGGGCATGATTTATCACGTGGATCTGCATGCAAATGTTGATGCCAATATTACGGTAAGGCAGGGACATAAAATAGCACACTTGCTAAAAGATACGCTGCATCAGCAAATTCCGGAACTGGGAAATATTTTGATACATATTGAACCGGATGAATGACGCGGTCTGCGTGACCCGGTCTGCGCGACTCGGTCGCGTTCAGACCGCTTCGCATTCAGACCGGCTTTTCACTAAACTGGATCATATTCTCAGCCATACCATCAAAAACAAAAAAATGGAATGGCAAAACTGAATACCAATATAATCTGCCAAGCAATCCTTTGGGCCGGAAAGTAGCAGTTTGCTGAAGATAATTTTTCGCATCTTTTTTAATAATCTTAAATTCCAGCCACGCCTCTCCCGGCAATTTCATTTCAGCATATAACAGAAGCCGTTTGTTTGCTTTATCCGCCACCAGCACCCGCCAGAAATCCAGAGTATCGCCACTATAAATCGTATGCACGTTGGTTCTTCCGCGACGGAGGCCTACACCGCCCACAAGCTTATCCATAAATCCGCGCAGTTTCCACATCCAGTTGCCATAATACCAGCCGCGCTGGCCACCAATAGACCAGATATTTTCCACCACCTGATCCACATTTTCCGTAATTTCTTTTTGTCTTTTATCAGTAAAACAGCCGTCTTTGGGAATACGGATATGTTCCAGCCTATAATTATTCACATAACTTGAAACAAACGAATCTTTCCAGCTTGAAACAACATTATTTTGTTCGATTTTCTGGAACGCGAGTGAGACGGATTCCTTATAAGAAACGGGCTTGATCCCAAGCATTTTTTCCAAATCATTATTTTCCGGCACTACGTCCACTTTCATACTGTTGACCAGATTCGACGCCAGTTTGAAGGAAGTAGATGTGACAAAATAAAGCCAGTACGAAGACAACTTCGGCGTCATCACCGGCACCGTAATGATGTAACGTTTCAATCCGCGCATTTCCGCAAATTGCATCAGCATTTCTTTATAGGTTAAAATCTCCGGCCCACCAACATCATACGACTGATTAAAGGTTTCTTCTTTCAATAAAACACCATGAAGATATTCCAGTATATTCCTGATCGCGATAGGCTGGCTTTTGGTATTCAGCCATTTAGGTGTGATCATAATGGGCAGCTTCTCAACCAGATCGCGGATAATTTCAAAAGAAGCGCTACCAGAGCCCACAATAATTCCCGCCTTGACAGCCGTTAACGGAATCCCGCTTTTACCCAGTACTTCCTCTACTTTTTTACGGGACGACAAATGTTTGGAAAGGTCGTTGCCATTGGTAATTCCACCCAGATAAATGATCTGTTTAACAGCGGTTTGTTGGACCAATTCCATAAAATGTTTTGCCGATTGCTCTTCCATTTTCTCAAAATCCCCTGTTTCGGAACTCATGGAATGGATCAGATAATAAGCCGCATCAATGTCTTTAATGGCAGTTGCGTCAGCGGTATCTTTCAAAAAATCAACTTCGTAAAGAGAAATTCCTGGTTGGGAATAAATTCCTCCGGTAGGAAAACGGTTTTTATCACGTACACAACAGATTACTTCGTGTCCGTTTTCAAGCAGCACCGGAAGCAGAC
>Ga0247734_1002502_pt1 | contig 11995 bp, 9 predicted proteins | sample UWRJL103311B2_FD_180933 | JGI IMG/M metagenome (GOLD analysis project Ga0247734, IMG submission 180933) | Plant litter microbial communities from Arlington Agricultural Research Station in Wisconsin, United States - UWRJ-L103-311B-2 | ecosystem: Environmental > Terrestrial > Plant litter >... | reverse complement strand
TCTTTTTTGTGGCATGGAAGAAGGGAGGAAGGGGGAAGGAAACCAGACTACTTTCACGATGAGAAGAAGGGTGGGTGGAGATATCACGTTCTGGTTTATTGTGTGGGAGGTTTATTACAAGTTTACATTTTTTCAATTGTTCGTGTAGTTCTCTCTCTCTCTCTCTCTCTCACATCACAACTTGGCGCGTATCTCGATGGCTTTATGTGCATCGCCGCCCTTCTCCTTGAAATACTCGCGGATCTTGTCGCGCGCCACGCCGACGACGCTGGCATCCTCGACCGTCGCGGGCACCTGCACCTCCTTCTCGAAATCCCCGTGCACCGCGTTCTCCACCAGCTCTCTCAACACCCGCCGCAGCGTTTTGCCCGAGCGGGTTTTGGGGATCATGCCTTTGCCCTGCACCATGCCGCCGAGCGACGCGATGGCACCGATTTGGGAGCGCACCAGGCTCTGCACTTCGCTGTAGAACTCTGGGGAGGGCACGGCTGAGGCGGGGTGCGAGGGGGTGGAAAGGGTGACGAATGCGAATGGCAGGTGGCCTTTAAGCGCGTCGGGGATACCGACGACGCAGCATTCTGCTACGAGGGGATGTGAAGAGATGGCTTGCTCGATTGATCCTGCGAGGTGTTAGTTTGGGGGCCATGGAAGAAAGTAGAAGGGGGACAAGGGGAACAGCATACCAGTGCTGAATCTGTGAGCTGCGACGTTGATGATGTCGTCTGATCGTGCCATTACGTGGATATAGCCGTCTTCGTCGATCATGCCTGCATCGCCGGTATCGAGCCACTTTCCATCGAAACGCTTCAAGTACCCCTTGTAGAATCGCTCCTCATCTTCCCATAGCGTTCTGAAGCCGGTAGGAGCCAAAGGCATTCCGAGGACAATGTTTCCCATGTCGCCCTTTTTAACCTCTTTTCCGGAATCGTCTACGATCCTGACATCGAACCCAGGCATTGCCTTTCCGGCACTTCCTGGTTTGATGCCCAGAGGCACAACATCTGTGACGGGTGACTTGCGGTCTTTTCCAGAATGAGGAGCCAGAGCAATTCCAGATATCGGAGAGCCCGACTCAGAAGACCACCAATTATCAATTACCATGGCTCCCGGCCCTGCGTGGGTTTTGAGCAGCTCCTGGTACATGTTTATTATACTCGGCTCAGATCGTTCTCCGGCTAACGCAATAGCCTTTAGACTCTTAAGTCCTCCTCTTTTACCGACTGCGTTGAATAATTTGTTGTCTGGGTCATCTCTACGTATAGCTCTCAAAGCTGTTGGCGCAGTGAAAAGGACGTTGACTTTGTTTTCTTCAATGATGCGCCAAAATGTGCCAGCATTTGGCGTTCCAACCGGCTTTCCTTCAAACAAGACCGTGGTAGCACCTACTAAAAGCGGTGCGTACATGATATATGAATGTCCGACAACCCAGCCGATATCTGAGGCACAGAACATGACATCTCCGGGACCGTGGATGCCAAATAAATAGCTGACAGATAAGTGAAGACCAACGGCATGACCTCCAGCTTCCCTCAAAACACCCTTTGGAAGGCCTATCTCTGAATTAGCGTAGTAAAAAAAAAACGCGTGAACTCAGGGGTCTTAACCGGTAGTTCCGGAAGTGTAGATTATGTACACTGGATCCGTTGATTTTATAGGAACACAATCGGCCTTTAGTCCTCTGAAAGTGGCGCTTCTGCAAAGACGCTGCCAATTCCGATGACCATTTAACTTATCAACATTATCCCATCGATGCTGATCACGCTGCCAAATCAACGTCTTCTTTGGTTTATACACTGCGAGGTCGAGTGCCTCAGTAACAAGTGGTTTGTAGGGCAGAGGAGGCTTGTTTCCATCAATTCCACAGGATGCCGTGAGGATTGCAACGGGTTTCGAGGCGTCAATACGTTGGGCTAAGGATTTTGCTGCAAAACCACCAAACACGACTGCGTGAATGGCACCAATTCTTGATATTGCAAGGGTTCCGATCAGAGCAGCTGGGATCATTGGCACTGAGAGAGTTAGGGGAGGATATGCCAAGTCAGAAGAAGTAGATCTTACTATAAACTAAAACCACATCTCCTTTCTTTACTCCTTCTTCTCTTAAAACTCCAGCAAGTGTTTCCACCTCCGCCAGCAGTCTGTTATATGTGAACTTTTCCTTCGTCTTGGTTACTGGGCTATCCCATATAACAGCATTTTGTTCACCATGGCCAGCTAGTACATGGCGATCCACGCAATTGTAACATGTAGAAATTTCGCCGTCTGGGAACCATTCCCAATGATCATGTGTGGTGCCTGATTTAAGGGACTTCGGAGTTCTGGTGAGAGTACTGCTGGGTTTGGTGTGCCAATGGAGGTGAGAGGCTTGCTCTGCCCAAAAGGACTCTGGGTCATTTATGGAATGATGTTGGACTTCGTCTTGAGGGTGAGAAGACATTATGAAGAGAAAAGGAGACTATAAAGTTATTTAGCATAACTTGCAAGTGGTAAGAAGTATTGCTTGCCTACCAAGGTAATCTGGATCCTTAAACAGATACCGTTCTGGAGAAGACTATAGTAGACTTTCAGAACTATGGGATGATTATAGAGTCAATTGAAGCACATGAGTGAAGAAAGTAGAATAGAGCAAAGCACAATAGAGACGAAGAACGAGATCCGGGCAATGCTGGATGGGTATATATAGACGTTTTAAAACAATATTCAAGGCTAACTCGGGATAACGTAAATAAAGCTAGAGTTCATAGTTCGCATTATGGAAATCTGAGTTACCCCGGTTGTCAAAAGCATCGGTCAGATTGCATGGACAAAAGGAAGCTGAGAATTGATGTTGAAGGCTAGGAAGAAGCCAATCGGAGATTAGCGTTCCCCGCATCCTCGGTTCACCAGTTTTCCAAGAGCGATAAGAGAGCTTCCGATAACGCATGGGGAAATCCAGACGAGCCAGGCCAGTAGTAATTGATTACCGAGCCCCTTTTTCACCACAGCCAGTACCATTGGTAACTCTTTTAAAAGCTTGCCAGGCGACCAATAATTCTAGGGTTATGGCACCTAATTCCTAACAGCTCTCTGCTAAGCTACCTCGTCCTTCTCAAAGAAAGTGATTTTGAAGATACGTGGACACACTGGGAAGATCGCTATATCTAGAGACGAGACCTCGAAGTTGGAGAGAGCTTGATCAAAGACTAAAAATGTGTTGGCTGAAATCGTCTTAAAATATTAAGAAATGTTGCCCAGTGCTTGTATGAAGTCGATGATGGTGTTTCTGTTGGTAAGATGAGGAAGAAGAAAGACGAAGGGCAATTCTATGTCTAGCGTTTCTGAACAAGTCAGATTTTAGTTTTAGTAGGGAATATTTTATGTGGCTGCTATCAATCCGAGTGCTAAGGGCTTTGTTATACGTTTTATTCATAAACATGTCCTAAAATGCAAGATGATCTAACGCGAATGTCGGCAATCGTGAACTTAGAACTTGATTTATGATCAAATCATCGAACAAAAGTAGCTGTAGGTAGTTTAGAATCCGAATTGACAAAGTGGAACGTTTATATCGGCATAAATACAAGATTCCTGAAGTATTATCATACAAGAAAATTAGATTTATCACCGATTCTCGTGACGGGGTATCTATCCTGTCCTGTCTATAAATACTCTTACACATCCCATATCCTACAAGTTACAGAAGTTGTGTTTTAATGTACATTTTCGTCAGAATAAATCGCCCGAAGCAACCTCTAGCTCTTCTTTCTTCGATGTCACTCCAGCTGCTGGAGATTTCTTCGTCTTTGGTCTTCTTAGAAAAGAGTCGCAAAGAATCCCAGTAGCGACGCTGACGTTCAAGCTGTCAACGCTGTGGCTTCTTCCACTACCTCGGATCGTGAGATTAACATTCGCTTTGGTTTTCAAATTCAATCTTAATCCTTCGCCTTCTCCTCCGAGCATAAGAATACAAGGATCTTCTATCAGAGGATCAACCAAATTGTCGGTAGATGTCGGAAGTGGCCCGTCACCAGATGGTGCAACTGCTGCAAAAACCTTCCAGCCAGCAAGTTTGGAATTGGCTATAAAGCCTGCAGGTTTGTTAACAGTAAATATTGTTATGTCCTCAGACGCACCTGCAGAAGCCTTCAGAACAATAGGAGAGAAGGAGGCGCAATTCTTGGAAATAGCAATTGCAGTGACTCCCAAGAACGAAGCTGTGCGGATGATGCCGCCTAGATTACCAGGATCCAATATGCTATCTAGGAACAACACAAAGGGCTTTCGGCCCAATGGGTTCTTGGGCAGTTTGATTATATTCGATGATCCATTAACAGCAGCTTCTTCGCGTGATTGATGGTCCAAGACAACTTGAAATTCAGTCAAATCTTCTTCGACTGCACCCAGACTTGTCACGGGGAGTCTGGGTAGAGGAGAAGACTCGAGGATGTAACCATTGTGTGGTCTTGAGTTGCTCATTTTGTCCATAGCACGTAGCCAGTCACCTCCAACATGAGCAACCTCAACCTTGTTTTTTTTTGCCAACCGTTCCAGGGCAGCATCTTGGGTGGCGTTCTCCCGATTTTCCCCTGCATAGATGTAAAGTTTGTAAAGCTTTCGGCGATGTTCCCGGGTCGATTTAAGTGCTGATTCTACCACAGAAGTCCCATACAAAAACTCAGATGCAGGAGTGGTGTATGGAATAGAGATTGGAATCCTCTTGTCGACCGACTGCACGAAACGTGATCGATCGGATGTATCATTGCTTCTAGATGGATTGTTGAAACGGTCATTTCTTCCGGAATTTTCAGAGAACCTTGAGCCTTCGTCTTGTCTTGTCTCCTTTGCAAAAGATGGTCTATCCCCATGACCGTCTTCACGACTTTCCCGCGGTTTCACCTGGTCAAGTCTCCCATACCTATCTCTGTCATTAGGCGTTCGCTCTCGGAAAGTTTCTCTGTCACCATAATTTGTTGGCGGTCCACTTCCAAAAGATATTTTTGGACCTGCACCTATTTTCGTATCTCGAGTTTGTGATCTGGGGTCATATGAATTTGATGGAATTGGGCGGCCCTCCACTCCTGTAGAGGCATTTCCATCGGGACCTTTCATAAATACAGCTTCCGGTCGTGACCTGTCGCTGTGCTCACGCTCTCTTGATTGGTGTTGTGGACGAGAAGATTCGGCCCGTGAAGTATTGCGTTCGGAAAAAGAGTCTCCGGGTTGTGCCCTCCTAAAACTCGATCCCAGAGAAGAAGGCTCATTTATCAACTTTCTAGCATTACTTCGTTTGCCGAAGGCATGCTTCTCTGTCTCCTTGAAACCTCCCTTCAAAGGTTTCCCAGGAGCATCTTTGAGAATTCGTTTTCCCATTCGAATTCTTGTAGATCCTTCGGGCGGACTCCTGGAACTCGCCACTGGTCTCCGATCATCATATGATGCATTGCCTTGACCCCTTCCGCTGCCTTGCGAACGTGCGGCCGAGCTTCCAAAGCTGTCTGATGATTTGCGAATAGGTCCTTCCCATCCCTTGTAGGTCATCGGTTTTCCAGTTACGGAAGAAGGAGGCCCAACATGTTTCCGCACAACTCCACTCCTGTCTTCCTTCGCTTTCAAATTTTCTCCTCCGCCACTGCTGGTATCGCCATCTCGGCCTCTTTCTTTCCCCCTGAAACCTACACCTTTAGAGCGACGAATACCCCGGCCGATTGCGCGAGTTAAAGAAGCTGCTCTGGTCGTACAAATAGTCGGATATAGTAGAGGGCGTATGATGGTTCTCGCATTAGGATTTCGAAAACCTCGGGAGAGGACGATGATACTCATCGCAGTTATTGGAGAATCTAATGAAGTCAAAAAAAGTTGATGCAAGTAAAACATATAATTCTGCCACCGCCTAGGGTGAATTTATCACGTAATAACAGTAGTTTATAGAAGTACAGGTTGATGGAAAGGGAACTGTTTGCTCATTCGTTCTATGCAAACACTATATAGAACAGAAGGAGGTATTTGAATTGGGCTTGTAGAAACTGAAACAAATCTGTTAAAACAAATAATGGATATTTAAATACAAAGAGTGATTTGTAATTGGTTTAATTCTGTTATATGTTCCTTCTAGATTCTCTAGTGAGTGTCATTGAGCCGTTTTGGTATTGTGAAAATTAATAGAACTATACAACAGGAGAGCATGGGGCTTCAGGAATACAAACCATTTATTTTTTAGTTTTCCATTTACATTCAATTCTGTTCCATTAATATTTAGTAGCTTTAATTGTGGTTTTTAAGGCTATGGAGAAAACTTTTGGAGAACTGGGTTGATTAGAGATTAAACTCGTGCACTTATCAAAATATGTACAAATGATCTCGTGAATCGCGTCTATTCACGCGTTTTGGCCATTTTCCTAACGACTCAAAAATCCGCAAAACCCAACAACAGATAGGCTACTAGACACATTGCAAGTCTTATCACATATTGAAGACATTTAATTGATTGATTGCATATTCTGATAAGGAAGGCGCCGCCTGGATATTGCTTACCCGTACCCCACATCTATAATTCGACCACCAAAGAGACTTTTCATGCAACTACCATGGATTATATCTATCTCTAGGTTCTGGCAGACTGTAAGTAAGTGTGGAACTTTTGCTTTCTCTAATAAAGCCAATGATTCAAAACATGCTAATGCGCAGTCAGAAGTATACGAAGTCCTAATACCACTACCGGATCCGAGATAACCCATCTTATAACAAAATGGCTTCACGCAGACACATATCTGGCTCGGAGGACTCGGGAGACGATTTGCTACAGACCCCAAGTACACCAGCAAAAAAAGGCAAGACGAAAGATTCATCACCACCAGTTTCAACTTTGTCACATAGGTTCCGAGAATCATCCCGAAAATCATCGGAGCAACAACGAGTCTCGAGAGATGCTTCTGAAGACAAAATTGCTGTTTTAGTTGCTGGACCTTCACGGCCCTGGGAATATCAGCCTTACCGTGGTAATACCACAGTGGATAGTGTATTGGAGGAACTCGAAGGTCCCAATGGTGAAATTTGGTACACCATAGAATATGAGGATGGCAAGCAACATAAAGTAAGTGTTGAACACAGATTAAATCTACGTTTCGTTTTCGTTTTTATGCGTTGACTGCTACATTCTGCTGCTTAGTCACGGATACGCTATGTTTACAACCCTCTCCTTTCTTATGTCCACTATTTAAACGAGATTTGCCTTGACATTTAGTTGAGATGATAGCGGGCAAGATATGTTGCATCAATGCTCAATGGTTGCTCAGGTAGTTCACCAGCAACTCTAAGCTTGTGGCGACTCGAATTGGTATGCTTTGCATATAGCGTCGTACTACCGGCGCTAGTAAACATCCGCTCAAGTTGTGTTGAGTAGAGCCGAAGTAAATTGGCAATATTTTCAACCAGCAGCCTCATCCTCTGATTTCAGCTTTCATATCTCACTATTATCTTCTTTCCATTTCTCTCTAATATATGAATGCTCTTACCTGCCTAGCGGCGTTTAGCCTCAAAATAAGCGTCACTAGCGTGGACACCACACTCTAAATTTCTCCCGACTTCTTTATCTTTCCTGCACTTCACATATTCAATAACTGTTATCCTTTCGAAACAACGATTGCAATCTTGACGAATCACTATTCGTAAATGCCCTAAAAGCCAAATGGTGGCTTAATCTCATATTGGTTGGTAGTTTGCCACCAATGAATTTCGTCTCACATGCTTGGACTTTTGCTGACGTGAAGTGCAGATTTCCATTGATAATCTCATCAAGTTACGCAACGGCCAAAACGCCTTGGATCTTTTCAAAAACGACGACGAGAACAACATGTCTTCACCCGAGGTGGCTCCAACGCGCGCTAGTCGGTCTCGGGTCAAAGCATCCAAACTAGGTTATGTTGACACTACAAAAGTGAATCTCGAAGATACCGACGAGGGCAGCGTTTCCACTGGGAATAACGTGGTGAAGAAACGACGACTTGCGAGAGGACGTGTGTCGGTCTTGACCGAAAATGACAGCCAACAGAGCAGCAGAGGTGGCAGTAGAGTCAGCACCAGGCTTAGTAAACGAACCCCGGTTGCTTTGGCAGACTCACTCCCATCTGAATCATCTGAAAGTGGATCCGAAGTAGAGGAGGAGCTCCTGCCTTCCCATGTTCTAAAGAATAGAACCCGGACTGCTGGACGCAGTACCCGTGCTTCTATTGCCAAGCCTCCCGCCAAGTTGCGAATGAAAGCCAGAGGTAGCGATGAAGTTGACGAACTTGCAGGTGAGAACGAGGTGGTCGAGGATAGCGAGGGCTCGGAAATTATCTACGATGCTGGAAAGAAGAAAAAGAAGCAATTGATCCAAACCCAACGCGCCAGATCTCAGTCTACCGGCAAGCGAGGTCGACCACGTAAAGCGCCCGTATCGGAAAGCTCTGAAGAGGATCATCCACAAGCCACCCGGAAGTCTGGACGTGAGCGTCAAGTTAAAAATATGAAGGAAATGGATATGGACGAAGAAGTTTACGCCGACGAAGTGTTGAAAAATAGTACTCCAAAGGTCATTAGTGTCCGTGAGGTCTACAAACCTATACCTAGCCAAGCACTATTCGCGCAATTTCACAACAAGGAATGTGATGTCTGTGGGGATCCTTCCAACAGACTGAAGGGTGAAATAATCTACTGCCAGGGCTGCTCAAGCTCAATTCACAAACACTGCCTTGGATACCGCAGCCAGAGAGAACCAATCGTAACGAAAGTTGGAGATGAAGATTTTGTTATGCAGTGCCGACGCTGTATTGGGGCTTACACCAAGAAAGATCCACAGGCGCCGCGATTATTTAGTTGCCAAGGTTGCGGTGAAAATGGGAAGGGCTGCGCTGCATTTTCTGTGAAGAAGACACCCAAACAGGAAGAGAAACTGAGGCTCGAGAATGGTGGCGATGACCCAGTTACAAAGGTATCCAAGGATCTGATAAACAACGCTGAGAACCTATTATTTCGATGCATTGGCTGCTACCGAACCTGGCATTTAGAGCACCTTCCACCTCGATCAAAGTTCTCTAAATCACCAGAGGACATATCAAAACTCCGGGAAGCACGCCTCAAGGAATATACCCCAAACTGGCAATGTAAAGATTGTTGCGAGGTTTCGCAAAAGGTTCAGGGTCTAGTTGCATGGAGGCCCACTGATCGTGAGTCTTATAAAGAAGGGGCTACTGTCGAAGAGCTTCGGGAAGATGAGAAAGAATACTTGGTCAAATGGGATGGTAGATCATATTTCGCTTGTACTTGGATGTCTGGTGGATGGGTTTGGGGGGTGACTAATGCCATTATGCGCAAAGCATTCGTCCGGCGTGATGATGGTGTGAATTTACTACCTAAATGGACATCAGAAGAGGCAATTCCAGAGGCTTTCTTGCGCATGGAAATCATTTTCGATGTGGAGTACGATGATGACTACGAACCACAGACAGAAGAGGATGATAAGGCAAATATCAGCGCTGTGGCGCGTGTGTTGGTGAAGTTCTTGGGGTTGGGCTATGAAGAATCTGTCTGGGAGGCGCCTCCATCGCCAGATGAGGGTGAGCGGTGGAGCGATTTTGTTAGTGCCTACAACGAGTACATTGCGGGACAGTACTTTAAATCAGAGCCTACGTCTGTCATGAACCAACGCGTGGCCCACTATCGCACTCAGAGCTTCAAGAAACATGTACAGATGAAACAGCAACCTGCATCGATTACTGGAGAATTGATGCCGTATCAACTAGAGGGTCTAAATTGGCTGCTCTACAATTTCCATAAGCAAAAGAATGTTATTTTGGCTGATGAGATGGGCCTTGGTAAGACAATTCAAATTGTATCGATGGTTGCAGCATTAGTGGCAGACAAACCTCATGTATGTTCATCACCTTGGTCTAATTTTAACAATAGCTAACATCTCAAGTGTTGGCCATTTCTAATCGTGACGCCAAACTCCACTTGTCCAAATTGGCGTCGAGAATTCAAGAAATGGGCACCTGACGTCCGTGTTGTCACTTATTACGGACCTAAGGTTGGTCGTGAAATGGCAATGGAATACGAACTTTTCCCGGATAATTGCAAAGACATGAGAGCTCACGTAGTGGTAACATCTTATGAAGGACCAGTCGACGACAGCAGCAGACCCTTTTTCAGAAAGATCAAGTGGGCTGGAATGATTGTTGATGAAGGTCAGCGTTTAAAAAACGACGAGAACTTACTATACCTTGCTTTGAAAGCCCTCAAAGTCCCGTTCCAAGTTCTTCTTACCGGTACACCACTCCAAAATAACAAGCGTGAGCTGTTCAACCTACTTCAATTTCTCGATTCAAGTATCAATGCTGCAGAATTGGACGAGGAATATGAAGAGCTGACCAATGAAAACATTCCCAAACTTCATGAGCTTATCCGGCCCTTCTTCTTACGAAGGACTAAGGTTCAGGTTTTGAAGTTTCTTCCTCCCATGGCACAGGTGATTCTTCCTGTTTCGATGAGTTTGGTCCAGAAGAAACTGTACAAATCAATTCTCGGAAAAAACCCAGATCTCATCCGGACTATCCTGGGCGCAAACAAAACAGTTGTCAATGTGAAGGAGAGAGGCAACTTGAACAATATTTTGATGCAACTCCGAAAATGTTTGTGTCACCCTTTTGTCTATAGCTCTGCAATCGAGGAGAGATCAGTCAGTGAGCCCGCTCTATATCGCAATCTTGTCGATGCATCCTCCAAATTTCAATTACTAGAGCTTATGCTTCCTAAGCTGCGAGAACGTGGACATCGTGTTCTACTTTTCAGCCAGTTTTTAAATCAGCTTGACCTGGTTGAAGATTTCCTAAATGGCCTAGCACTGCCCTTCCAGCGGCTTGACGGCAAGATCAATGCCTTAGAAAAGCAAAAGCGTATTGATGCTTTCAATGCTCCAGACTCGGAACTGTTTGCATTCCTTCTCTCAACTCGTGCTGGCGGTGTGGGTATCAATCTGGCAACTGCAGACACTGTCATCATTATGGACCCGGACTTCAATCCCCACCAAGATCTTCAAGCACTCTCGCGTGCTCATCGTATAGGTCAAAAGAAAAAAGTTTTGGTCTTTCAACTGATGACCAAGGACAGCGCAGAGGAAAAAATTGTGCAGATTGGCCGTAAGAAAATGGCTCTTGATCAAGCTCTTATTGAAAGCATGGATGCTGAAGATGATGCTGGTGTTGACCTAGAATCTATTTTGGCACACGGCGCAGCTGCACTATTCAATGATGATGATCGTAATGACATACGATACGATTCTGCATCTGTTGACAAGCTTCTTGACCGCAGTCAAGTCGAGAATACCAAAATGGACGAAGAAAAGACTGCCGAGTCCCAATTCTCGTTTGCACGTGTTTGGGCCAATGAAAAGGGCGATTTGACTGAAGATTTAGGTGATCCGGATGAAGAAGCTGCCCCGCTAGATCCGTCCGTCTGGGAAAATATCCTAAAGCAACGTGAAGTCGATGCTGCGGAAGAAGCATCGAGAAACCTCCAGACCTTTGGGCGGGGAAAGCGTGCAAGACATGTAAGTGCCGTCCTTATCTAAAGCACGCCTGGCAGTATTCTAATTATCGTAGAACATTGATTATCAACGTGCGATTGGGGATGGCGATGACGATGTCCCAGCCTCTTCCCCACCTGCAGCTCCCGCTGGAAAGAAGAAACGAAGACCTCAAAATTCGGATGAAGAATCAGATTTTGGATCAGCTGCACCTGAATCTGATAAAGACGAGGAATCTGAACCTACTGATCCACTTGACCCCAAGGAGCTTGAATTGCCAAAACAAAAGCTAACTGCAGGTGGCATACTGAAGGGGGCTAAGTCTCATCAGGTTTACGTTTCGGGCAAAGTTCCAGGTCCAAAGCAAGGAAAGGGTAAGCGTCCAAGAATCATACTTCCTTGGGAGCGTCAAAACCAAGTTATGCCGAGCCCAGATGTTACTGGTCCACGTCCTAGTAA
>Ga0247734_1002501_pt1 | contig 11999 bp, 14 predicted proteins | sample UWRJL103311B2_FD_180933 | JGI IMG/M metagenome (GOLD analysis project Ga0247734, IMG submission 180933) | Plant litter microbial communities from Arlington Agricultural Research Station in Wisconsin, United States - UWRJ-L103-311B-2 | ecosystem: Environmental > Terrestrial > Plant litter >... | reverse complement strand
CTTTCCTCGACACACGATCCAGACCTCCATTTCACCAAACTTTACACTCACTGTTTCACACTTGCTAAACCTGCGTACGTCTCATCACCTGTTCTCACCCGAATCACAACACCTCAACATTTAACATGCAGTGAGTCCAGGAATCTTGAAATGGAGACAGCGGTCGCATTTTGGGATGTGCTGCTTGCCCCTAAGTATCCAATCACGGTGGAGCTTCTGGAGTATATTCGCGTGAGTGTATATCATCTACAGCGGAAGTAACCTAACGTCCATCCTAGGGTAACGCCTCATACAAAGCTGCGAACAAAGACTTGTGGAGCATGGTGAGTGCCAAAGTCGCTTTCGCTTTCGTTCCGCTCGATCTCATGGTACTTTCGCAGATACTTGAGTTCTGTCGGACAGTGTCGCCCAATCTAGACAACTTTGACGAGGATGAGGTGCGTACTTTTCTCTTCCCTGATCCAGCTTTCCCTAATCGTCCTAATATTAGGCGTGGCCAACTCTCTTGGATGGGTTTGTTGCATGGAAGAAGGAGAAAATGATGGATTCATCGGCCTAAAATGGACCTTGCACGTATTCGCATTGATGTTTTTCGTTCGTAAATGCTTTGAACTACATATTGCTTGCTGTTATGTAGCGGACAGACGACAATATTATTAAGGAAGCAGATTAGGTATAATCAAGGAAATCCTGGTTGAGAAAGGAATACAACAAACAAATATGTCATGTTTTCAATTGTACAAAGGCCATAAATCTAAAGCAATACACTCGTCTGCACAGCAATCAACCGTAGTTGAGACGGAAGATGTCGTTGAAGCTACAAAGGCCTCTATGAGTTCTATGTAGATAATGCTGAGCAAAACAGAGGACGTACACATAGTAGCTGTTGCCCTCGGGAATAAGCTGGAAAGTCTGACTGAAGCTGAGAGGTGTGCCCTCCTCATCGATCTGAGTGGAAAATTTGACTGAGATGAGCCTTATGACGCTGCAGTGAGATTGAGACAGATACGTACGGCGAGCTGGCCTGTAACGCTGACAATCATGCTCGCGACTGAGGGAGATGACGGCTGAGCGTCGCGCGTGATGACTTTGTGCGCGACTTTCTGGAATGGTAGATTCTGTGCGACTGTAATAAGCTCTCTGTGTCGATACACAAAGGCAACCAAGAAGAGAGAAGGAACGCACTGTAAGCTTTTCAGTGATTGCACTGATTCCTTGGATCGGCGTGCCCTCGAATGTAAGCATAGAGTTCTCGCGCTACAAAACAGAATACGGACAGAAATCAGAAACAAAGTTGTTTGCATTTTATTGCCTTTGTCACGCACATAGAGACCACTTAGGTTGGCACGATTCGTGTCGAATGTCTGATAGTAGAAGTCGGTGAACTGCTGAGCGATTGCATGTATGTCTGCCATGGTAGTGAAAGTGAAAGGAGCGTTTGCAGGGTTATAACCACAATCGCGCCTTGTCCTGCGACCAACGACCATGTCATTCTCGGAAGCTGCTCGCCCTACAATGCGGCGCAAATCGTCTGCACAGAACTTGTTGTCTTCGTTTAAAACGTCTAGTGCCAGCGTTTCCTCGGCAGCTACCAGCGCGACTGTAGTATCTACTGTGTCTTCGTCTGCTACCCTCGTATACTCTGGACAGCAGGCTAGCACAACCCCGGTAGCAACCACGCCTGTGGCCAGAGACTGGGATGCTACATCCCTACACTCGGATGCTGCTCCCACTCCAGCACTTCCTCAGGGAACGTCCGTCGAGTATCTACGCGATCTCACTCAGAAGAGAATCATCACGCTCACGTACATCCGAAATGTTCACGAAGGGTGCGCCTGGTATCACGCCGGTGCTTCCGGTCGCTGACTGCACAGTGCATATAGTCAGAGCCATTGGTTTCATACGATACTCATCACTCGCTCAGAGCTGGAAAGGGTATTCAATAACAACGACATGAAGAAGAGGTGTGTAATTGCATCGTGGTCGAGGGCTCTTTGCTGAATCAGTCGCGTAGGACTGCTCGTTTTGCAGTACTCGGGATGTCTCTGTCAAATCTACTCGATATCAATCAACCACAAGACCTCCTGCGGGGGTTGACAAACACTCTACATGAGTATGATCAGACAAAGGAGGACGGAGACAAGTCGAAAATGGTGAGTACTTCTTGTTACCATGCATTTCTCGCTCTGACATCCTGTCAGCGTGCACCAAAGCGAATATTCAAGACCAAGGGCGGGAAACGACAAGGTGCATTCCCTGAATTTTCAGGGTATGAGTCGTATGGCGACGCCTCATATCTCATGAATCCATCCACCGTATGTATTTTTCTTACTATGAACCAGAAACATCTTTAACCTCGAGTTTTTTTGCTAGCCATTTCCCCTTGACTATCATCAGACCCTGCTCGCATTACTGGATGTTCTCTCCGAAGTTTACAACAAAATTTCCAAACTTCTCGGGCCTTCCCAATTCCCACACTCTGGCCACATGATGGGGCCTCTGGGTCAACTTGCACCACTACCAGGCGTTTCCTATTTATTTCACAATGACACAGGAATCCCGAATAACACAAGTGACGAGGGAGACGGCGACGGCAGTCTGTGGGGAATAGCGAACGCTAGCCTTCTCACCAATGCGACAAATTCATCTGGAGCTATGTTTGGTGGAGCACTGGGTAGTCCTCCAGCATCAACAACGCCTGGGTTCGGAGAATCGATACTGAAAATCGACAACAAACTGAAGGTCGGTGGCTGAGAGATTCTCGAAGCTAAAGAGCTAAATTCTGTTCCAGCGAATAATCTCTGTGCTATTGAAAGAATTGGATCAATTTGCACGCAATGCTATTAAAGACGAGCTGTCGTCATTGGATCCTGTGTTGCGAAATCTGAAGATTCCAGAAGACGGCGGCGGCGGCTTTGGACTTTACGACTTCGATGGCTGATATACCCAGACTAAGCTTGCAGGCGACCAAAGTGATAGCCCCATGGACTCTTAAGCTCCAGTTGACTGTAAAGGCAGGCATAAACAAGAAGATCATATATACATATGTTGTACAGCAATATCATTTGTGTTAATGCGTGGATGTATCTCATGGAGGGTAAGGAGGGTAGCTTGGTAGACAATTCACTTGGTCCCGCAAGCGCACTGACCATCCTTGCAAGAGCAACTTCGGTGCAATATCTCGTTAATAAGACGGGGCGGTCGGGAGGAATGTACTGCACTCACGTATTTGTGCAGTTGCACGTTGTGGAGCCGCAAGTAGCGTTCATGGGAACAGTGGTGGTCTAGTGGGTTGATAAGTGAGTAGGACATTATGAAGAGACAGGGTAAGCAGCGCACAGTGATCATAGTTAAATAAGCTGGGAGTAAGTTGAAGAAATGGGAGCCTGAGAGGCTGCAATATTTCCAGTGACCTTATATACGCCAAAACGGGGTCTACAATACTCTATCCACGTTGGTTATGACCTAGTTGCTGTAGTCAGCTGTCCCTTGCATGTCCTTATCACGCACGACCCTAGATCTGGTGAGCTGAGACAGTGAAGCAAAGAGCCTATTTCTGAGATACAGCCACATCCCATGTAAGCACTTGAGCCTGAACTTTCTGTAGGCCACCGGCCGCAGTAGTGCGGGACCTTGATTCCCGCGGAGATGGTACAGAAAACAATTTTCAATGATTCATTGGGAGTAAGTAAACAAAAGGAAAGATTCTTGTATCGGGCTTGCAGGGCAGAAGAGCTACAACACTACAGCCTTACATCGCCGCGACGACAGCGTTGTAAGCAGCTTTCGGCTGGAAGTTGTTGTCGAACAAGAGCGGTGTGCTGCCTGAGCGCCAGGATTGCTGTCGGAGGTATTAGAGTCGGATTCCAATTATGCATAGGTCAACTTACAGCATCGCTGACACCCCAGCTGGTGATACTGACACAAGCAGCCGTGTTCAGGCAAGCCCTCAGAACGGTGGTGTAGTCGTTGGAATTGGCACCGGCGATATCGAGTTCTAGAAGAATCAGGTAAGAGGCGAATATTCGGCAACATAAGCTTATTAGCTCACCCGTGATAGCAACTTCAACGTTGGCACTAGCAAGGAGCTAAAGAGATGAATGGTCCATGTGAGCCTAGTTTATTGATGCTTTAGAGTAGATACTTGCCGTGAGTGCGTTCTGGAATTGACCAGCACCACCAGCCTAGAGATTACCATATGAGAACTAGAAAACATTATGGCTCTTAACAGGTAAAGCTTACGGAGAGATGGGCCTGAGTGCCGATACCATCGATGAGCTTTCCGTTGGCGGCATTGATCTTGTTGACAAGTCTGACGACGGCTAAGAGGAGACGTATTAGACCGCGGCGTGTCGCAAGCTAGGTCAAGCAGAGATTACCTTGAGCCTTGGCGTTGTTGGAGTCCAAGTTGTAGTCGTTGATGTACAACCTTCAGATAATGAGCTTCTGCTCGCTCCCATTTTACAAATGAATGCGAGGCGTACTTTGCGTTAGGATCCGCAGCTCTGGCGGCTTTGAAGGCGATGGTCACGAAGTTCTAAGCACGGTTATTGAGCACAGATCAGATCAATTTGTACGGCAGACATACCTCCCCGAGGAGTCTGGAGAACACTGAGGAACGGAGACTTCCATCCTCGTTAAAGATCTCACTGTTACGACAGTAAGTGCCTGTGAACCGTGGATGTCCATTGTTACTCACTTGACAACATCCCACTGAACGAGAAGTATTTAGAAGATTCTTCGCGAAACAAAATTCAGACAATGACAACGTACCGCTGCAAGAAAAGGTGAGTATGTTGTTCAATAGGGAGCAAGCTGGAATGATTGGGACTTACCATAGAGCTTTCCTTTGTAACGACCTGCAACGTTGGCGATGTGATTTTGGATGACTGTAGTCAAAGTGCCAGCGTCGCCAATCGAACTGACCCAACCTGGGAGCTGAGAGTGCCAAACTTACGCGAATGTCAGCATGTGCGGCATTACCAGGTTCGTGATTGCGCTCACCCAACGTGTGGCCTCTGATTTGCTTGCCGTTGGAGGTAGCCCAGTTGACCAGCGAATCTGAGTTTCCAAAGTTGAACTGTCCACGATTGGGCTCGGTTGCGTCCCATTTCATGGAGTTTTCGGGCGTGACACCACCGAAATCAGCCTTGAGAATATTCTGGGTGGCAGAGCTGCTCAGGGTGCCAGGGTCGGCAGCAGAGGCCTGAGATCATAAGAAATCAGGAAACAAGGATGTATAGTCACAGACAAGGCTTCCTACCCAGAACTTCTTTCCGTGAGATTTGAATTTGCTGTCGAGCACACCAGCTCGCTTTTCAAGCTCAAATTCACGCTTTTCAGCAGGCAGGCCGCTATAGAACGCAAGTCAGCATCGACAGACAAATGTATGCAGGTAACCACTTACCAAGCGACATGAGAAGCCACAGAGGCGACAAGGAAGTACAGGAATCCACGAGCGAACATGTCGAACTGAAGGAGTGAGAACTCTTGTTGACAAATTTGAGACTTTGTGTGAGCCCTTATATAGGAGAAGGTTCCGACATAAGCAATGCAAAAACAAACACAATCGACAAAATGAGGCGGATAAACTTTAATTGTCACTTGTTCAGGATGGCCGCCATTGTAACCGAGGAAGACCCGTATACTCAAGTGTAGTCAAGGTCGACAGTAACAGACAGTGGCCTCCTGGGGGGGTCATGCAAATTAGACGATGTCGCAAGGTGCCTTGAGAATGCTTCCTCGCTTTTTGGCCGGAGAAATATAGAATGGATTTGCGTTCCAGGAAAATCCAGGGTAGAACAAAGAAGGAGCGGACAGGGGCTGCCATTCGCGTGTCCTTCGTTAGAAGCGTTGGAGCCACATAGGAAATTTCTGGAAGGCAGTAAGGCCTCATCCGAATACTAACCGGCGACGTCGTCAGTTCCTCAACGAGTCCTGAGTATTTCTCAGCTGACTGGCGACAGGATGAACCGCTAGGTTCACATTTGTGCACCACAGCAACATCACAGACATTTGTATACACTTTTAAGCGAGTCATCAAGTGTGAACAGTGGGGTATTATTGTCTCGCATTACAGGTAGCGCGACGGCGTACCTCAGTGTATAGAGTGATGGTAGTTCTGTGAAGGAGAAACGTTACACGTAGGTAATCACGAGAACCCTCGAGGATCTAATGTCACATCGGTGTGATCACTGTTAGTCACTTTAGTTACTGAATCCTTCCTTCCACCGGGCACCCGCCTTGTCCTTTGACGGCATTCCGCAATGATTGGCAAGAATAATTCCTTTGTACTCTACGTAACTCTTTTTCTTTTATTTTCATTTAGCAGAGGATGGTGGGAGGGATTTCTAATTCCCCCAGCAATAACCAATAGCCTACTTTGTACTGCCGACACTGTCGTCAACCAGGGAGAATTCAGGGATGGGAGAGAGCTTACTGGAAGATAGTGACGGCAACGTCGCATTATCAAACAGAAAGTGACCTCAAGGTCGTGAAGCGTGATGCCAGTGATCTCGTCTTCGTGAGCGTCGTCCGGTATCTTCGGTTGTATCTACCGTCATGATCGCGCAAAACACAAAGACCGTAGACAACGTCGAGGGACACGTTTGCGACGAGTGTAATGGCGTGGATGAGGAGCCAGAATTTCCATCGAGAAATAGCTCAAGACATATATTTTGCATGTGTGCGCTCCTCCTGCAGGTATAGGCAGTACATTCGCAGAACCGTGGTCGTCCATATCTACTCACTTATAAGCTTTCTGAGCTGGGTAGATTGCTACTGTAAAGCAACTCCTAGTCGCGCTCTGGCTGCGAGATTCCATAGGACTTCTCAGTATGGCTGAATACATGTATGTCAGATACACCTTTTCTGTGCAATTGCAAACGGTTCACAGATTTTGGTGACATAACACATCACGAGGAGTGTCACACCGCGATTACCCAAACCACCATTACACCTGATCCCAACGCGTTTGCTTGACTAATTGCATGGCCTTTGCGCGTATAAACGACGTTGACGACCCTACCGACTTTCCTGAAGACTCGAAAGCACCTGGCTTGCGCGCTCTTGAGTCATCACTGCGATGTCCCATATGCGGCGACCTCTTCGAAGCACCAGTCATAGTATACTGTGGTCATTGCTTCTGCTCAAACGTGCGTGCTCATGTTATTCTATTGAGAATTTTACTACTCACTAGCGTGCGTTACTTCAGTGCATTCGTGAAGCACTGCAAGCGAAGCAAGAGTGTCCTCAGTGTCGAGCATCAACCTCTGATGTTCATATACGCCCAAATCCAGCCATGGAGGATGCTGTGGAAGCATGGCGCAAATCTAGGTGCTCGAAATAGCTGGGACTTTCTTCGCTGGGCTAACGTGTGATATGGCCAGGCCAGGGCTCCTGGAATTAATCCGCGAGAGTGCATTACTTCCTACCTCTCAAATCATCGAGCCTACTTCCAAGAAACGAAAGCTCAGTTCTCCGGCTTCCTCTTCCCCCCCACCATCCTCTTCCATCATATTCAGCTCTTCAAGTAAGGAGAAAGGTACCCGAAACCTACCCAAGGATGAAAACACTAGCTAACCTGGACTACAGACGTGTTATGCCCCTTATGTTCAGAGTCTGTCGCCATGGACTTTATCAACACTCATATTGACAGTAACTGTGCTGTCATGTCTGGAAGACCGCCAATGAAAGCGTCAATATCAGACGACGTAGAGAAGCGATCCAAATCCAAGGCACAATGGAGCAAACTCATGGGATCGGCAGGTGGTGCAAGCAAGCGAAAGGGCAAGGAAAGGTACGGACCCATCGTCTAAAGTATGGAACAGAGACTCACACATGATAGGGCTCCAGAGGATGAGGATGAGTACATTCCCACTGTGACATATCACACGATGAAAGATAAACAGCTTCGGGACGTTCTGAGCCAGTATCAGCTTATTACTACGGGCGATCGCAATGCGATGATTGCTCGACATACTAAGTAGGTCTCAGTCCCCACCCTCGTTACATTGTCCTTAACGTGGCTCACGGTAGGTGGACAACTCTGCACAACGCAAACATGGATCGGTCTCAAAAGTTACGCAAAACGCCCCAGGAGCTTCGACGCGAATTGGCGACCTGGGAGGCGCGGATGTCAAGACCAAAGAAATCAAAACCCTCTTTCGATGATGTTGCTGCATATCAAGTGAGTCCTTGTCGGTCAGCTGCCGTTCTTTCATATAACTTGTCTGCAGCGTCAACATCGGTCTGAATTTGCAGCTTTGACTGAGCAAGCAAGGCCCAAGAAACAACCGTCCTCAGCGAGAGAATCCTCTCAGTCTTCTATAGCGACACCGACATCTAGTCAAATCAGCGTCGAAACCGTAAAATGATATCTGCTCATGACCGATAGCATAGATTCACCTTACGGCTGTGTTGTATACCAATGGGATTTCAGACATAAATATTCCACGCTCAACGGATAATAAATAAACCCAGACATTCCCAAACTGAATCGGCGCCTTGCTTTTGGTTGAACTCAAAGGAGGGCTATGACTGCATCGTAGCACCACTTCGGCTTGTACTCCGTATTCCACAAAAGAGGCGTAACCTCCTTTCGCCAGGAGTTCTGCATTTATTTATTTTTCAATTCTTTTGTTCATTTGAAGATGAGATAACTCACAGCGTCGCTGACTCCCCAAGTGCTGATGCTGATACATGAATTATGTTGAAGGCAAGCATCAACTACAGCCGTGTAGTCTGCGGAAGTACCCTTTTCAATGTCAAGTTCTGCAGAGACAAGCTTAAGAACAAATGCCATGTATTCAATTGAACACTGCTCACCGGTAAGGGCCACCTCAACCTTCGCATCAGCCAGTATCTTCGGTTGAGAAATGGTTAGTAATTCCGATGGTGACAGTTGGCTAACAATTGCACTCACGTCCAATGCAGCATGAACATTTCCAGTCTCTCCGTACTGTAGTCGGGTTCAGCGTCAGAGGGGTCGAACAAGGTAACATGCAGAACTAACCGATATGTGAGACTGGGAGCCAATCCCGTCAATTATCTTGCTTTCAGCGTTGATCTTCTTTACAAGACTGACGAGGGCTATAGCAGATATGTCTGTGTCAAAGGTTGATAACCACGGACAAAGTAGGCCCACTCACCCCTGAGCTTCTTGTTGTCGGAATCCAGTCCATAGTCATTGATGTAAAGCCTGAATGTGTTTTAGTGCATGCTCATAAAGTCTAATAACAAACGTACTTTGCCTTCGGGTCTGCTTTCCGCGCAGCGTTGAAGGCTATCTTCACAAAATCCTATTCGAAATTCAGATACCGCAACCCGCAAGAGAGATATTGATTCACCTCTCCAAGGACGTTATAGAATACAGAAGAGCGATACGTCCCGTCATCGTTGAAGATTTCACTGTAAGACATTCAGTATCGCAATTCAAAAAGGAATGATTGACTCACTTGACCACATCCCACTGGCGATTGCTGTCAGATTAGGTCTGATAGATCTAGAGTGAAAGACTCACAGCTATAGTAATACCAATAAGTTAGTCTTTATTGGGGGCATTAGAGGGATACTGCGAACCATAAAGTTTGCCGGCGAAATGGCCGGCTACGTTTGCGATGTGACTTTCAATAGCCGATGTCAACTCGGTTTTACTAGTTATCGCTGATACCCAGGTTGGTAGCGCCTGGTGCCAGACTTGATGACGTGTAAATCAGCTCGTCACCGACAAGGACATACAATAAGCGAGCTTACGCAGAGTGTGTCCTCGGACTACTTTCCCGTTATCTTGAGCCCATTTTACCAACTGGTCAGAGTCCTTATAATTGAAGCTGCCTTTGTTGGGTTCAACAGAAGACCACTACGGAGTGATATTCCTTGAGTATATGTGGAAAGTGGTAGATCTATCGACACTCGCCTTCATGCTGTACTCTGGTGTAACGGAGCCAAACTCTGCTGCCAGGATGTCTACATTCGCCTTGATGCTGAGAGTATTGGGATCTGCAGCAGAACCCTTGAAAATATTCAGATCCAAGCAACACGCCAATCACAACTGAGGTAGACTCACCCAAAACTTCTTCCCACGAGCTTTGAACAGGGCATTGAGGCCGTCTGCTTTCTCACGCTTAGTGGGAATGGCTCTGGTGGTCTTGCAGTGAGCTTCGTGATTTACTTTGATTTGGGGCGCGACTCACGACACTGTTACAGCAAAGATCCCCAAGGTAATCCAATGTAGTAAGGAGGTTGCTAGCATCGTTGAGGCAAAAAGAAATGAGCAGAAAAGTGGAGGATATCGGATAGATTGTATTGGTGTAGGCTGTAGTATATATACTCTGTTTAGCATACACATGTAGATACACGTCGCCTGGAGCCGAGAGGATCATGATAGCAGCATGCGTTTGGCAACCGTATTCTATTCAACACGGTCACCCACCACGAGCATCGGACGAGCATGCAATCGCGTTGCTCGACTAGTAGTGGCGCCGGAAAGGACTAGGAGTTTGATCTGTCCGTATGACAGGGAACCAGAAGACCGTAGTATCCAGAAATTCCATAGATTAGAGAACGAAGAGTATATGGAAAGCAAGCAGCTCGTCGGAGATTACGGTCCTGAAAAATCACAGGACGAGGTGTAGTAACTTGTTGCATCATGCCACTGGCAGATGTCTGTCAAACGGGAAAACTCGGCAACACGTAGTCAGATTAGGCGCTGGAGAACAGGTTTAAGAGTAGGAATATTGCGCTTCAAGACAGAAATGGGAGTAGGAAGCTGAAAAAAATAAGAAAGAGAGCGGCAATCGTGACGTGACAATATGATTGTGTTACCCTGATCTCGTGATGTGACGACAATCCGAAGTTCCGATTCCCAAAGGATCGTCGATTCCTCCAATGAGACTCGTTTTTACCCAAAGAGATTGCTAATGCGTCGAAGCTCGTATCATCACCCATATACTTGAGAGTATGACTTGGCAAATCTAGGTTTGAAGCAGTCCCCGCGATGACAGTCGATAAATCGTGTAGGATGCAGACATAAATGGTATTTCTTCTGCAACGGAAAGGCCCATACTATAAAAAAATTACGCCTACAGGTAGACATATGAGTAAGATTACGACTGTTTAGGCTTGCTTGAAGCTAATGTATATCTCAGGATAGCAGAAGAGCGACCCACCTATAGCCGAACCATGGAATCAATGATTTCATTACCATATCAGGATGATACCCTTGAACCTGTGCTCCCAGCTGCGCGACTACAATGGCAAAAAAGAACAAGAGCAAGAAATCAAGCACTACACAAATCCTTTCACCCGTTAATGTAGATGATGAAGAACTCATGGACGACCTCTTGGCTGAGCTGGATTCCCGTGACCAAACAGTTCAAACAGAGTCCGCTGCAGTGCTCCAAGAGATCACTGAGAGTCACACAGTGGTAGTCGAGGAGCCTTCATCACAGACGGAAAAACAAGATGCAAAAGGTCGCTTCAGGGCTCGTCAGGTGAGTGTAACTGTCTACACAGAGCTTCAGAAACCGGGACATTCATCTAGGCCAGGAAATTAGCATCATTGGAGGCGAATTACTCGAAATCAGACCCTGAGCTGGAGGCAAGGATAGCCAGCGAGACCAAAGCAGAAGAAGAATCTATCATGGCTACATGCGAGAAGCTAGGGGTCTATATCCACGAGGCGAGTCCTAATCTCGCTTATCTACGAATCCTCTCATTGAAACCTGATATCCAGGTTAATCCCGATGGCCACTGCCTGTTCTCAGCCATAGCAGATCAATTAGCATTGCTGTCGATAATCTCTTCGTCGCAGGCGAACTATGTCACGACTCGTCTCGCTGCAGCCAACTACATATACTCTCATCCTGACGACTTCTTGCCCTTCCTTCCTTCTGTCGACGGTGAAGATGGTATAGGCTCTCTTGATGCAGGATTAATGTCTCCCAAAGACTTTGAGAAGTAATGTAAGACGATAGGAGAAACGAGCACCTGGTGCGGCG
>Ga0247734_1002500_pt1 | contig 12001 bp, 11 predicted proteins | sample UWRJL103311B2_FD_180933 | JGI IMG/M metagenome (GOLD analysis project Ga0247734, IMG submission 180933) | Plant litter microbial communities from Arlington Agricultural Research Station in Wisconsin, United States - UWRJ-L103-311B-2 | ecosystem: Environmental > Terrestrial > Plant litter >... | reverse complement strand
TCCACCATTTTCGACCCAAGGGATTCGCGACCCAGAGTCTCGGCCATCCGACCACCACTACCACCACCCCCCCAACCCAACCAACCCCAACCCTCGAAATCTAGAGCACTCGAAATTCCATTCCAGACTCCGACATCACCAAACCCTCCTCCACTGCCGCCAACCTCTCGACCCTCCATCATCGCACATCCACATGAACAAAACAGATGAAATGGCGGGCCCTGCCGCCAACAATTCAAGCGACTTTGTAAGTTGCAAAACTTCTTCCCTTCTGCTGCGGCTGCCGCTGCTGCTGCTGCTGCTTCCTCTACGTGATGCAATGCGATGTTTGATCCGGGGCTAATATGACGTAGGTTCGCAAGTTATACAAGTATGTCAAAAACAATCAATTAATCGATATGGAATACAAATATACATATAGATGGTTAGAAACGCGAAACTAGATACTAATCCGGGGTGCTAGAATGTTAGAAGACCCTTCCTACGATTCCATTGTACGATGGGGTGAAAATGGCGAAAGTTTCGTTGTCCTCGAGGTACGCAACCCCAAATCCACCACCCACCCTCCCAGCCATAACTCCTGCGAATTGATTGATCACTTGCCTGACCCGATCAACAGAACGAGAAGTTCACCAAAACAATCCTGCCGAAACATTTCAAGCACAGCAATTTTGCCAGCTTCGTGCGCCAGTTAAATAAATACGACTTCCACAAGGTTAGACAGAACAATGAAGACAACACCCCGTCGCCGTACGGTCCTAATGTCAGTATACACACACATACCACATCCCCAGGTCGAGCCCGGTATTGATTGAAGCAGGCATGGGAGTTCAGACATCCCGAGTTCCAAGCAAATAAAAAAGATTCCCTGGACAATATAAGGAGGAAAGCGCCGGCGCCTCGAAAGCCGACGCAAAATACCGAAGAAGGAGCCATGGTACCCTCGCAGCAAATGGAGCTGATGAATAGCCAATTAATGGCCACACAACAGCAATTGCAGATGCTGTCGGATAGATACCAGGACCTTGCGAATGGGCATGTGGTGCTGTTGCAGCAGGTGGTCCAGCTGCAAAAGTTTGTCAAGAATCACGATGCGGTGATGAAGAATGTCATGGGCTTCTTGCATGTGGTCGATGAACAGAGACGAAGCAGTCTGGCTGGAGGACCTTTCGGTGTCGGCACAGCGCCTCCTGTGGGATCGGAGCATATTAAAACAGATGATCACCCGGCATCACCGCTCCAGAACGCTTCGAAACTGCTCGAAGACCTCCCCGCGGAAGCATTACCAGACCAGATTCTAGAGAAGATGACGCACGAGTATCATGTCCGTGATGACTACTCAACGCCTCCAAATGATCCCAGTGGCTCTGGTATGGTGCCCCGATCTCATGCTCCTCCTCATGCTGCTCACCAGTATCCAGCTGTGAATGACTTGGACAACATGGTGTATCCTGTTGGCCATACGAATGGCATCGATCCAATTAATAGTGAACATATTCACAATATCCCCTATTCCCTACCGCCTAATGTCGGCATGGGGCCAGTCGAAACGATGCCCGAGGTATTGCCTGAAGGCTTGCCTACGATGGGACGCAAGCAGAAGAATCCCATCGAGTCGGTATGGGGACCAAATAAACCTAGAATTTTACTTGTAGAAGACGACAAGCTCTGCGCAACTATTGGATCGAAGTTCCTACAGGCTTTTGAGTGTGGTGTTGAGATTGCCGTATGTGGACTGTTTCCTAGATCGACCTTTGCTAACCAGATATAGCGTGATGGATTAGAAGCTGTGAACAAAATCAACAACGGCGCCACACAGTTTGACTTGGTCTTGATGGACATTATCATGCCCCATCTCGACGGTGTATCAGCAACAGTCTGCATCCGTGAAATTCGAGCAAGCCTTCCCATTATCGCCATGACATCCAACATCCGGGCTGACGACATCGACATGTATTTCCGCTATGGTTAGCTTTCCCCCAAACGGCCTCAGAAAAGTACCCTGCTAACAAACCTAGGAATGAATGATGTCCTCCCGAAGCCCTTCACTAAAGACGGTATGCTGCGCGCTTTGGAAAAACACCTCCCACAATTTCGCAAAGCCGCGCCATTTTCTCACCAACAACAAATCCATCCACCACCACCCTTTCCCCAAGCTCATCCATCCCAAGCTCCCCTCGGACTAAACATGTCTCAACTTTCCGCCCCACAGTCCCTGAAAGACGATACCTCGCCAGGAAAATCACCCGCGACGGCCTCGTCTTGGCAATCATCACCAAGCCAAATCACAGGCCAGTCACCAATCGGCGCACCTCCAGGATTTATGCAACAGCAGCAACAACCACCGATCATGAGAGAGGGATACATGCCAGCTGGTGCTCACGGCGGACAGGGGTTTCCACAGGGCATGGCGCCCAGAGCGCAACCGCATAGACGAGGGATGAGCGATATGAGTGGTGTGCCCGAGGAAAATGCGGATTTAAAGAGGCAGAGAATGTTTCCTCCGTCGGGACAAGGTGGTTTTGCGCAGTGAACCGTGGTTAGAGTCGCATGAAGATGGGAATATCGATAGCGCTACCATGAGAGGGTGGTGATGGGAAGATATGCTGTATATATATCGATGAGCCTTCTCGGACTGGGAAGACTTGTACAGAGGCATCGGATAACATGTTCAGGAACATGTGAGGAAAATGATATCTTATGGGCCTCGATTCCGTTCCAGGAGAGAACAACGGCGTCCAGGGATATTGGAGTTCTGGAGATGGGAGAACTATATATACCAGACTTTAGCATCAGTAGGTTTGAGCCCACTGGCTTGAAAACGGGGATGAGCAAGCCTTTGCTTGAGCTAGAGAGGGCAAAAATAAGTACGCAGATATAAGGTATCTGTAGAATTGGCTTGAGCACTTGTAGCCGGAGCAATCTTGGGACTGGATGGCAGTACAGTCAGTACAAAGTGTGTTATACTATTTATAATATTCTCGGGAAGGCGAGAGGAACCTTAGTAACCTAGTTACGGTAGATAATGGAAATCAAAAATAGTTCAAAAACAAATTGTATTGGCTGAGATTTGGACAATAGACAGTAAAAACTGTAAAGAGTGCGGACTGCCTGATTTAGACTCTTTTCCCAACAAGACGATATATATCATATATATGCAGTCAGTAATGACCGTGGTGACTACCCACTACCAACAACGATATGATCAAAATGAGATCAAAAAAAAATGAAATCTAAAATTCTAAAATTGTCGCAAAAGACAAAGGGGATGATGGATGGATACATAACAAGAACATGGGCAAGACAACCGCAATCTTTTGTATTTCTACTGAAAAAAAGAAAAAAAAGGAAAGGAAAAGAAGACAAGAACAAGATGAAGAACAAGATGAAGAATAAGATGAAGTCCCCTCCTTTTTCAATAAAACAACTAAATATATATATATATAATAGAGAGAGAGAGAGAGAAGGGGGCAAAAGGGGTTGATAAAGGGGGTTAACATTAGTAAAAAAAACACACCCACCCAGCCAGACAATATAGATAATAAACAATAGATAATAAACAATAAAAAATCACAAAGAGGGAGTCTTCTCTTGTTTGTTTTCTTGGAAAGAAGGGGAATTTTACGGTGTTTGGGTGTTACATAGCGATTGACTGGTATTCTGGGATGAATATGAATATACGGGGATGGGATTAAGGCAGGAACCACATGGGATATAGTTTAAAAACTGTTTGATCAGAGCGGGAAAAAGTCAACGAAAGTTTTTGTTTTTTTTACACTTCAAAATATTCTAGCTTACAATATATGCGTCTTTTAGTTATCTCTATTGTAATACATTGTAATAGTGTTTTTGACGACCGTTATTTGAACTGATCACGTGCTTAGTTAAGCTTCTCGCCTAAGGCTGCACGATGTCATCCACTTAAACCATATCGGTTACAGGACAAGCAACAGAACAACGTATGATTTGGTGCCGATATTTTATTTGCGTTCTTTAAATCTTCAGACGAGGCCGTGCGGATCTTAAAACCCCACACCGCTAGCTGGCGAGGGAGTGGAGAGTTGAAATGAATTGGGAGGTAGAAGAACCGAAAGAGAGCTTTATGTGCTGTACTGTATGTACATGTTTGGAGGATATGTCGTCAGGAAGCAAGAGCAACATACCGCATCACCCAACCCTTTCCCCTTGGTTCTGTTTACATCGATGCTAGCAATGACCAATTTCACCTGTCGAATCCGTCACTGGATAGATATCCACTGGAGAATATATTTTCGAGGATGACTTTTCGGAAACCAAAGACATTGGAAGTATAGTTGAGACAGAGAAAATATACAATGAGTCAGATAGAAAATACACAATGAGCTAAATAGCAAACTAATCAATGTGCCTGAGCATCCGAACGAGATTTCTCTAGAAAGTTCATCAGGGTTATTCAACAAATATCCTCTCAGTCCGAGCACATCAAGCTACTTGTCCGCCGTGAGAAGAACAACATTCTCATACCCGGTCCCTATCATATTTATTCTACCTTTCTGAAATGTCAAAGCATTTGGCGCACCTATGTAGCTGGCGCTAATTCCCAGCCACCTGGCTATATGACAGCCGGAAGCTTGAATCCTTGCAACTTGTTGCAAAATATGCCACCTCTTCCTCAAAGCTTACCTAGGGAAGGAAATATCGTAGGACAATCGGTATGGCACATTGCAAGCCCTATTTCTCAAGATACATCAGATCACCAATAAGAAGAGGACTGGGATCCGCAGTATTTCTGTAACACCAAGAAGACTTTTAACCTCACGATATCAACAACGCCTACCAAACATCAAATATCATCTCGCTCTAGTTTCATGCATGGTGTTCATCAACCGAATGGTATTGCTGTACTTATATCATTATGGTCCTATATATTCTCTCTACGCTTCCTCGAACTGCAAAAAACGACGAATATGGTATTCCTCTAGGAGATTATCGCCTGTCTTTACTAAAGATATCAAATCCCAACCTGGGGACATTCTCATTTCCTTCGGATCTGCCTCGAGAGAGCTGACTAGATGGGGTTGTTGTGTTCTGACACCAGACCTAGGATGGTTTGTAAAAGGCCCTCTGCCACCGTCGGCTGCACAATACCAGAAAAGACACTCGCTTTAGTATTGTTAGTGATAACCCTTTTAGTCTTTTCGACGCTTGATCAGCCTCCCTCGTCCTACAAAGCTGCCGACCTTCTTATTGAATTCTGTATGGTTTTGATATCGGGTCATCTCTTGTCGATCAGACAAAGCCAATGGAGATATTGCAACAACCAACAACAGCCTTCCTAGCTGCACTTATATTACCATTGGTGTAGGCAAATGTGCTTAGGGCCACAGCTTCCGACGCTGAGATTGACTATACTACATACTACATAAATGGCGCCTTCTGGATATATTCGGAAATATGTCGATGACCTCACATATTATATGACTCTAAGTATAAATCCAACCTCGGTTGGTTCTGTGATTTGGAGTATTCTTTAGGGGCCAGGACTTGATTTCAACTTGGTCAGTGCATAGTTCGATTTAATACTCGAGGTGATGAAGCCGATTATTGAAACAGGTCACCTGGACGTTGTTGCAAAGGTTTTTATGGTCCGTCAACAATTACCTGCATTATGGTGGCTCGGAATTTTCATTCTAGGCAATATAGATGCTCTAGATAGATTGTGTATTATCTAGAATCTCACGAGGATCCTACTGGTTGTTCGAGTCCCAACATAGATGTAGCTGCCTGGACGGCATCGAAACAGCCATTCTTAGCTGAAGATGAGTCAGGTATTTAAGAGAAAGCGGACTCGCAAGTCCCACGATTCGATCTCTTACGCCATCGCCTTAATTTTCGATTAGGAGACCACGATTTTCTTCGATATAGGTAGCAGCCCATGGGCCATGTGATCAAGACTGAGATTGAGCCCGAGCTTTGGCTATGGCTAGAGGCTGGATGCTTACGAAAGTATCAGCATTGGGCTTGGTGGTTCCCAGAAAAGGATGTAGAGGGTGCACGTATAATATCCAAGATCGCCCAGCTCCTTACGAGGCGTTAGGTACGACAAAGTCAAATATACATAGAACAATATTGGGCAACAATTAGAAATTGAAAGGGATGTAATTCCAGTACCGGACGACTTTAGTTGTGAAGGTAGGCTTGAGCCTTCGAGGAATGCTACACTTCAGCTAATTTCGTATAGTCCTAAGGATGCAGCAGGAGATCATAGTATGAAGGCGATGGCAATACCAAACATTAGAGAACATTTCTTGGATGGCTAATTCACGGGGGGTTTAAGACAGTTCTGCCCGTTTTATATTGTGCATAGCAAAGTATGACATTGTTAGATATAGAAACACTGTTGCCAACAGAATTCAGTCATCAATGAAGCCTTGCCTCTAGTTACCCGGTTTCCAAGTATAATAGACGTTGCCAGTTTTCTTTCGTTTATACCAAAGAATAGTTAAATTCCAGTCGTGTTACAGTAAAACCGACTAAAGTTAAACAAGACTAACACGTAACTTAGGTATACAACTAAAGATTAAATCATATCAATATTGATACTATTCGCAAACTAATTTAAATATTATTTAAACAAGCTTCAAAAGATGATGTGGCCATTTTCCCAGCTAGGGACTATATATATGGCCTAAGCGAAAACCCCCCCTGAGGAGCGATGTACCGAACCTCGCTAAAGGAGTGAGCGTGAGTGAGATGAGGCTGAAAGCCCACCAACCGCAGCCTTGTGGTGGGTGGAAGCTTAGCGGGCTTCGGTCCGGGTAGGAAAGTTTGATGCCGAAAGTTTATGGTGGGAGGTGAGGCTCTGAGTCAACTAAATAAAAAATAAAACAGCTTGGATAGCTACAACCACCTCCGCCTTACAAAAACCTCACCCACTTTACGTTGCAAGATAATAAATAGTCTATATTGCCAGAATTTGATCAATTCTTGAAGGGACAAAAACAATTACTGGTAGAGACGGCAATTACCTCCCGCAACTCTTGAGAGAGTACAGCTCAATTCCCTCGACTTCATATTATATCCCCCCCTCGTTGGGTCAACCCTCCTCGGTTCAAAGATGTCACAACAACAGAAAAAGGGGAGCAAACCCCCCACCGCCAAAGCAAAGAAAGTATCAACGGCGAAGAAGGAAGACGACCGGGAAGAAACGTTGCAGGCCGTGATAATAGCAGACACCTTCGAGACCCGCTTCAATCCCTTCACCCTCGAAAAGCCGCGCTGTCTGCTGCCCGTTGCCAACACGCCGCTGATTGAGAACACCCTGCAGTTCCTCGAGCACTGCAACGTCGACTCTATCTATATCTACTGCGCCGATGCCGTCGAGGACTACCTAAAGGGCACCAAGTGGTGGGACCGCCTAGAGGTATGTAAGAGCAATGCCAAATCCGTCGGCGACGTGCTGCGCGACCTCGACAACCGCGCCATCATCACTGGCGACTTCCTGCTGGTGTACGCGGACCTGGTCGCCACGGTCGCGATCGCGCCGGCGCTGGCGCGCCACCGCGCGCGCCGCCACAAGGATAAGAATGCGGTCATGACGATGGTACTGAAGGAGGGCGGCGATGGCCCGCACCGTACGAAGGACCGCGGTATCACGCCGGTGTTTATCGTGGACCCGAGCAAGGAGCGCTGTCTACATTACCAGGAGATGCATCCGCTGCAAGCCGCGCGCTTCCTGGAGCTGCCCGCCGAGCTGATCAAGGAGAACCCGGAGATGGAAATCCGCGCGGATCTGATCGATTGCGGTATTGATATCTGTACGCCGGATGTGCTGGCGCTGTGGAGCGAGAGCTTTGATTATGAGGTGCCGAGGAGACAGTTCTTGCATGGGGTGTTGAAGGACTGGGAACTAAATGGCAAAACTATACATGTGGAGATTGTGAATGAGGGTTATGCGGCGAGGGTGCATAATTTACAGTCTTATGACGCTATTTCCAAAGATGTGTTGGGCGGGTGGACATTTCCTCTTGTTCCGGAAACTAATTTACTTGCTGATCAAAGCTATAAGACATCGCGGGGAATCAGCAAGGAGAACGGTGTTATTCTGGCGAGGACTTGCAAACTGTTGAAGAGAAGTGTGGTAGGCAGAGGCACGAGCATCGGGGAAGGAAGCACAATATCACATAGTACCATTGGACGGAACTGTCAGATTGGAAAGAATGTCACAATACGGTCTGGATCGTATATTTGGGACAATGTGGTTATTGGCGATAACTCTGTGATCGACCATGCGATTATTGCGAACGAAGCGGTTATCGGGCGGAATTGCACAATCAACGAAGGAGCACTGATATCCTTCAGTGTTGTAATAGGAGATGATCAAACTATCACCGCTGGAAAACGTATTACAAGAGCCAAACGTCCTAGGGAAGATATAGTCGGATCACCACTGTCTCGTGTCCCCCCTGAGCTGTCCACTGTTGGTCCCTCGGGTCAAGGCTATGCTCTCTTGGATAACGACTCGGAATTCGAAGACGAATCAATTACCCATCTCTCGTCAACCCTCGTGTACTCCACCGCCCATCTAAACCTCTCCAGCACCTCCATCTCCACCCTAGCCTCCACAATATCCGACGATTCAAATGCAGGTAACGAGCCACGCTCAAGAACAACATCGTTTAATAGTATATCCGAAGATGAAACCGGGCAGTCGCATAACAACGAAAGTTTCCACCACGATGCCGTGCAAGGATTACTCGAAACCCTCACCCAAGGCGGGGATATGGACGCTGCCAAACTCGAACTCATGGGTTTGCGACTCGGCAACAACGCTTCAGACCACGCAATAAGCCGCGCCCTGGCCGTCTCTTTCTCCAAGCGTCTTTCCCAGCTCGTAGACTCTGGGGTTGATGCCGCAACCGCGGCCACCAGCGTCTTCAGCCAGCGCGGCGTGACGAAATTCCTCCAGGATTCGGCCGTCGGCACGTCCGCTTCTGTGGAGGAGCAGGTCGACTTCCTGACATGTTTGCAGCGGGATCTCAGCCATCGGAAGAACGGCGGGGTGATTCTATTCGTGACGTGCAAAGCGCTATACCAGGAAGATGTGTTTGGCGAGGATCCCGAGGAGGCGTTTTTGATGTGGTGGAAGAAAGCGCAAGAGGAGGGCGACGAGGAGATGAAGAAGGTGGTGGAGAAGACGAAGGCGTTTATCGATTGGCTAGAGGAAAGCGACGAGGAGGAAAGTAGTGAGGAAGAAAGCGATTGAGTAGACTAGATGGTGGCATTGGACTTATACGATAAAGTAATGATAAAGTATCTACATCGGGTGCCAGACTCAAATCTCAAGAAAGCAATACGATTGGTTGCTTATATGCATGCCCATTCGCCATTCGCATTTTATGGTAAAAGATCCACCCAAATCGAAAACAAGAAAAGCGAATACAAGAAATGGAAGATAGAACCTCTACTCATCCATACCTTGCTTGTTTCTCCAGAAAACTCTTCCCACCCCAAAAGAGCGTCAAGCAGATGTAAAAAATAATATCACATACACATACAAATATTATAATTCACGAGAAATACATATATATATAAACATCTCATTTCATTCACAAGTTTTCAACAACACACCCCAAACCCAATCGCCCAACCGCAATTACCCAGCCAGTCCAGCCAGGTAGGGAGCGAGCGAGGCATTTGATATAAACTTTATTAAATTCAATTTAGCTTTCCATTTTGGTTTTGGCTTTTCTTGGGGTACATATGTCATGTTGTGTTAACCCTTGAGAAAGTTAGTTTTTTTATCATCATGGAAATGTACTTACTGTTCACTGTGCATGCATCATTCAATGCCAATTGAGGGGTTGATGTGTGTGAGGTGGTGACAATCCATTCAGTTTTGAAAGGTAGGTCGAGGACCAGGGGGATCTTGCCTGAAGACAAGAGGAAAAGAAGGAAGAGAAGGAAAGATAATAGAGGAAATAACGAGAGAAAGCACTTAAGGGCAAATGCATTGTCATATATTGTGTATTTTCTATAATGCATGCTATCCCACCACTTCGAGCCAGACACAGAAAAATGAGGTGCCAAACTAATGAATTTCCGCCCCCTGACGGCATGTGTAAAAGCGGTCCCCATGTGACGTCTAAAAACACTACATTTCTACTGCAGCTGGTAACAACATTGCTTTTTGCGCCTATATCTTACCCACATGTCCTCGAGATGCACCCATCTAAGGAGCAGCAGGTGCCGCTTTGATCTCGTCCACCTCCACCGGGGCTGGTGCTTGTGCAGGCGCAGGCGTAGTGCCCGCATCAGGAATCGTGCCTGGGTTTACCGCACCTGTATCAATCGTCTGCTTCTCGGCCACCTTTTTCTCCCACTTCGCGGGCTTGGCCCACTTTGGGTCTTTCCATGGTCCCTCATCGCTCATATTGCAGCCTCCCTCGCACTGGCAAGTACCACCAAATATCGTGGGCAGGTTCTCCGCTGGCACCTGTGCCAACAACTCCTTCTGGTACCCGCCTCCCAAAACGTGGATCTTCTCGACGGTGACGGGATCGAGCCAGCCTTTGATGAAGCTGAATACGCTGCTGAACCCCCATGGCGCGTTGATCAAATACAGCCGTCCAAGTCGCTCGGGGTAGTAGTTCTGTGACATATCCGATGCCAGTTTGACATATGAGTAGACCGAAGGCACCTTTCCGATTCCAACACCCTTCAAGTCCATGATTGAGCAACAGGTTTCAAGGAGGTGGCCGGCTTGTCGCGAGCAGGCGGGGAGACGTGGGTCGGCGACTTTCTCGTACTCGACAGCAAGGTTTTGGAGCATGCGGTCTTGGGTGGTAATTTTGTACATGGCGGTTAGATCGATGTTGCCCATCTGTTCGATATAAACTGGACGGCCATCCTACATCTCGTCAGTATGATTTTCTTTTAACCAGAAGGTCCATAAAGGATCAGGGGGTAAAATGTACTTTATCGGTCTTGTGGTAGTATTGTGGGTAGTACTTGAAGACTTCGACTTTCTCGTCATATCTGAAGTTCTGTACCAGCTCATCAAGACCTCCTCCAAATTCCTTGCGCCATTTCATGTAGTTGAGGAACCTGCTCCAATTAGTCTTTTCCCACCCCCAAACCATCATAAAATACGCACATAGCTTCTGAAAGAGCAACATCAAATTTACGCGCACGGAGAAATCGTAGCTAGACTACTATTAGTAACTTGTAGGAAGGGGCAAGATAGAAGATGAGTACAAGAGTCAGTGTATCCAGTTGATCGGTTACTCCAGCAGCCTCGAGCTTGCTTCGCAGTTGGAAGACTTGCGCATCCTGCTCTGGAGTTGTGTATCCTGGGTGGCCGGCTAATGGTTTTGGGGCTGTGATTGGGAAATCGTAGTCGTCGTACTTGGGGTCTAATTGTAATGGCTTTTCTACTAGAGGAGCGGCCGCCATGATTGCGAGTGTTTGGAGGTAGAGAGGAGTGTTGTATGTGGTTTAGGTTGGAGAAAGGAGTGTTGTTTAGACTTGGGTATCAACGGGTTTGACTGTGGTTAAGTTGACTTGGTTGGGGAGGAGGGGAGGCTACTTATGACGAACTGCCACTAAAAAAGTGTGGCCTCCTAGTCTGGCCCAGGTGCGAGTGGAGCGTCTGATCTCTTAAGCGAGACTGGGGACAGAAATAGGGGCAAAGCCACCATAGGATGACGAACTGGCTAGGAGCTGCTTAGCCTCCATGGATTAAGTGATATACTAGATATGATGATTGAAGCTGATGAATAAGTCCACAACTCTTCTCTTAGAGAATTTTCGGAGGTTTGAACGTCACACAAATCTTTAGCCAGCATGGCACATATAGTACCCAACGCCACAAGTAAATTATAGTCATTCTCTTGTTTCTCCGATTCCATAAATTTATCCGTTAGGAGTTCCGCTATTGCCCTTCTCTTCTGATGCCTCCTGCTCCTGTCTCTCTTTCCTCTTCATTGTGACATCCCAATTATATACTCTCGCTTTGGCTACC
>Ga0247734_1002499_pt1 | contig 12014 bp, 11 predicted proteins | sample UWRJL103311B2_FD_180933 | JGI IMG/M metagenome (GOLD analysis project Ga0247734, IMG submission 180933) | Plant litter microbial communities from Arlington Agricultural Research Station in Wisconsin, United States - UWRJ-L103-311B-2 | ecosystem: Environmental > Terrestrial > Plant litter >... | reverse complement strand
TCGGCAGCACCCATCGCCGCGGCGCGCAGGGTTTCGCCGGTCGGCAGTCGCACCATCACACCCGTGGCATCGACCGCCGCGATCGTCGCCGGAACCAGGTTGATCCCCGGCGAGCCGATCGCGCGCGCCACCGCCAGGCTCGCGGGCGCGGCGTAGAGTTCGAGCGGCGGCCCGACTTGCTCGATCCGCCCCGCGCTCATCACCACGATGCGGTTGGCCAGCGTCATCGCCTCGAGCTGGTCGTGCGTGACGTAGATCATCGTCGCGCCCAGCCGACCATGCAGCCGCGCGAACTCGTGGCGCATTCGCACGCGCAACTCCGCATCCAGGTTGGACAACGGCTCGTCCAGTAGCAGCACTTGCGGCTCACGCACGATGGCGCGGGCGATGGAAACGCGTTGGCGCTGCCCACCCGACAGGGCCGCCGGCCGGCGCTTCAGCAAGGCGGTGAGATCGAGCGCCTCGGCGGTGGCGGCGACGCGCGCGCGGACATCCGCCTTGCCCAGCTTCGCGACCCGCAAGGGAAAGGCGATGTTCTCCTCGACGGTCAGGTGCGGGTAGAGCGCGTAGGATTGGAACACCATCGCCAGCCCACGCTGTGACGGGTCGATGTCGGTCACGTCCCGCCCGCCGATCAGCACGCGCCCGCTGCTGGGCTCATCCAGCCCCGCGATCAAGCGCAGCAGCGTCGACTTGCCGCAGCCAGACGGCCCGACGATGACGACGAATTCGCCATCGACGATCGAAAGGTCGCACGGGCTCAACGCCTGATCCGATCCGAAGCGCTTGCTGAGGTTGGTTACCGAAACGGATGCCACGTTGGCCTGATTACCCTCCAGAGCGTGTTACCTCAGCCGACACTCAGTTGAGGGCGAAGCTCTGATGACAGCTGCCGCCATTATCCTAACTTTCGTCAACAGTCGTTGAGGACCGGAGACGTAATGCAGCGTTGGGGGCCTGGATAGCTGCACGTTGGAACCACCGACCTGTCACCAGCATCAAGAGAGAGCAACCGAAAAGACATGGGAGGGGTAAACGAGGTAAGTCGATGATCTCACCCCCGTCGAGCGCTCCTGCCCTCTATGTGGTCGTAGGCAAGTAGCTATACCGGCCCGCGAGCGGCGTCTTGTTCATCTTCATGAGCGCACTGGGTCGTCGCCAACAGACACCGGCCGCTGGATCCTTGGCAGAGCACGCGCAAGTGGCCGATCAGCACTGCCCGCAGGCGCCGCGCAACCAGCTCAGACGGCAGTTAAAGCTTTCGCGCCGACACACATTCCAATAGCGAGGCTCGTTCATCTCGGATGTTCGTGTTCACATGCTCAGCAAGGCCGATCAAGCGACGTTGAACCTGGATCATGCTCGTGATCTGAGAGCCACAGGCCTTTCATACCGCGATATTCGGCGGCAACTAGCCATTTCTCCCGCCCAGCTCAGCCATATCCGGCGCGCGCTGAAGCGGGAGAAGTCGGCGCGAACGCGGATGTTGAACCAGAGCCCTCTCGCGACCGACCGAGATATCCCGATCCGACAAACGGCGCTACCGATCGGGCTGCGCACGTATCTGGTCGCGGCGGGCTTTAGGACTCTTGGCGATCTGTCGGACCAGTTGGTCGATGAGCAATTCAGTGGGTTGCTGAAGATTCCGGGGATCGGCCCGCATAAGGCGCGGCTCGTATTGGCGCTACTAGAACGCCACGATCTCGCATCCACATCCGGCGATCTCCAGACGACGGTCGAGCGGCTATTTCCGGATCTCATCTCTAACTAGGTCGATCGTGCTGATGCACTGTCTAGAATGGCTTTATGATTGATGAGGGGGACACAGCCAAGCTGGCGCCAAATGGCTTGCACCTTGCCCGCGTGGCTCGTGATATCGATGGCCTGGTGCGTCTTGGGCTCCGGTTTAACGAGCGCAAGTTTTTGTGTCGCGGGATTTTTGTGGAGGCCCGGTATGGTGGGCGAAGTTAAACCGAGGCGATCTTCGCTCCTACTTCGGGCGCTGCGGTCGTTGCCATTGAGAACCTGATGCCGAACAAGACAGCCCTCATCATCCGCCATGTTCCCCACGAAGGCGTGGCGGGCTATCGCGCTCCGATCGAGGCCGCGGGTTATCAGGTCGATCGCATCGACGTTGCCGATCCGGCGTTCGCTTCGCTCGATCTGACCCGGCATGACCTGTTGATCATGATGGGTGGACCGATGGGAGTCTACGAGCAGCACTTGTATCCATGGATCTCGTGCCAGCAGCGTCGACTGGCCGCGCGGCTTGCGGCGGACCGACCGACCCTTGGCGTTTGCTTCGGGGCGCAGATGATCGCGGCCGCCTTGGGAGCGGATGTCTATCCTGGCCCCGCAAAGGAGGTCGGGTTTCATCCTGTCCAGGTGCATGCCCGCGCTCTGCAAGGCCCGCTGCGCCACGTCGTGGACGTGCCGGTGCTTCACTGGCACGGGGACACCTTCACGCTGCCCCAGGACGTCGAGCTGCTCGCCTCGAGCCATGTCTACGAGCATCAGGCATTCCGCCGGGGTGCGAACATCCTGGCGCTGCAGTTCCACGCCGAGATGGGGCTGGACGAACGCTTCGACGCCTGGATCGAACAATGGCCCGAGGCGGTAATCGAAGCAGGTGGCGACGAAGCCAGCCTGCGCGCCGCCCACGACGCGCATGGCCCCCGCGCGGTGGCCGCCGGACAGGCGATGATCGCGGAGTGGCTCGAAGGTCTGCGCTAAAGCGTCAGAACCGCTCCTCGTAGACGCGGGTGATGTCGCCGCCCCATTCGCCATGGTACTTGTCGAGCAGGCGCTGTGCCGGGACCTTGCCCGACTTGGCGATCTCGGCGAGCGGCGCGAGGAAGCCGGTCTCGTCCTCGCCCATCGAGTTTAGCCGCTTGCGCGCGGCGAGGCCGGAACGCGAGATGTTCACCACCTCGGCGGCGATGTCCTTCAGCGTCCCGCCGCCGGGCAAGGGGGCATCAAGGCCGAGGCGCGGCACTTCGCTGCGCAGGCGCTCGCGGCCGTCCATGTCCCAGCCCTTGACCAGGTCCCACGCGGCATCGAGCGCACCCTGGTCGTAAAGCAGCCCGACCCAGAACGCCGGCAGCGCGCAGATCGTGCTCCACGGACCACCATCGGCGCCGCGCATCTCGAGGAACGACTTGAGCCGTACCTCAGGAAACGCGGTGGAGAGGTGGTCGGTCCAGTCGCTCATGCGCGGGAGCTCGCCCGGCAGGACCGAGAGCTTGCCGGCCATGAAGTCGCGGAACGACAGGCCCGAGGCGTCGATGTACTTGCCGTCGCGGAACACGAAGTACATCGGCACGTCGAGCATGTAGTCGACATAGCGTTCGTAGCCGAAGCCCTCGTCGAACACGAATGGCAGCATTCCGGTGCGATGCGGGTCGGTGTCGGACCAGATGTGGCTGCGGTACGAAAGCATGCCGTTGGGCTTGCCTTCGGTGAACGGCGAGTTGGCGAACAGGGCCGTCGCGAGCGGCTGCAACGCCAACGAAGTGCGGAACTTCTGCGCCATGTCCGCCTCGCTGGAATAATCGAGGTTGACCTGGATGGTGCAGGTGCGCAGCATCATGTCGAGGCCCATCGAGCCCACACGAGGCATGTGCCGCAGCATGATGGCGTAGCGGCCCTTGGGCATGATCGGCAGTTCGGCACGCGTCTTGTCGGGCCACATGCCGAGGCCGAGGTAGCCGAGGCCCAGCTTGTCGCCGATCGCCTTGGCCTGTTCCAGGTGGCGGCCGGTCTCGTTGCAAGTCTGGTGCAGGTTTTCGAGCGGCGCGCCCGACAGTTCGAGCTGGCCGGCGGGCTCCAGGCTGACGTTGCCGTCCGCGCCCTTCAGCGCGATGACGTTGGTTGTGCCGTCGGGGCCGATTTCTTCGATCGGGGTCCAGCCGTAGTCGCATAGTCCTGCCAGCAGATCGCGGATGCCGCCGGGTTCGTCGTAGGACGGCGCACGGTGATCGGCGAGGCGATAGACCTGCTTCTCGTGTTCGGTGCCGATCCGCCAGCGCTGGCGCGGCTTTTCGCCCGCAGCCATTGGCTCGGCCAGTTGGGAAACGGTCTCGATCACCGGATCGTCGCGATCCGATTCCTCACGGGTGCTCATGGCCTGAGCCGTTAAGCGAGCGGCTTTTGTTGCGCCAGCGAATTGTGCCAATCACCCACGGTTCCCATCCACAAGCCGACGCCCGCGATAGCCGCCGTCTCGGCGCGCAGGACGCGCGGGCCCAGGCCAATGGCACGAGCCTGGGGCAGGGCGCGGACCGCGTCACGCTCGGCATCGTCGAAGCCTCCTTCGGGACCTATCAGCAACGCGGCGGGGCCGGGATGTGCGGCAAAGAGTAACTCCGCCGGGTCGCCGCCGTTCTCGTCGGCGAAAAACAGTATGCGGTCGGCGGGCCAGTCGCGCAGCACCGCGTCGAGGCGCATGGGCGCGGCGAGCTCGGGCAGAGCGGTGCGGGCGCACTGTTCGGCGGCTTCGGTCACGATCGCGCGGCCACGTTCCGCATTGAGCTTGTCGGCCACGCAGCGGCGGGTGACGAGCGGCTGGATGCGTCGCACGCCAAGTTCCGTCGCTTTCTCCAGCACGAGATCGAATTTCGGTTTCTTGAGCAAGGCGGCGCACAGCCAGAAGTCGGGCACCTGCTCGCGAGGGCGAAGGTAATTGCAGGGGCGGAGCACGACGGTGCGCTTGCCCACTTCCACCACCTCTGCGGCCCACTCACCAGTGTCGTCGTCGCACAGCACGACGATGTCGCCGGACGCTACGCGCATCACTCGCGACAGGTAGTGCGCCTGCGTATCGCCGATCTCAACGGCCTGCTCGGCAGCGAGTGGACCGGAGACGAACAAGCGGGGCGCGCTCTTGGGCGGCCAGGCGGGAGTAGCGGGCATGCCAGGGCACCTAGCGGATCCTGGCCAGGGCCGCTATCGCTTCGCCGCATGGCGCAGATTGTTCCCGATACCCAACACCGCAGCCTCGTTTCCGCGCTGCCACCCGCCTTGCGCGACCTGGCGTTGCTGGCGCGGTTCGACCGGCCGATCGGCTGGTGGCTACTGTTCTGGCCGGGCGCCTGGGGCGTGCTGCTGGCCGGTGGTCAGGAGCGCTGGGGCCTGATCGGCTGGCTGCTGCTGGGCGCGATCGTGATGCGGGGCGCGGGCTGTGTCTACAACGATATCATCGATGCCGACATCGATCGCAAGGTCGCGCGCACCGCCGCACGACCGGTCGCCAGCGGGCGGATCGGCAAGAAGGCGGCCTGGGCCTGGTTGCTCGCGCTGTGCCTGGTCGGGCTGGTCGTGCTGTTGCATTTGCGCTGGCAAGCGCAGCTCGTCGCGCTGGCGAGCTTGGCTCCGGTCGCCGCCTATCCGTTTATGAAGCGCATTACCTGGTGGCCACAGGCATGGCTGGGGCTGGTGTTCTCGTGGGCGGCGCTGGTCGGTTGGGTCGAAGTGCGGACGGACGGGATCGTTGCCTTGGCCTTGCTATATGCCGGCTCCATTGCCTGGGTGATCGGATACGACACGATTTACGCCCTTCAGGATCGCGAAGATGATGCGCTGATCGGCGTGCGCTCCTCGGCGCTGCGCATGGGGAGTCACGTACGTGGCGGCGTGGCGGCGTTCTATGTCGTCGCGGTGGCGTGCTGGACGGCGGCGTTCTGGCTGCTGCGTCCGGACTGGCTGGCGCTCGTGGCGCTTGTCCCCATGGCACTGCATCTCGCCTGGCAAATCCTGACGCTGGATGTCGCAAGCCACGGCAACGCGCTCGCCCGTTTTCGTGCGAACCGCTTTGCTGGGCTGCTGATGGCCTTGGCGTGTTGGGTCGTCGGGAACGCCTGATTCCAGTGTCGGCGTATCGCGCATGACGTGATGCCTCGGCTTTTCACGCCTGCACTTTTCCCACAAAGGTCCCGCGTGTAGAAGTGAGGTTATGTCTTTGGCCGATAATGCAGCCGCCCTGATGGAGCGCAGGTTCAGCCGCGTCGTCGTCGCGCTGGTGGGATTGGGCTTCCTGGCGGTGCTTGCCGCGGGGTTCGGCGCGGTGCTGGTGATGCAGCGCGGCCAGGAGCACACCCGCTGGGTCAACCACACGTACCTGGTCGAACGGCACGTGAACGGCATCAGGCTCGCGCTTGAAGAGATGCGCAGTGGCCGCCGTGGCGTGCTGCTGGGCTTGGCGGATGGCCGCGACACATATCGCAGAGCCAGACAACAGGTCGACACCGAGATTGCCGCTGTCGAGGAGCTTACCGGCGACAACGAGCTTCAGCAGGCCAACGTCCGGGAACTGCGCGGCGAAGTGCATGTCCTTGATAGCGCGATGCGCGGTGCCGATGGTGATGCGCGGTTCTCGTTGGAGGAGCAGGTTCGACGCAACGCCTCCGGACGGCTGGTGGCGCTTGCCCAGCGCATGCTGGATACCGAACGCGGCCTGCTGGTCGAGCGAGAGGCCGCGCAAGGTGCATCCTTGAAGACGTTCTACGTCGTCCTGGGCCTGGCGGCGGTGCTGCTGCTGTTTGTGGGTGTCATGTCGATTCTGGTGATCCTCCGCTACACCACCGACTTGTCCCGCACCCGTGACGAACTCAGGGGCCTCAACGCGAACCTGGAAGGCGCGGTGAAGGTTAGGACGCAGGACCTCCAGCGGGCCAACGAAGAGATCCAGCGCTTCGCTTACATCGTGAGCCACGATCTGCGCTCACCGCTGGTCAACGTGATGGGGTTTACAGCGGAGTTGGAAGCTTCGGTAAAGCCTTTGGCACAGCTGATCGAAGATGCCGGGCAGCGTGACGCCACGCTCGTGTCCAGCGAGGCTCGGCTAGCGGTCGAGGAGGACCTGCCCGAGGCTCTGGGCTTCATTCGCGCGTCTACGCAGAAGATGGACCGGCTGATCAACGCCATCCTGCGCCTGTCGCGGGAAGGACGCCGCAGTATCGCGCCAGTCCCCGTGGCGATCACGCCGCTCGCGAATGCGATCGTCGATGGTATCCGCCATCTGGTGGACGATCGCGGCGCCCGTATCGCTGTTCAGCCCGGCATGCCGACGGTGACCACCGACCGTCTCGCCCTGGAACAGATCATGTCGAACCTGATCGAAAACGCGCTCAAGTATCTCAAGCCCGGTCGGCCCGGCGAGATCGACGTAACCGCGACTGCCGATCACGGGCGCATGCTGATCCGTATCACCGACAATGGTCGCGGCATCGATCCGCGCGATCATGAGCGGATCTTCGACCTGTTTCGCCGTTCGGGTCAGCAGGACCAACCCGGCGAGGGGATCGGACTGGCGCATGTCAGGACATTGGCTTATCGGCTCGGCGGCACGATCGGTGTGGCGTCCCGCCTGGACGAGGGGGCGACGTTCACGATCGATCTGCCATTGATCTATGCAGGCGACGAGAAAGAGGCGGCATGAATACCCAGCGAGCAGTCAACATCGTGATGATCGAGGATGACGAAGGCCATGCCCGCTTGATCGAGAAGAACATCCGCCGCGCCGGTATCAGCAATCCCGTGCACCACTTTCTCGACGGCACGTCGGCGCTGCAGTTCCTCTACGAGGACGTGAACGGCCCTGTTCGCAACGGTCCGTCGCTGATCCTGCTCGACCTCAACTTGCCCGACATGAGCGGCACCGATATCCTGGCGCGCATCAAGGCCGAGGACAGCCCCCTTAAGCGCGCACCGGTGGTGGTGCTGACGACGACCGACGACAAGGTCGAGATCCAGCGCTGCTACGACCTGGGCTGCAACGTCTACATCACCAAGCCGGTCAATTACGAGAGCTTCGCCGACGCCATCAAGCAGCTCGGGCTGTTCCTGTCCGTCATCCAGCTGCCGGACCCCGACGCCGTCTGATGACCGACGCGGCCGCCATCCTCTATATCGACGATGACGAGGGCTTGCGGCAGCTGACGTCGCGCGTCCTGCGCCGTCGCGGCTATCGCGTGAGCACGGCCGCCAACGGGGACGAGGGGATCGCGATGGCCAGCGAACAGGCTTTCGATCTCGTCGCCGTCGATCACTATATGCCCGGCAAGGATGGCATGGAGACGCTGGTCGAGCTGCAGAAGCTCGATCCCGCGCCGTCGATCATCTACGTCACCGGATCGGACGAGAGCAGGTTGGCGGTCGCCGCGCTGAAGGCGGGCGCGATGGACTACGTGGTCAAGACCGCTGACGCCGGCTATTTCGACCTGCTCGCGCAGGCGATCGACCAGGCGTTGGCGACGGTGCGGTTGCGCCGCGAGCATGCGGCTTCCGAAGAACAGCTGCGCGAGACCAATGCGCGGCTCCAGTCGCTGCTCCAGGAGGTCAACCACCGCGTCGCCAACAGCCTGCAGCTGGTCTCGGCGCTGGTCGGCATGCAGGCGCGGCTGGTAACGGACGATGCGGCCTGTGCGGCGCTGGCCGATACCGAGCGGCGAGTGGCGGCCATCGCGCAAGTGCATAAGCGGCTCTACACGTCGGATAGCGTCGAGACGGTGGAGATGTCGGAATACCTCGGATCGCTGGTGGCGGAGCTGGGCGAGACCTGGTCGACGCAAACCGATCCGCGCACCATCACCCTGGCGGCGGACCGGCTGCACCTGGCGACCGATCGCGCCGTGGCGCTGGGAATCGCGGTCAACGAGCTAGTCACCAACGCGTGCAAGTATGCCTATCAGCCGGGCTACGCCGGCGAGGTGAGAGTCCGCTTGCGGGCGGATCCTTCGCGAAGCTACCGGCTAGAGGTAGAGGACGACGGCAGTGGGCCTCCTGATTCCGGTGTCGCGACCGGAACCGGTCTGGGTTCCAAGATCATCGGAGCCATGGCCACGGCGCTGAAGGCCACGCTGACGTACGAGGCGGCTCGGCCTGGCTATCGCGCGATCCTGCAAGCGCCATTGGATTGACGCTTATTTAAGCGCGAGTGGCAGTCCTGCGGTGACGAGGACGACGTGTTCGCATGTCGCCGCCATGCGCTGGTTGAGCCAGCCGGCGTGATCGCGAAAGCGCCGGGCCAGCGCATTCATCGGGACGATGCCTTGACCGACTTCGTTGGCGACGAGCGTCACCGGCACGCGGCAGTCGCGCAGCGCGGTCTCCAGGCGGGTGGTGGCGGTGTCGATATCGTGTTCGAAGTGCATGAGGTTGGACAGCCACAGCGTCAGGCAATCGACCAGGATCGCGTCGGCTTCCTGCTGCACGCGCTCGATTGCGTCGGCGAGGTCCAGCGGTGCTTCTTGGGCCATCCAGCGTGGCCCCCGATCGGCACGATGGCGGGCGATGCGCTCGGCCATCTCGGCATCGGCGGCTTCGGCCGTGGCGATGAAGGCGAGCTTGCCGGGTAGCGCCTCGACACGCCCTTGCGCATAGCGGCTCTTGCCCGAGCGCGCGCCGCCCAGCACGAACAGCGTGGTCATGCGTCCTCCTCTTGCGCCAGATCGATCAGCGCGTCGATATCGAGATGTCGTTCCAGGTCACTGGCAAGCTCGTCCAACGCTGCGTCCACCACCGTTGCATGATCGACGCCCGTGCCTTGCATGCTCAGTTTTGCGAGCAAGGCTTGCCGAAACGGGCCCGACGCCAAGAGGCCGTGGCAGTACGTCCCCATCACGCGTCCATCCGGCGATATCACGCCGTCGGCTGCGCCATCCGCCATCTGGGCGAACGGTCTCGCGTCGCTTGGCAGGGTCGTGCGGCCCATGTGCATCTCGTACCCGGTAAACTCGGCTGACAGCGCTGAGCCGGCGACCGCACGCAGGGTTTTCCGCGGCGTCAGCACCGTGTCTGCCGCAAGCAGACCGAGCCCGGCTAACTCCCGCGCCGAGCCTTCGATGCCATGGGGATCGCGGATGGTTCGGCCGAGCATCTGGTACCCGGCACAAATCCCCAGGATCATGCCGCCCTGACGATGGTGGGCGAGAATATCGATGTCCCAGCCTTGCTCGCGCAAGAAGGCCATGTCGGCGATCGTCGCCTTGGAGCCGGGCAGGATGATCAAGCCGGACCGCGATGGTAGCGGTGCGCCCGGCGGGATCATCGCCAGTTCGAGGCCGGGCTCGGCCTTGAGCGGGTCGAGATCATCGAAGTTGGCAATGCGCGGCAGCATCGGGCAAGCCACCATGACGCGTCCATTCGTTCCCTGCGGCATCGCGCGTTCGAGCACGACGGCATCTTCGCTGGGCAGGCGGCTGACCGCGCCTAGCCATGGAACCAGCCCGAAGCCGCGCCAGCCGGTCCGCTGCTCGATCCCGGCATAGCCATCAGCAAAAAGAGCCGGGTCGCCGCGGAACTTGTTGATGATGAAGCCCCGGATCATCGCCGCATCCTCGGTGTCGAGGACCGCGCGCGTACCCACCAGAGAGGCGATGACGCCGCCCCGGTCGATGTCGCCGACCAGCACGACCGGGACCCCGGCCGCACGTGCAAAGCCCATGTTGGCGATATCGCCGCTGCGCAAGTTGATCTCGGCTGGCGAGCCCGCGCCTTCGACAACGACGATGTCGCACCGGCGCTTCAGCCGCTGCCAGCTTTCCAGCACTTCGGGCAGCAGCGCACGCCGCGCTTCGCGGAAGTTGGCACTGCCTAGCGTGCCGCGCACTTGGCCATGAACCACCAGTTGCGAAGTGCGGTCGGCCTGCGGCTTGAGCAGGACGGGATTCATGTCGGTGTGCAGTTCGGCGCGTGCCGCCAGTGCCTGGAGCGCCTGCGCGCGGCCGATCTCGCCACCGTCGCTGGTCACGGCAGCGTTGTTTGACATGTTCTGCGGCTTGAAGGGCAGCACAAGCAAGCCCCGGTTCGCAAGCGCGCGGCACAGACCGGCCACCAGCACCGACTTGCCTACGTCGGAGCCGGTGCCCTGGAACATCACCGCAGCCATTCGATCCCTCCCGCGACGATCCATGCGACGGCACACGCGCGCAGGAACACCGTGCGCGCGCGCCGCATATCGAGCGTTCGAACTGGGGCGCCATCGCCGATCCACGGCTTGTCCGCCAGCACGCCGTCGTAGCAGAGCGGCCCCGCCAGGCGCACGTCGAGCGCGCCGGCCATGGCCGCCTCAGGCCATCCCGCGTTGGGCGAAGCATGGCGGGCGTGGTCGCGCCACAGCACGCGCCAGCCACCTATGCCGGCAAGGCAGATCAGCCCGCCCGACAGCCGCGCCGGGATCAGGTTGGCCAGATCATCCGTGCGCGCGGCCGCCCAGCCGAAGGCGCGAAGCGGCTCCTCGGGGTGACCGATCAGGCTGTCGGCGGTGTTGATCGCCTTGTAGGCCCACACACCCGGCAGGCCGAGCACGACCAGCCAGAACAACGGCGCGATCACGCCGTCGCAGAAGCTCTCGGCCAGGCTCTCGATCGCTGCGCGGATCACGCCGGGTTCGTCGAGTTCGGCGGTGTCACGACCCACGATCATCCCTACACTCTGCCGGGCGGCGGGCAGGTTGCCGTGCTCCAGGGCGGTGAGGACCGGGTCGAAGTGGTCGATCAAGCTGCGCTGCGCGAGCGCCGGCCAGGCGGCGAGGGCGAGCCAGGGCCACGCCCATGCGCCCGCGAGAGCGCGGATGGCTCGTTCCAGCATCAGCACCATGCCGCCACTGGAGAGTACCAAGATGACGAGCGTTACAACGCCAAGCATGCGGCGGACTCCAGCAGACCAGGTCGGTCGGTTCCAAGTGCGCTCGCAGGCCTTGATGATGCGCGCGAATGCGCCGACTGGATGGCCGACCATCGAATAGAGCCGGTTCGGCCAGCCTAGAGAGGCATCGAGCACCAACGCGGTGAGGGCGATCGGCTCAGCCATTTGGCAGCGCTCTTGCGAGTTCACGATCTAACCGTGTCAGTGCCGCGTCATCGCGCGGAAGGCCGAACCGTAGAAGGCGAGGGTGCTCTGCAAACGGTCGCGTCAAGATCCAGCGCTGCGCAAGACCTTCGAACACTGTATGCGCATGCTCCATCTCGACGAGGCGGAACAACGGACAACTGCCGCGAGGGTCAAGGCCGTGACGC
>Ga0247734_1002498_pt1 | contig 12014 bp, 9 predicted proteins | sample UWRJL103311B2_FD_180933 | JGI IMG/M metagenome (GOLD analysis project Ga0247734, IMG submission 180933) | Plant litter microbial communities from Arlington Agricultural Research Station in Wisconsin, United States - UWRJ-L103-311B-2 | ecosystem: Environmental > Terrestrial > Plant litter >... | reverse complement strand
ATTGATTTGTAATCGATTAGGGTATGAGTCATAATATGACTCATAGTATGACTCATACCCTCGGGGCTACGTAATCAAGCTTACGTGTACGTAATACTTGATTTGTAATCGAATATTCTATAGGCTTTTAGAATATTCTATTTGCCACTTAAGATCGTAGTCGGTTTAAACCGAATCTACTAATAGAAATTTACTCTAAGAGAAGTACATGACGTCATAGTACCCTATTAGCCAGGTTACGTGATATACACGTGATATTTCAACAATATATAATTAGTAATAAAGTTAAATCAAGATTTTTATATCTTACCTCTAAAAGAGCTTATAACGTAATTAGAAATTAAGAATAATATAATACTAAAGATTATTAAACCTTTATATAAAGTCCTTAAAGTAAGTAACTATTAGTTCAAAATATATTATAATTATTACTTATAAGAGCTTAGAATAAATCAGTTAACTTATAATTCCTGCTTATTATATAAGAATAAACTATTTAGCCTTATAGGCCTTTAAATTAATAATACTCTGTTTTTAGGCAATATTAACTTTATTAGAGAAAAGCAAATTAACCTTAAGAAAGCTTAATTCTTAATAAAAGAGTATAATTAATTAATATTTAATTAGTTAATCAAATTTAATAAAGGGTTGATTTAATAAGAAAGTAATTATATTATATTTATATAAGAACGGCAGTACAAGAATCTTAGGCTAGTTTCAAAGGCCTTAATAATATTAACAAGCTTATAAGGCAACATATATTATAATCTCTTAATAGAAGAGTAATATATTACTTAATAAGCCAAAGAAGCTTATATTATATTAATATTATAATTTAAAGCTTTCTTTAATCTCTTTTATACTACCTAAATGACCTACTTTATAAATCTCAATATTAGAGCTCTTAATAGGCATTTATAATAGTAGATTAACAATCTTATAAAAGGCCTTAATGTTAAGATAGGGGTTAGCAACCTTACCGAGCTACATGTGGCTGAATAGCATGCCCCAGCCACACAAACTTAGTAAGAGCATGGTAGCCTGAGGCATCAAGCTCTCAGCGTAATATCTAGAGCTTATAGAGAACTTATACTAAGTTCTCCTCTCTAGTTAATATAACACAGTTGATTCCTCTCTACACGCTGCGCCTATATATCATTTCTAATACTTAAGTTTATTAAGCTTAATTGCGAAACTCTCAAACTTCTAACATTTATAAATAGATCGTTTATTAATAATAAGGATTTATTATTATAAATCGGTTATATATTAATATTAGATAATAGTATAAATTGAGCCAATTTTCTCTACTAATTGTTAATTAAATATAAGAGAATTATAAAAAGTATATTAGCTTTAGAACTCTATGTTATAACTTATAGATTTAATATTACTACTTTAATTAAAGCTACTATTAATTAGATATTATAAATCAATCTTTTACTAATGATTTATATAGACTTAAAGTCTCTATATAATTGCCTTATTAAGCTAAGCACTATTTAAAAGAAATATCTTATAATTAATATGATATATTTATAATAATTATATAAATAAAGAGAAATTATAAAAGTTAAGTAAATTATAAAAGATTCTAACCCCGCTAATACTATAATGAAATTAAAAGCCCGTATAGCTCTATAATAACTAATTAATATTAATACGATTTAATTACAGGCCAAAGAGTAGATTAAGAGAGCCTCTAAAGAAGGATAAGTTATATGCCCTAATTACAATTATTATAACTATGAATTTTAGTATTTCGATATTAAAGCAATTGTCACCGGCGAACGACGTATACACAGAGGTTCAATAGTAGAATTTAATAAGTTCGATAAGGAGAAAGAAAGGTCTTGGTCGGAGGCCGTGAAGAAGTCAACGGACTCCGCCAAGATACGCTAGCGCTGGCTTGGGCCAGCGCCTTTACTAACCAGAGCTTGCCCCTTACAGCAATGAGTTATATACTAGGCCTAATTGGGAAGGAATAGTTAATTAATATTAGAAATACTATATTTAACATTTTTAAGCCTTTTTTAAAGAAACTCTAATGTTAGTATACTAACCTTCCGAATCGGCTTACATAAGCTAGGATGCTAATGTAAGCATCGGGTTATAGTAACCCCGGTTCCGGTGAAGTCATATATACTAGGTTGTACGTAGATCTAGTTCAAGTAAGCATCATTACCACCGAATACAACTAGCTCTTACGTACAATACGTATTAGTGCCACATATTCAAGAGTGATCCGACATTAAGATAATTTGAATAGACTTAAGAAGAATATAGTAGTATATAGAGAAAGTTAAGTTGTAAAACATGTCGTAAAAAAGGCTTTATTTTTAATATTCTTGTTAGTTATATTTTTATAAATTAGAAACTTTTTGAATATATCTTTTCTAATATATATTAAACTAAGCTTTAAATTAAGCTATTGTTTTTATTAAATAGTATATAAAGTTAATATAATATATCATGTTATAAAGTAAAGAAATTTCTCTAACAAAAAGTCAAAAGCTTGGCTAACTTATTATATAAACGCTGGCCAAAACCTCTTAAACCCTCTGCGAGGTTTAACTCTCCTTGCAATCTTATTAGTCAAGGAGTTTGAGCCCCACTTGTGGGGCGGTTTACGGGTTTTACGCGAGAGAGGGTCTGATTTATGAGATAATCCAATGGCGGAATTAACCATCAACGGCTCAAATCCAACACACCTGCCCCTCTGCAATATGGTCTGAGTTTGATTCCTCCAGGATCATTTGTGAAGAAAGTCACAAATTGTTTCCATTCCTTGTATCCTCAGCCCGGAAATACCCTAATAGCCGTAGTCGCTGCGGCTCCAACTCAAAGCTCAAACGAGTGCCCTTCCCCGTGGCTAGCATTTCGCCCCCAATTTAGTGTTGTTGTCTCTTCTCCAAGAAACTCAACTTGCGTTACTTGCTTTCAAATTATTGTCAGAATTTACCCTACTTTGCAAAACCTTCATTGATCAGCATATTTAGCACAGGAAATGGCTACTTCTAAGTTTATCTACGAGGGATGGAATATCACCACGGTATGTGAAATTTACTCCCCGTTAAGCAGCGTACAACACCATGCTTATTCCTTGGCTATGGCTCTACTTCAAAACACTAAGGCCAACTCAAATTGCGAATGTTAGCTCGATCACCAAGGGTTAACTCACTGCGTTTCTGCTGACGATTTTACAAAGGAATATCCGATGAAGTACAACGATGGGGGTTTCCATCCTGTGCGGCTCAATGAAGTCTTCGACAATCGGTATACAGTATTCCGCAAGCTTGGATATGCCACACGATCGACCGTGTGGCTTGCAGAGGACTCACAGTAAGTTGTATACTGAAAACTAAAACACATCTAATTGTGGCAATCTGTACAGAACAGGCAATTATGTGGCTCTCAAAATAGGAATGGCAAGGTACTCGAGTGAGAAAAATATGGAACTGACCTTCAAGCCTACTATTCAAATTCATCCTGGCGCCCAACACGTATCTACAACGATTGACTCGTTTACGTTCAACGGACCTAACGGTACCCACATGTGCTTAGTTCTTGAGCCACTCGGGCGAAATTTTCAAGAAATTGTTGAGAATGTAGCGAGAGCCGAATAGTAAGCTCAGATCCGAATTCTCAATGCTGTAGGAGATGTCTAACTCGAGACCGCAGCCAGAAGGATGGGTATGTGCGGGAGAAGTATGACACAATAAACATGTCTTCACGTTTCTGTAGAGAAGTTTTTCGTCAGCTCGTTCTTGCTATCGACTATTTACACTCAAACGGCATCATGCACCGTGATATTCACCCGGGGAACATCCTCATTGCCCTTACTTACGACATTAACAAACGCACCAAGGATGAGATTCAGTCGGATATATGGGATGACGAGAATGAAGACGACGTCGACAAGAATGGAGACGACGGAGAAACTGATAAAGACAAACTATTTAAAGGCCGGACTAATCCAGCGCTGAAAGAATGGTCCAAAAAGAATTATTGTCGTATAGTGGACAACTACATAAATGTGTTAAGCCGGGAGAATGACGAACCTATGACTGAGCATGAGTAAGTCTTCCCAAATGCATATATATATGTTAATCGCCCGCCAACTCTCTTTGTATTGAAGCCCACCATATACGATTGCCCCTTGCACTCTGGAGGATGAGCTCAGTCTCGATCCCGAGCCTCCCACCTCAGGCTTCTGTATCAAGCTTATCGACCTTGGATATGCCTGCAAAATTGAAGATTGTTCGTCTGGGTGGCCGTACCCTACCGACATTCGTGCGCCTGAAGTCATCACCCGTCAGCCGTACAACGAGAAGGCTGATATATGGGCTCTAGCATGCACAAGTAAGTGGTCCTGGAAGAGCTAGCCTTTCTATGACAGTGTCAGTCTCCCATGGAATGGGACATCGAGATTTTTCAGGTGGACTCATTTGATTGGATGTCTTTGCGAATAGACACAGTCTATCCTATCGCTCTCAAAATGCGAATTCAATATCAGGGAATTGCTGACCTCAGACATTATAGTGTACCGGATCTTGACCACACAGCCACTGTTCTCTTTCTGGTCCCATATAGACCGCGAAGAAACCAACAGCGAGCATTTTCTTGCACTTATAGATCGATTTGGGAAATTGCCAGATAACATACGTAGCAGATGGCCCCAAGCAGATGAAGTCCTGGGTAAAGATCGCAATGACCCTACGAGGGCTGAGTGGTATGAAGAAGCCTCTTCTAGCAACGGAGATATTCGGCAGGTAAGAACAAAAGCCCCCGATGTGAACGGAGATTTCGACGATTATTATTGGTCGAAGTCTAATTACTGAATATGACTGACCCCAGACCGTTGTGTCTAGGCTGTGCGGCTGGCAAGACCCAAGGATATGTCCGAGGCGGAGGCAAAAGTATTTGCTGATCTATTAGTCAAGATGCTGGATTGGGATCCGAGCAAGCGGTTATCGACGAAAGAGGTTCTAAATCATCCTTGGTTTCAGACCAAAGACTTCGATGCTTGATTGTGATTGTTTTGGCGACATCCGGATGAATTTATGGAGAACTCTTATGTGCGGAATACTACTTAGACTTCCGTTAGCATGTACTCTTTGTGTGCCGGATTGTGGAAGTTTCTTACAATTTATGATCAATGGGGGAAATTTCAAGTTCGAGTTCAGCTTGCGCAGCCAAAATTCGTGGATGGACCTTCCATGCAGACTTTGTCCAGCACTCCATAGTGACGCGTGCGTCAATGACCAGGCAATCATATATAGAAAGCATGCGTAGGCATTTAACCACGAAGTCAAGTACAGCCCAAACAAAAAGATAGCGTATGATATGCTTTCCAGGGCCACCGTTGGGTGCATTGGCCGGCCACAGTGGCTGTATCTTTGAATACATATAGAAGAGGTATGGGTAGATGATAGTGGCGAAGCTATATATGACGACGGCCTGTATCACAATTCCCCAATCCCAGAGAGCGAGTTCCATTTCGCGGAAATTACCTCTAAGTCAATGCCAGAGATTCTTTTTTGACCTATGATATTGTACGAACCAAATAGGCGAGGAAGTTCAGCCGCGGCATAATGGAGGGTTGGCTGGACTACGTAACGAGTTACGAAAATTATGATGTTCGGTTTACATCCCTGGATGGCTTTCTGAATCAACGTTTGCGGACGCTTGGCTGATTATATGCTGCCGCAGCACTGGCGTTCATACCAGACCTGCCTTGCTAGGCCAATGTGGTCATGAACGAGTATAATGAGGGATACAGGCATACATGCTAGGATCTCTTTTCCTCAAGAAACGGATGATGGGAGAAGAGGGTGTTGGATCAAATGAGCAGTCTCAAACGCGAAGTCGTTAGTTGTTATGATTAGGGTTCAATCGATACCATATTTGTGGCAACAACAACCGTACATTGTAAAGTAGCCGTTCCTGGACCCAGACGCAGGAGCACCACGAGAATTCCAAGCGCCTCTGTCTCCATCTTACTGCAACCTTATACATTGAAACCAGTCCGGTCTCTATTGGCTGGAAAGCCACCGACTACCAGTCAGAACGAATAGTTATACCTTTCTGTCTCCGCCCCGAAGAACCATAGTGGTATACAAATAATAACCGTTTGTGACGATGAGCTCAGCTATATATATATATATATATATATATATATTAGTATACCTGCTACCCTTTGCTTTAGGGAGGTAAAGTTGTGGCCGTGGTTCGTAGTTCGGCCGCACACATGATGGCTCTATAGAACTTGGCAACCTCGTTAGCTTGGGACTTCACAGATCGAGGACCACGGCATATTAATCCATTTCGCTCTCAGTTGCTGATTCCTTTCGGGACGAATTAAGAGACGCACAAGTGAGTTGAGTATCAATATTCGATAATAGAGCCACAGATTAATTTATCCATCTGCTAGGAATTCGGTATCATCATTTTACAAATAGTGTCTGGCACTCATTGGACCATTCTTTAACCTGAATAAAACGTGTAAGATATCTCATACGCACTGTCAACCTCTCGATCCTCCCCTCCGTCAAACAACTGTATTCCAAAGAGCATTCTTGAAGCTTTTTCGTCCTACATCCTTTTAGCAGCTGCATCCCGCATGGGCAGAATCGGCAGCAGAACTGATTGTCAGCTGCCTTGGTAATCAGGGTTCATGGCAGATTTTCTATAACTAGTCATCCAGTCATAATTCTTAAAGCCAAACACCTCGATATCTTCCTAGTCGCTCATTCCGAAATGCTCTAGCTGCTTCTACTTCTCTGTCAAAAGTGAGCCACTTAAACGAGATATCGGCATTAATGCGGACGTTTTATTGGCCATGGAAAAGTTGCGGGATAGTATTGAGTCGAATAACATCACTTGCCAAATCAGTAGCGATTTGGAACCCGCCGCTTGGAAGTATAGCCCCCCCTATACTGTGCATACTATTACTAAAGATGGTTACTGCCTTTCTCTAGGCGCCTTCTGTAGCAAGATCGACTCACTTCTTATTCCTGGAGAGGTGACGCACTTTCCCTTTGTTTTTGACGTAGCCTCTACAACGGGAGAGATTGCCTCGGCAGGATTCTGACTTGTTAGCATGTGTGTTTCTAGCTCGTATTGTCCCTAACTCACGTAGAAATGAGCACCATCTGAAAATAGGTGCTGAATCATTTTGAAGTAGTGCGCTTATCTTTGTTGGGAGACAAAGACAAAGTGGTGGCCAGTACAGTGGTTGTAGTTGTGGTGATTGTGGTGATTGTAGTGATTATATCGGTAATGCGTGTGGAGTGTTGAAAAGGTGGGAGGGGGGCTCTTTTTACTTTCAACGTGCTTGGATTGACAGTGCAAAGTCTGCCTCGTCGTTTGAGGGAGTGCTCATCCATCTAACACCTCCTTATTCTCGCATTCCCGGTCGCCTGAATACTGACTCCTGTGGATTGTGGCCAAGTGCGAATTAGACGTAGACATTATCCCTCCTCCGCCGAATCTGCCTCGTTCGCACTTCTTGTTGATTGAATCAGGGGGGTGAGAATGCCGTATGTCTTCAGTCTTCGCCCATCGTACTCCTTGTTCCATATCATCACATGCAGTATGCATTGAGAAACAAAGCCGATACACATGCATCTTAGCTGATTGCCCCCTATCAGCTCCTCCTCCTGATAAATAAGTATGGAAACTTGTCTAATCCACAAATGGAAAGGACTGTACCAATAAGCATACAGAACACTAGACAAAGGATGACTTGATGATTTAATCATGGGGCAAATTAGATAAGGAAGGGAGAATTATGAAGTGTGAAGCTTGGTATAGTGAATGAAGGTTGGAAGCAGAGGGAGTGAGCAGCTCATATAGTTAGTAAGGAGATACGGTGCGGGGCTTTCACTTCGGCTCAGCTGCGGCCAGGAAGACCTTCTGCCTCAGGTTCGAATTCAGCAACATCCACTGGGTTGAGATTGTGGTTCAGCCTGGCAAGGTGAGGCTGTGGCCTCGTCTCAACAAAAGTGAGGCTGAGCGGGGCATTTTCTTTTGGAAGGGCAGGGCACCACCGCTAATTTCTTTTTTGCCCAAACATACCATATATTCATTGCATTCTAGCTAATAAAATATTACGCGAACAGACTTATATCAATACAGAGATAGGAGAGATAACATTTTGTACAAGCATTAGACTGAGTGAACTAAATGAGCCGAATGAATAGGATTAATAGCAGACTTGTGATATAAAACGTATTCTATTGTCAACTACTGCCTACCCCTCACGTCTGGCTTATGACCCCACTTTTGAGGTTTCCTACCTTGCTTCTTAAAGAAATTCTCTTTTAATATTTAAAGTATATAGCCCAGAAACTGCTCTTTTATCTTCTTTCAAATTCTATCTTCATGAATCATCTTAGCTAGTAGGGTCTCTTGCGCCTTAGTTAGTGGCTTGACAAGCGGGTAAGTGTCAGGGCCGTATACAAGGCGTTGGGGAAGGTCACCTGACCCAGGGGTCACCTATTCGGGTAAAAGGAAGAGGTTGTAAATCATGGCACTGAAGTGAGATAAATGCTTTGTAATACCCCGCATCCTATTCGATAAGGCTTCAACTGGCCTTCGATATAAAGTGAGGGGAAGCAGAGCCTTGAGAAGGGTAGAGATTAGTTTGTATAAGATTTGACTAGTTGATGAGAATCGATATCTTCAAATACTATATTACTCTGCCTTTGAAACCTTACAGTTAGCCTAGCTATAAGATGTGACGGCTTTACAAAAAGGTATACAGATATAACCACCACAACTAGTTCCTAATATGACGATCAATTTATAGAATACAATAGCACACTACGCGATAGTACGTGGCTGTAGCCGGTAGAGTGGCCCGACAAGGGCAAAGCTAAGTTATACAATCGATCTGGCTCATGTATAAAACGAAACATTATTGAATTAGCTCTATGCTGATATCGTAACTTGGGGAGGGTATAAATGTCTAAAGCAGAGGCTTGGCTAATGCATATAATAATGTAAAATAACTCTATATCAATGCAGTTTGACTGTTAATGTAGTTTGACCCCAACAGTAACAGCCTATGTATATGTCTTATTAAGACGTATACTCAAGGGAGTGGGCGGGGTTTTCGCTCTTGAGGTGGCTAGAGAGATTGCTATCTTGAGAGTCTCCCCTAACTCTAGAGGTACTTTAGATTGGTTGTATTCTAGTGCTGCCCTGTGAGGCTGTTTTAAGTAGGAGGCCTCTTAATGTTGACTTTGCGTGACTTGATAGGGCTTATGGCGGGTCCATACATATTAGATCGTTTTGTGCTAGGGGAGGTTGCAAAGATATGGTCTGTTGGAGGACCAATGGGCTATTAAAAAGTCAGTAGCGCCTCGATATTCATCATGAAGGTATGAACTAAGGGTTTGGAGAACCCTCCATGGTGGTGTCTAGATCCATCGTTATCGAAACAACAAGTGAGAAATGAAAAGTAGGCCTACCTGATTCGAAGAAAAGAAGTCAACCACCACCTCTCCTTTGCTAGTCGGGTGTGGTGCGTAATGGTGTGCTGTGCTAAAAATTACTGTCCCATCAAGATTTTGGGATTGCAGATTAGGATCGGAGCTCGGTATTGAGTAGATCGGTTCAACAGATGATAAGTCTACCGTGTCTGCGTTATTGAAAAAAGGGGAGGCAAGTGGCTGGGGTGCGTTGGCTACGCCGGGTGCTACTGGAGGGGGTGTATGCGAAGGCGTTCCATGACTAGATCGAGGCAATGTAGCATCGAGAATATGCCGGGTCAGGAACTGCGAACTTGATGTCCTCATACGGGGAATTGAAGGTGGCCTTGAGACACTTTGCCTGCTATTATGGACGTTTTCATCGTCTTCATCTCCGTTCATGGATAGAGCGTGCACAGCGCTACTGCTGTCGCCCCTTCTCCTACCGAGTCTCCTTGAATTCCCTTGGAAGCTGCCTGTCGTCATTCGTCGCAAATCAGCCTGACTCGGACTGAAAACAACGCGAGCTCGTAAAGTTTGTACTGCAGCATCCAGCTCGAGCTCGATTGCACATCGATTTCGTATCCTACTCAATTTTGGCCACGTGGCCCGTTCACCTGACAGGCACGTAGTTACCATGAATTCTGCTGTTGGGTTCTTTAACATCCTTGGGAAGTCTCTATAATCGATCTGCGGTAGAATGGTAATATCTCCGGAATACTTTTGGCTCAAGACGGATCGAGCTTTAGTGACCAAATTTGGAAATATTCCCAGCTCAGAAAGTACATGCATGCGGTGCAAAGCTTCATTCTTTGCCAGATTCGTAAGTGTATATACCCAACCTGGGCCAGGATCTCTACCATCATTGGCATTTTTTTTAATAGCCTCCTCATCCCTTGCAATGAAAGGGACTACGTGAGGATTGACCTGCGAGACTATAAAGTGGTTCACGTTGAACATCTCGGCTAGTCTAGTCATTGGAAGGTCATTATCGACGCTTCCATCAATCCAGTGCTGTGGTGTTGGGTTCCACGAAGAGTTCTCGCCTGTGATCGGGTTTTTTACGAGAAGTTCTGCGGCCGAAAAGAGAAAAGGTACTGAGCATGAAGCAGCAACTGCGGACCAAATCATGACATTAGGAGCGGTTACGTAGTTGAGCAATCGAGGCAGTTCATAGACCGATGCGGATGAGACGCAGATGTTGAGAATTCTTCTGGTTCGGTTGTATGCATCTTGAAAGGTCATATCTCCAAGAAGCTCCCACATCACTCTCTTAAGATGCTTTATATCGATCCAAACTCCCTGTGTTAAAAGTCTTCGTACTCTTTCTAAAACACTATCCTCTTTTCCAGACTCTTCAAAAACTGCCAGGTCGCCATATGGAAATTCCTCCAAGACGCTAGGTATCTCCTCATCTGTGCGTGTACACAAAACCGCGCAAACAATACTTCCAGCAGATGCCCCCGAGATAATTCTAGGTAGTAACTTGGCCTCAAACAGTGCCTTCAATACTCCAACATGATTCATGCCAAAGGTAGCACCCCCACTTAATAGCAGGGCACTTCTCCCAAATGCTTGCCTAGCATAAACCACCTGCTCCATTATATCTTTTGATTCCAGCCCATCTGGCATGGCATGCTTGCTCGTTGCTACCAAAGCTCTGATTGTATCCACCGTGGAATCTATGTAGTTCTCAATCAGGTATTTGGTTCCAATGTGAGAATGGTTATACAGTCGAATATTATCCATCCCTCCTAGATCTCTAGACAAGGCTGTTCGTACCAAATATAGCATCCTTCTCACGTCGCAGTTTGCGCGTGCCTCATTCAGCTGCTTTAGTCGAGTTTCGATTAGGCTAACGTCGAAGTCCGATGACTGAAGGTCGTATTTCCAAGACTCGTTGTCTTGCAAAAGGTCTAGCTTCTTTGCTGTATCTGCCCAAACATGCAAGGACTCTGCATTTTTCATTCTCAAACACAAAATCTGTCGCCTCTCCTCAAGCTTCTGTTTCGCTGATCGTTCATATTCTGTCATGCCATCCCGCAGTGCTAGAATTGTATTGTTCATGAAACCAGCGATTCGCGCGGCAGGTGCAGTCAACCCCCATCTAGCCAATGTAGTTTGTGGCTGTGACTTATCATCGCGATCAATGCAGTCCTGTTTGACAGATGCCGTTCTGTTACTGGCGCCGTCGCCGGTGCACAGCAGTAGTGACGTTGCTACCATGATCTGTCTTCGTTGCCATGCGCCATAAAAGATTGCAGTTCTAACCCACGTCCTGGCTTCTATGGACCAAAACAAGTCTTTCAAGGTCGACGCCTGGATGCATTACAGGAAGATATATTTCCACACCCAGATTGAGGAAGTGGCAAGTTGGTGATACCTGGGGGTCCTCCGCATTTGAGGATGAGAAGGTACCTGTGCAAGTAATGACGGGTATGGATCCTGGCGAGCCTGGTCACACGACACGCCACACCATCGTGGCACATGCCAGAAACACAAAAAAAAAAAAAAAAAGAAAAAAAACGAATAACCATG
>Ga0247734_1002497_pt1 | contig 12019 bp, 14 predicted proteins | sample UWRJL103311B2_FD_180933 | JGI IMG/M metagenome (GOLD analysis project Ga0247734, IMG submission 180933) | Plant litter microbial communities from Arlington Agricultural Research Station in Wisconsin, United States - UWRJ-L103-311B-2 | ecosystem: Environmental > Terrestrial > Plant litter >... | reverse complement strand
TTAAATCAAACTGCTACAACCGTAGCTAACGACAACAATTTAGGTGCTTATGGTAAGTCTCTTAAAGCTGCACTGGAACTAGCAGTTAATGAAATGGAAGCTAAAAAGGCTCTGGTAAATGAAAAACAAGGAAAATGGGAGATGTACCAAACCTCACCACAAATGTTTGAAGATATCTATGCTACAGCAACAGTTGAAACTGAGGAAGTGATTAAAGCCAAAAGATTGGAAGCGAAGGATAAGATAGTGGACACCGCTAGAAACACCAGAAAACGTAATACCGATACTTGGAATGGGATGACTTTGCAACAGCAGCAACAAGCTATTCAGGAAGGACTGCCGATCGCTAAAAACAGGAAAATTACTGCGATTAAGTAACACCCTAAAACCATGTGAAACCACACATACGGCTACTGAAATGACGTAGTGCGTAACTTGTAAAAGGAGCATAAGCAAAAATTAAAAACAGCATAAGCAAGCCTTTCACAAGTTGAACAATGACCTGTAATCTGTTTAAGATTACATAGTGGATTTAAATATTTCCACTTAGAACAGCATAATAATAAATAAAATCTCCGTTTTAGTTAATACCTAAAGGAGAAGCACAACCAACTTCATTTATGATGGCTTCTCTTTTCATATCGTGAACAAACTCTATCCTACCATATCAATTGGCAGGACATAAGGAAAGTATTCTTCCCCTGTATACATCTGTAGAGATAACCCGCCCGTACCAGAAGATGGTGCAGTGAAACTCACCTCAAATTGATTAAGCTGATCAGTATATCTCGTGTTCTGAATTGTAGCACTGTTATCTTTAATCTGCACCGGATAAATCTTACCGATCTCTAATAGCACATACACATCTTTGCTTTTTATAATGCCAGTAATCCACTTCGCTTCTTCATTGGTTAAGTACTCACTGACAACAGTAAACGTTGATGTACTTTCTGATTCTAAAGTTACCTCTGAAGCATTAAATATACCCTTATCATTATCTGTGTAAAGATTCCCTGTGCTCATTTTATAAGGTGATGTAGCTGTAGTAATCTTTTTAGTTGATATCGATTCTCTAAGGTTCTTAAATAAGTATGTATCTACACCACCTAACTCATTCTTCCAGAATAACTGCACATTACTAATACTGCATTTTGCTTTCAGGTATCTATTTACAGGCTGTATAGCAATTAAACTTTGTGCATCCTGCAACTCAACGCTATAGTAATTAAGGTCTGTTAGAACAACTCCATTTACTTCTAATGCCAATGGAGATATGTTTACTCTACCCATCTTTTGAGTTGATGATACTGCAACTGTCTTGGTAACAATAGCACCAGTGGTATAGTACATCTTAAACACAACCTTGGTTGCTCTAGCATCATTAATGTAATACAGGTATTCTGTAGCTAATGGTGCAATCTCAGATTGTGATGGTCTTCCTGTAAGAAACTTACCTGTACCTAATGTACTTACCACATAATTTGTATAATCATATGCAGAGAATACATCTAATGGGAACTCTGCATTATATACAAAGGCACCACTAAAAGTAATTGAATCTCCTGCTGTTGCTGTACCATCATTTGCAATCCTGTAAGCCGTTGCTTTAACAGAATAACCTATAACATCTGTTGTGTATTCAATAAGGTTATCACTCTTAACTATTGTTGTCTGTGTGGTAAGCACCCTGTTTAAATTAAAGAAAGCACCTACCTTATAAATAGGTGTTGGTCTCAACTTCAGTTTGCTTATTACTATCCCTGCACTATTCTTAATCTCCACAAGGAAGTATGATAACAAGAGGTCATCACTTTGCACTTGAAACTGAATATCGTTATTTGAGGGAGTATACTTAGCAGGTGTTTTTATAAATGTTATTGCCATGTCGTTTATATAGGTATTGGTGAATTAATTATCTCTCCCACTTATCACAAGGAAAGAATGACCATTGCTTTTTAGATAGTGGACAACCACAGTCAGCGCATTTACTTCCAAGTAGAAGTGAGTTCACTTTGGAGGGACAACTATTACAGACAGCCATTCTTTCTAATGCTCTACTTTTCTCTTCCTGAGTATGAGTGTATACCTTTATCCAGCTACGTATGATATCTAATATCTTCTTCATGGTCTGTTACTAGTTAAAAGGCCAGGAATCGGAACACCAGTTAACGGTATCCTACCTTGTGCATCATATGCAGGTGGTACACCTATTGTCAATGGCAATTGTCCTAAGACATTGGTAATGGATTGTTGCAATAACTCATCTATTAAGCTCTGCTCTAAGTCCGGTAATTCAGTAGTAAATACATCTACAGGTTTTCTACCTTCTTTATAGATCCCTTGCTTCACAGCGTAGGCTACCATCTGGTCTTTCTCATCCTCAGTAAGGGAATCAAACTTATCTTGACTCATTCCGTCCGGTTTACGTGGTGTTAATCTCCTGAACCGTTGCCATTCAATGAACGGTAATAATCGAGGTAAGACACCTACATGATAACTGAATGGAGACTGTGGAGCCTTGGCATTACTGAACGCTCCTGAGATACCATAGTTTAATACCAGTAGCTGTATTGGTGCAACAATGTTTAACTCATTGTCATTCTTAACATCAATTGTGATGTTCGCTATATCTCCTGTTACTTGATAGTTCCCTGTAGTCAGATTGTTCTTTACTTTTGTAATGAAATCACCTGCTACACGCTCCATTGTAGTTATTGTTGGTTCAAATGCTGCCTGTGCTGTACCTACATTATTAAGGAAGTTTAAGTTATTATTCCTCGATGCAGATAATGCAGCAGATAGATTGTTTGGGTATGGATTAGCCATAGGTTATTTAGTTGTATTATACTCTTCTCTTGCTTTCATAATCATAGATAAGCTTAGTACTTCCATTAGTGGTTTTTGATATACTTGCTCTAGTGTGCAATTGCCATAATCGGCAATAGCCTTAGCTAACCAGTGCCAACCAAAGGTTTGTTGTAAGCTCTTCTTGTTATCCTCTACAAAAGAGTTGGCTTTAGTCCTAGACGTTGCTGCATCCTTACTATCATCAACCGTTTGGTTAGCTTGGCCTGAATACGTTTTAATGATTTCTTCAGTAATGCTTGTACAAAAAAAAAGAAGGTGAACACCTCTATCATGTTCATTGAATCTACATCTGGTACATCAGCATGTTTACTTTTAAAGAACCAATACGAACGTTTAGATGGAGTATCTTTTATAAATAAATCCATAACACCCTTGATGTTTTCGATTGCTTTAAACTGGTCGCTTGCCAGTGCTTGAAAGGTTAAATAATTATCTAATGTTACTTCTATGCTATCTTTAATGTATGCAGGTTTAACAGTACTTGGTTTGGGGAGTTCGTTAACCCATTGTATACGGGAAATGAGGTCAATATATTCTGGTACGCTGTAACCTTTTAAAACATCAACATCGATTTGCATCAGCGCACTTATCGTTAACAGGCTATTATCTATTTGTTGTAGTGAATACTCATCATCACCTTCTTTAAGTTCAAAGTAGTACTCTTGATTCACTACCCTTTGATATGTCTGAAGATTAATCTGGTGCCATCCTGTAGGCAATTTCTTAATCAGTTCTTTATATTTCATTCTGTATGTTTATTATTAGGCAGTTGCATATGTCCAATTACCTGATCCGTTCTTTAATCCAAAATCTTTTAATCCTTTATAGGCAAGCATTGCACTGGTTAATGCATCATCATAATTATTCTTCCCTGCTTGGTTACCGAACTGGTAATTGTTGCTCTTGGTTAATCGTGCTTCATATATCTGCATCTCATCAGCTATGATATCATTCACCTTTATATCTTCCTTCTCAGTAGCATTGACGAACTCATAAACCATATCTGTTTTATTTGTATTGGTGAAGCTCATGCCCTCTACAAAATGTCCTTGGCTTTGCAACTCTTCATGATACCATGAACCAACTGATGTACTATCGATTACCTTTAATATATCCTTACTTAGCATATCCATTCTTGCAAACTGTGCAGAGGAAGATGGTATCCTGAATCTATCAAAGTATGTAATGTGTGCATCTTCATCCAATCCGGTTATTGCAGTATAGTCACCTGTTTGGTTTCCCTTACCTAATGCTACATCAATACCATAAACTACTGTTGGTTTATCACTAAGAATTGAAGTTCTTGCCTTCTGTATGTACTCATATTCAAACGGGCATGATTCACTTGCTGACACTTCACATAAGTACTCTTGATTAAACTTAATGATACTACGTGCGTTACGCTTGATGGTGTCTAATCTTTCTTTATTCCAGAAAGGATTATCATAGGCAGTAAACTTAAATGCTTCCCAATCTTGCATACCATCTGTTGCAGCTTGCCACATTCTAAAGAAACCGTTTGTGCTATTAGGTGTGGACACAAGAATACATCTTCCATTTTCTTTAATACCTAACATCGGTTCTATCACATCCCCGTATAATGTCTCTACATCATAGTAGGCACATTCATCTAACACAACTAAACTGATCTCGTTATTCCCCCGTATCGCATCCATGTTCTCTGCACTGTACAATTGCACGAACGCACCATTTACTAATGTGATTTGCAGGTCTGTCTTGTTCTCAGTAGATACTGCTTCCCTTGGTAAGGCATTCACTAAGTCCCTGTAAAACTTTTTAGCTAACTTATAGTATGGAGTAATGTAGAATGCATTCTCACCACCGATTAAGCATGTAATTATCTTCTGTATACACAGTGATGATTTACCAAATTGCCTACCAGCCATAACTATTACATTACGGGATGTGGAATTATAGATCTGTTGTTGGGCGGGGTGTAGCTTCTGTAACTTTAAAACTACTTCAGCCATTAGATTTCTAGGATGTCAGTTGGAGGTATCGTATTATCATACCTGACAATGAACTCTATTTTGCTATCTGATTGTATTTCTATATCTGCCTTAGTGGTGGATAGCTTAGGTTTGATGTACTGCATCATATCAGTATAAAACTGTAACCTACGCTGTGGTGTAACTCTTGCAATGTCTTCTAAGAGTGTTGATTCTAAAGCATCCATAACTAGCTGTAATGAATCTTTAACTTTCTGTGTACTCTTGTTTATTGCACCCTTTGGTCTTCCTTTAGGGTTCAGTACTTGCCCTTTCTGTATTTGGTTTGATGCCATTTCTCTATTTAATCACATTATTTATATGCGATCTCGTAGGTATTGGTGGGCGTACACCTAATAAAAAAGCCCCTTCTTGGTTAGGGAAGAGGCTTCTTAATATTATACATCAACTATTCAATTGCGTATGCTTGCCCGCGTAAGAACACATTATTATGCTGGATAAGTGCTTGCTCCATATCGCTTAATTCTTTGAAGGTTGGCAATAGTGCCGGAAACGCTTTAAAGTAGTCAACTATAAATACGCTAACCAACATAAAGGCGTTTGATAGATTGAACTTCACATTGTCAAAGGTATCGGTATTGTCATCTGAAAACATAGCTCCAAACTGAAATACAGATACATTTGATGGATGAGAACTTAACGAGTAATATGTATACATTTGCCCCATTTTTAGTTCATGTATTCCTGCATTATTAATCAACTCTTGAAAGCCTCCCAATCCTTTTACAACACCATCAACAAATTTAATGTTGTAATGCTTACCGTTAATAGCACGTTGAATTTTTTCCTTGTCACCGGGAGTAAGTCCACGATACAACTCAGTTGCTTCTATTTTAGCAATCAATTCAATAATGTGCTCCCTCTCCTGCTTTGACTTAGCAATAAATTCCTCCGACTGTGTCACTGACACGAACTTCTGTCGGTAATTTAAACCAGCAAGAACCCAAAGCGTATGCATTATATATCTAGCCTCGTCTGTTTGTGGTGCTACATAGATTATATTAAACATACCTACTGCCTCAAACAAACCTCGAATTGAAGCACTGATCAGGATAGGGTCTATCACCCGTTTCAACACATCACCTGTCGACGAATTAAACTCAATACCCTGCACGATTCTTTCAAGATTTGCTAACTTAGAAAACATCATTTGCAGCACAAGGCGCGCTTCTTTCTCAGGCACAGCTGTAGCTTCTGTAACATCATGATTCATTATCATTTTAAACATAACGTCCTTATAGATATGAAACACTGTACCAAATTCTTGCTCTGTACCGGGACTAACCAACTTCATAAAACTGTCATACTGTTCTTGTGTCATCTGCTTTGCTTTTTAGTATAGCAAATGTAATCATACAGATTGACGTATTATTACAGGAGTTAGGTCAGGGCGCATTAGAGTGTAATACCTTAACACTGCTGAAAGAATTGCCTCCTTTTATTTTTTAGGTCTAATTTTCTTAATAGGCACAGCTGTAATCTTCTCTGCACTCTCTTCTACAACCTCTTCACCTTTTAAAAGGTCAGGTAGGGTTGGTGACACAGGCAGTAGGCTTGCTTTAATGTCAGCATAGGTACGGGACTCTATAAAAGGTATCACTGATTGTGCAAGCACTGAGTATATACAGTCCGGGCAAGTCCAGTTAGTAAGGTTGCTATTAATCATCCCTTCCCTCAATCTAATATCCTGTATGCGTTTAACCTTCAGTTTTAAGTCAGAGGTCATCTTGTTTTGCTTCCTAAGATAGATGGCATTCAGTTCTTCTTTAATCTCCTCAATAATGTTTACTAGTTCGTTTAATGTATTGGTCATGGTATGTTAGAATTTTAATCGTATGTATTTAGCATCTGGTTTCGGGACTGGTGGCTTAACATCTTTACTTTTAAACCAAGCAAGTATTCTTGACTTTAGATATTTAAGCAGCCTCTTCATCTAAGTATTTGTAATTAGCATTTTTGTACTTGCTTGCCTTCTCACCTACTGACCATTCTTTCCGGGTAATCAATTCCCGTATCTTACCTTTTATAACATCAACCTGTCTTTGTAGGTCAGCTTTCTTTCTTCCAGATGGCATCTTATGGTTGGTTATCTGGTCAAGTAAGTCAGCCTCTTCAACTGTAAGATGTTCTCTGAATAGCTCAAACAGTTCATTCTTATCTAAAATGTCAGGTGGTAAGTCAACAAGCTTCTCTGAAAGCGTTTCAGCTCCAGGACTATCATTGTCACCATTGCTATCTTTTACACTAGAGTCATAGTTCAAGGAGTATCTACCACTCTTGTAGCTGCTGGCAAAGAACATTTCATCCCTTAAGCAACCCTTTGGCCTACGTACTCCATCAATTGGCTTTGAGCTGTTACGAACACCAATATTTCCTGCGATCAAGATTGTAGTTGCATTTAGCTGATTAGGGTTGTCAAAAAACTTACTATAGAAAGTCTCATCATCGTAGGTCTTGGCAAGTTGTAGAAACGTTTCACTGATTACATCATCTTCTAAGTATTCCCTTGCCTCTCTCATTAAACCAGAACGGTATAACATGCCTTCAATCTTCACACCTATACCAGTGTTTTGTTTACTTCTATTGTATCTATTGTTAAACAGGTCAGTGATAGTTTTATTCTTGTATTCTTGGGCAGTCATGGTCAACAGATAGTGTCATTGTGATTGAATTACTATCTGTTGGTGCTGTGTATATCTGTTTCATTTCGCCTACATAAGTGGGCTTACCTTTTACCATAATGTATACAGTACTCATATCATTATTAACTGGCAGTAGGTATGATTTGTAAATGTCTTTTGCATTAGCCCCTATCAATAATAAGAGCACTGCTATGATGACGTTGTAAATTGTTTTCTTCATTCTGTTTTTAATAGGATCGGTTTGATTACTTTTTTAAATGTATCTAAGGGGATAAGTACGAGATTGCTTCTACCACCATCACCGCCTGATGTTCGGCTCAATACATGAGCATTATTCTTAATGTAGGTGCGAAGAGCAGATGTATTAATAGCATAGTAATTGTCATCCTTAACGCCAAACTTAAAAACGTAAAACATTGCTGTTGTAGCAGACAAACCACTTTTCTTTTTAATACCATTGACAGTCTTGGATACCTCGACACATGCATTTCCAGTGGCATCACTAAGAACATCATGCTTGAATTCTACGTTAACTTCTAAACCTCTCCGTGAAACAGTCAGGTCATATTGACTAAAGAAATCTTTATCTTGTGTGGTAGTAACAGTCCAGCCGTTTGCCATGAATCTGTTAGCCAAATCATTTTCGCCTTGTTGAGAAAGATTGAGATCCGCAACGAAGGTATTAGGAACATACCCCACTTATCAGTTGGATATATTGGTTTTAAATGAGGAAGTATCTGTGTTGTTTTGTACCAGTACATTTAATGTAGCTAGTGCTGAATCTAGTAGTCTGAGTTGCTTTTCTGTTAGTGGAACAGAATGCATGATTAGGGCTAATGCAGTGATTGCATCAGCAGGTGTTAAGGATTCCGGTAACATGTTTAGGTGAAGTTGTTAATGCTGCTGATCAGCGAATGATAATCTTAAGGACGCACTGTCTGAAGCAGTACAATTATCTAGGCAAACAACTAGTAGTAAGCCGTTTGATTGTCATCAAAGATACCTTTTTATAATGACATATGCAAGTAATTTATTATTATAATTGCATTTATTAACTCTAACTTTATATAGGGCTTCTATGTACACATTAAACCTTTTAAAACATAAAGGGTGTAGTAGATCGGTGCAGAGAAGACATAAAAAAAGCAGACTGTTTATGTCTGCTTATTATGGTGTGTTTTAGTTATTCTTATTGGTACTGTCATATGAGTCATCAATCTCAGCGTCCTTCCAATGCTCCTTCACCTCATCGTACATAGCCTTAATAGACTCTTGTGTAATTCCTGCTCGTTTATGGTACTTTTCTAGGTATCTTTCGAGCTTCTCATCAACAGCCTTTGCACTAAATGTAAACTTGGCAAAGTCCGAGACCATACGTTTACGTCCACTTTCGGATAAGAACAACACATCATTAAATCTAAAGTATTTATGAGTTAAAGTATTACGCCAATAAAGAACTGTGTTGAATTCCATCATGTCTTCATCACTAATATTATATGCCTGTTTTAAATCATTAGCCATTACACCTAATGTCTTAGTACTGAAATCGTAGCTTTCCCATATTGTATCTTTATCTTCTTGGGTTGTAGCCCTTGTTTTAAATATCTTATGGATCGCAAGCATATTGATGGCTTGTTGTTCGAGGAGTTGGGCGTTGTACATTGCTAGGCCATAGTTGGCATAGAGTAAGATTGCGCGCTTATCATTATCAGCTACTTCGTATTCATTTAATTGTTGCTCGAGAGTCATTGTCTTAAGTATATAATGTTAAAGTAAATACAATTAAGTTAATCTGCAAGTTTGTTTATTATGTTATCATTGAAAACTCTGACAGTATCACCACACACATCAATCATATTAAGGTCTTGCAGCAGGTTAATGATTTCCTCCTGTTGCTCTATGCTATACCCTAATTCATCTTTTATTATTTCTAATGTAAACGGCCAGTAACCAAATTCATTAACCCATTGATGGTCTTGCATGATAAACTGCTTCCTTTTTAAGTAACACAGATACAAAGCAATATTGGCATCCTTAAAGTAATTCATTATTTCTGCATCAAACACCAGAACTATACTATTAAAGTATTTCTCAACTGTTGTAATCGCTTCTGCATCGGATATTCTTTGTTTAGGTGTCATGGTTAGGCTACTAGTAAAGGTTCGTGTATCGGTTTAATTTTAGGTGTGGTGGCATGTAGGTACAGGTCATCAAAGTTTAGCACCAATGTCTTGATGAGGTACTTGCAGTTGAAGCTTGCATTGGTGTACTTTTTAATACGTTCCAGGAGCTTAGGTATACTGATCTCTTTACTAAATCCGGTAAGTCTTGCAATCCTGAGTACAACCTCATCTTCGTGGGTACTGACAAATGTTGCCCCCTTACTCTCTACAAAGGCTTTTAAAGTATTTCTTATAGCAGCTAGGTCATCTGGCAGGTCTTCAACTACAACTGGTTTAGCTGCCTCTTTTATACCATTTACAAGGTTATAGATTGCAGTGTGGTTTATTTTAAAGTGACGGATTTTAGCAGCATTTGAACTGCCTTCAACCTGCTTCGTCTCAACAGATATTAAACCTGCTTCTTTAAGTTTCTTTATTATTGGGTCTTGAACCCTCCTTGATAAACCGAAGTTCTCTTCCAATTTATCAGCCTTACACCAGAAGTAACCTTGGCTGTCTAATCTGTTTGATTTATGCAGACCTTGATTTTCTGCTATTAGGTACCCTAAGATACCCGCTGTATTAAAGTCACCAAAGTGCTTTACTATTGTTTTGTTTACCATAACGAAGTTGGAGAAGGCTTTCTCTACATCTGTTACGTGCTTAAGATTGTCCATGAAGGAGATAATTAAAATGGTTGAATGAATGAATGAATCTGTAGATATAGAATTATCTAGGTGGAGTAGATTCAAATAAGAAATCAGAAGCGTTGCAACACCTCTGATTCTTGTATCATTCAAATCAATAATTATCTATGTTGAGTGTGGATCGGTAATACAATCCCTTTGACTAATTATACAAATATACAATTAATTAATTAAGAAACATAATAAATTATTAAATAAATTTTAGCGGTTTAAATCGCATTCTCAGGCGTTTGCCGACATTTTACTGGATTAGCAATACATGAAGCGCAGCAAATGGTATACTGCTGGCAATAATGCATTACTATGCATACCTATTATAAAAATCGAAGCTCAGACCACACTGAGTATTGATAAGTACCATGCACCGTTTCGTCGTATACCATGCACCAAAATGTACAATATTAACTATATCCTATAACAATATCCTAGTATTAGCATTACGGGTTCTTCGAACCCTAATGACTTGTAAAACATAAACAGATATTGAAATTATACAAAAGTTGTTTATCTTTAAATATACTTAACTCTCTCATCATGATTAAATTAATACTCTCACTAGCACTGTGCTGTGCTTGTTTACTTGTAAGTGGACAGAACATTGGTTATAAGCTCTCCACACCTCGGCAAAAAGCTGCCAAGATACACCGCCAACTTACTGATCAAGAATTAAAGGAACAATTCCCCCAGTACAAAGAGTCGGATACAGCCAACATGCAAAACCTTAACACCAAGGTGAAGGAGGCAAAGGCCAAAGGCAAAACAGAGGAAATAACATTAAATAAGATTGACTTAGAGGATAGAAAGAAGATAATGTTAGACCGCCAAAAAAAACGCATAGCTAAGCTCAATGAACTCTACAAAGCAGCCACTGACGTAACCGTTGTTGAAAGTCAGCGAAGTACTACATTTAGAGCTATCAGAGATAACGGGTTCAAAGATGTTAATGCATTGGAGGCAGAGTTGACAAAACTGAAATTCACCATAGATAGTCTAAACATAGAGTATCAGAAAGAAATCATCACATCTAACTCGTTAACAGTATTTGGATTTAAAGCTATTAAGTCTAGAGCGTTTCTTGACATGATATATGATACGAAGAATAAACGTTTCAGTTCACTATCGAGTGCAGGAATCAATATAGGTGATGAAACAGGCTCAGTATTTACAGAATTAGTAAGTGGGAATATGGGGCTATTTCGGGTAAGCCTAGGTAGCATGGTTGCAACAAGCAGTGCAAAAGACGATGTGAAAGCTCAACAAGAGGAGGCATACCAAAGACTTATTACAACTGGTGGAAATACAGTACTTGATTTGGAATATCCATTTGCATATGTACACTCAAACGATGGTTTATATAATTTCATCACAAGGTTTCAAGCTAAAGGGACAGCAGATTTTCCTGCGTTTGGCACCACTTCAGACAAGTGGGCTGGTAGTATAGTGGCAGGTGCAGATCTCTATATGGACATAGCCACCTCAAACAACCTTTTACGGTTCTTCGGCAACTTCAATATTAATAAGATATATGGAACAGGTACGTATCGAGATAATTTAGGGATTGATAAGACGAACTTCACTTTTGGTCAGCTGACTCTTGGATTGGTATTTAA
>Ga0247734_1002496_pt1 | contig 12019 bp, 8 predicted proteins | sample UWRJL103311B2_FD_180933 | JGI IMG/M metagenome (GOLD analysis project Ga0247734, IMG submission 180933) | Plant litter microbial communities from Arlington Agricultural Research Station in Wisconsin, United States - UWRJ-L103-311B-2 | ecosystem: Environmental > Terrestrial > Plant litter >... | reverse complement strand
CCCCGCGCCTGCGCGAGGAGACCTGACCCGGGCGGTCGGATCTCAACCCCATCGGCCACCCCTGCCATCCGGGCGGTGGAATCTCAACCGCATCCGGTCACCACCCCACCGGGTCGGTGGAATCTCAACCGCATGCGGGGCAATGAGGTTGCAGATCCACCGCCCACCACCCAGAAGTTTGCAGATCCACCGCCCACCACCCAGAAGGTTGCAGATCCACCGCCCACCAGCGGCGCCGGCGCCCGGTGGTCAGCCGGCGGGGACGGGCGCCGGGGCCAGGGTGTCGATGACCAGACGGGTCCACTCCAGCAGCTCGCGCCCGACCAGCGGCGTGCCACCGACCGGGGCGGTCTTCGGACGCGGGACCAGCGCCACCTCGGCGGCGACCTTGTAGGTGCTGCGCGGATAGACCCGCTGCAGCCGCATCTGCGCCGAGTCCGCCAGCTTCAGCGGAGCGAACCGCACGTTCGGGCCGGCCGCCGTCACCTCGGTGAGCCCGGCCTCGCGCACGCGGACCCGCAGCCGGGCGACGTCGAGCAGCACGTCGACGGCCTCGGGAGGCTCGCCGTAGCGGTCGACCAGCTCGCCGCGGATCTCGTCGACGTCGCCGAGCGAGCGGACGTCCGCGAGCCGCTTGTACATCTCGAGCCGCAGCCGCTCGCTGCCGACGTAGTCGTGCGGGAGGTGCGCCTCGATCGGCAGCTCGATCTTGACCTCGCGCTCGGGCTCGGCGTCGCCGCGGAACTCCGCGACCGCCTCGCCCACGAGCCGCACGTACAGGTCGAAGCCGACGTCGGCGATGTGGCCCGACTGCTCGCCGCCCAGCAGGTTGCCGGCGCCGCGGATCTCGAGGTCCTTCATCGCGACCGCCATGCCGCCGCCCAGCTCGGAGTGCTGCGCGATGGTCGCCAGACGGTCGTGGGCCGTCTCGGTGAGCGGCTTCTCCGGCGGGTAGAGGAAGTAGGCGTACGCGCGCTCGCGCGAGCGTCCGACCCGACCGCGCAGCTGGTGCAGCTGCGACAGGCCGAGGGTGTCGGCGCGCTCGATGATCATGGTGTTGGCGTTGGAGACGTCCAGGCCCGACTCGACGATCGTGGTGCACACCAGGACGTCGTAGCGCTTCTCCCAGAAGTCGACCATGACCTCCTCGAGCTGGTGCTCGCCCATCTGGCCGTGCGCCGCGGCGACCCGCGCCTCGGGCACGAGCTCCTTGATCTTGGCGACGGCCTTGTCGATGCTCTGCACCCGGTTGTGGATGTAGAACGCCTGCCCCTCGCGCAGCAGCTCACGACGGATCGCGGCGACGACCTGGCGGTCCTCGTACGCGCCGACGAACGACAGCACGGGGTGACGCTCCTCCGGCGGTGTCGCGATCGTGGACATCTCGCGGATGCCCGTGATGGCCATCTCGAGCGTGCGCGGGATCGGCGTCGCCGACATCGACAGGACGTCGACGGCGGCGCGCAGCATCTTCATGGCCTCCTTGTGCTCGACGCCGAAGCGCTGCTCCTCGTCGACGATGACGAGCCCGAGGTCCTTGATCTTGACGCCGGGCTGCAGGAGCCGGTGCGTGCCGATGACCATGTCGATCGAGCCGTCGGCCAGGCCGTCGAGCGTCGCCTTCGACTCCTTCTCGGTCTGGAACCGCGACAGGGGCTTCATGACGACGGGGAACTGGCCGAACCGCTCGGCGAACGTCGCGTAGTGCTGCTGCACCAGCAGCGTCGTCGGGACCAGCAGGATGACCTGCTTGCCGTCCTGGATCGCCTTGAACGCCGCGCGCACCGCGATCTCGGTCTTGCCGTACCCGACGTCGCCGCACACCAGGCGGTCCATCGGGACCGTGCGCTCCATGTCGCGCTTGACCTCGTCGATCGTGATCATCTGGTCGGGCGTCTCGACGAACGCGAACGCGTCCTCGAGCTCGGCCTGCCACGGGGTGTCCGGGCCGAACGCGTGGCCCTTCGTGGCCTGCCGTGCGGCGTAGAGCTTGATGAGCTCGCCGGCGATCTGCCGGACGGCCTTGCGTGCCTTGTTCTTGCGGGTCGTCCAGTCCGAGCCACCCATCCGGTCCAGCGTCGGCGACTCGCCGCCCACGTACCGGCTGATCTGGTCGAGCTGGTCCATCGGCACGAACAGCCGGTCGGCGGGCTGCCCGCGCTTCGACGGCGCGTACTCGATCACGAGGTACTCGCGGGCCGCGCCCTGCACGACGCGCTGCATCAGCTCGACGTACCGGCCGAGGCCGTGCTGCTCGTGCACCACGAAGTCGCCGGTCTTGAGCTCGAGGGGGTCGACCTGCTTGCGGCGACGGGCCGGCATCTTGCGCTCGGTGCGGTCGGCGGCCCGCTGCCCCACCAGGTCGTCGTACGTCATGACGGCCAGCTCGAGCCGCGGCGACACGAAGCCGCGCGCCAGCTCGCCGGTGCTGACCTGCACGACCCGCGGCGCCGGCTGGGTCACCGAGTCGTCGAGCGACGCCGGCACTCCCCCGTCGGTGAGCCACTCGACGGTGCGCTGCGCCTGACCGGCGGCCGGGGCGACGAACACGACCCGCATGTCGGCCGCGACCCAGCGCTTGATGTCCTCGAGCGCCGCGGACGTGTCGCCGCGGTAGGCGGTCGCCGGCTCGAGCTCGACGGCCCGGGTGTCCTCGTCCAGGTCGAGGCCGAACGGCGACTGGGTGAACCAGCTGTGACCCAGCGCGAGCGTGTGCAGGCGGACCTCGTCGAGCGAGTGGAACGCCGCGGACCCCAGGTCGATCGGCGACTCGCCACCCCCGGCGGCCGCTGCCCACGACGCCTGCAGGAACTCCTCGCTCGTCGCCACCAGGTCGGCGGCGCGGGCGCGGATGCGCTCGGGGTCCATCAGCAGCACCGTCGACCGCTGCGGCAGCAGGTCGACGAACGACTCCATCGCATCGGTCAGGACCGGGGTGAGGGACTCCATGCCCTCGACGGCGTGGCCCTCGGAGATCTTGGTGAAGATCTCCGCCAGGCTGGGGTGCTCGGCGGCCAGTCGTGCAGCCGTGGCCCGCACCTCGTCGGTCAGCAGCAGCTCGCGGCACGGTGGGGCCCAGACGTGCGTGACCTCCTCGAGGGTCCGCTGGTCCGCGACCGCGAAGCGGCGGATCTCGTCGACCTCGTCGCCGAAGAACTCGATGCGGAGCGGGTGCTCCTCGGTGGGCGGGAAGACGTCGATGATGCCGCCGCGCACCGCGAACTCGCCGCGCCGCTCGACCAGGTCGACCCGCGAGTAGGCCGCCCCGGCCAGGTCCTGCACGACCTGCTCGAGCGCGATCGCGTCGCCGCGGTGCAGCTCGACGGGTGCCAGGTCCGCCAGGCCCTTGACCTGCGGCTGCAGCAACGACCGGACGGGGGCCACGACGACGCGCAGCGGGCCGCTCGCGGTCTCCGAGTCGAGGGCACCGGCGACGGTCGGGTGCACGAGCCGGCGCAGCACGGCGAGCCGCCGCCCGACGGTGTCGGACCGTGGCGACAGTCGTTCGTGCGGGAGCGTCTCCCACGCGGGGTAGTACGCCACCGCGTCGGCGCCGAGCAGCTCGCCCAGCTGGGCCGTCAGGTCCTCGGCCTCGCGCGCCGTGGCCGTCGCGGCCACGACGGTCGACTGCTGCGCGAGGGCGTAGGTCAGGAACGGGCGCAGCGGCTCCGGCGCCTGGACGTCCAGCGTGTCGAGGCCGTCGGCCCGCTCGGCCAGGACCGCGGCGACGGTGGGCTCGGTCGCGACCAGCTCGGCCAGCCTGGACAGTGTCATGCGGGTGTCTTCATGGTCGATGTCATCTACCTGTTGAACGCGCTCTGGGTCTGATCCAGTCCCACCGTGATGAGACTCTCGATCGCGTCGGCGGCCTCCTCGACGTACGTCGGAAGATCCTTGCGCTCCGTCGAGGAGTAGGGCTTGAGCACGAAGTCGTGCACGTCCATCCGGCCGGGCGGCCGCCCGATGCCGACCCGCACCCGGTAGAAGTCCCCCGTGCCGAGCGACTGCCGCATCGACTTCAGCCCGTTGTGGCCGTTGTCGCCGCCGCCGAGCTTGATGCGGAGCATGCCGAAGTCGATGTCGAGCTCGTCGTGGATCGCGATGACGTGATCGGCCTCGACGCCGTAGAACTTCGCGAGGGTCGACACCGGTCCACCGCTGTCGTTCATGTACGAGCGGGCGCGGCCCAGCACGACGCGCTCGCCGACCAACCGGCCCTCGACGACGTCACCGCGTCCGGACTTGTGCTTCTTCCAGCCCAGGTTCTTGGCGGTGCCGCCCATGCGGAGCGCCAGTGCATCGGCCACCATGTAGCCGATGTTGTGCCGGGTGCTGGCGTACGTCGGGCCCGGGTTGCCGAGCCCGACGACCAACCAGGTCACTCCGACTCTGCGGCCTCAGCAGGAGCGTCGTCACCCTCGGACTCGGGGGCGTCGTGCTCGATGCCGGCCTCGGCCTCGGCCTCGGCGAGCTCGGCCTCGACCTGAGCCTCGGTGGGCGCACCGGTGACGTTGACGATGAGCAGGTCCTCGTCGACCGCGAGCGCCGAGCCCGCGGGCAGCTCGATGTCCTTGGCGAGGATCTGGGCGCCGGAGTCGAGGCCCTGGATCGAGACCTCGAAGGCCTCCGGGATGTTGGTGGCCTCGGCCTCGATCGAGATGGAGGGGTTCTCCAGGACGACCAGGTTGCCGCCGACGGCGTCGCCGACGACGTTGATGCGGACGTCGATGATGACCTTCTCGCCCTTGCGGACGATGAGCAGGTCGGCGTGCTCGATGAAGCCCTTCAGCGGATCGCGCTGGACCTGCTTGGGGATCGCCAGGTGCGTGTCCGAGCCGAGGTCGATCGTCAGCAGCGCGTTGGAGTTCTTCAGCGCCAGCATGAGCTGGTGGCCCGGCAGCGTCAGGTGGATCGGGTCCGAGCCGTGTCCGTAGAGGACGGCGGGGACCTTGTCGTCACGGCGGATGCGGCGCGCGGCGCCCTTGCCGAACTCGGTGCGTGCTTCGGCGGCGATCTTGATCTCGGCCACGGGGACTCCTGTTGGTTACGTCATGGGTGAATCGAACGTCGGGTGCCGCCGGGGGCAAGGCGCTCGACACAGCACTCCTGTGGAGCGCCCTGTCGATCACGGTCCGCAGGGACCCTCGCCGAGGCAACCGCACCAGCCTATCGCAGCCCGCCGTGAGCGGGAAATCACGACCTGCCTGCTGCGAAGGCCCCCGTCGACGACCCCCGCGCGGGATACGCTGCGGGCCATGGAGGCGTCTCGGGTCCGTGCGCGCGTCCCCGGCTCCACCGCCTCGCGATTCGGCGACAGCGTCTTCCGCTCGCAGGTCCTGCTGGCCGGGGCCGTGGGCTTCGTGCTGTGCATCACGGTGCTGCTGTCCGACCGCGACCTCGGCGACAGCGCCGCCTTCTTCTTCGGCCTCACCGCGATCCTCTGGGTCACGATCGCGTCGGCCATCGTGCCCTGGCTGAGCCTGCCCCTGCCCTGGCAGACGGTCGTGCCGCTGCTGGACATCGTCGCGCTCGGGATGCTGCGGTTCGCGGTGCCCGAGAGCGGCTTCGGCGTCCTGATGATCTTCCCCGTCATCTGGCTGGCGACGTCCTTCGGACGGCTGGGCAGCGTGGCCGGCCCCGTGCTCGCGAGCGGCATGCTGCTGACGCAGGCCGTGCTGACCGAGATCGACGTGTGGGTCCCCAACGGGACGACCAGCACGACGTCGGCGGCGAGCCTGTCCGTCTCGCTCGCCTTCGTCGCCGGGGTGACCCACACGACGGCCCGACGGGTCGAGTCGCAGCGGATCCTGCTGCGGCGTCAGACCAGGATGCTCGAGAAGGCCCTGGGCCGCGCCCGCATCCAGGAGACCACGCTGCGCGAGGCGTTCGACGCCGTCGAGTTCGCCGTCATCAGCCTGGACCGCAACGGCGCCACGACGGCGTCCAACCGGGCGGCCCGCGCGCTCCTGCACCTGCTCGACCTGCCCGAGAGCACCCCGTGGCACCGCTTCCCGCTGTACCGGTCGGACAAGATCACCCCGCTCCGTCCGGCCGAGTTCCCCCACGTGCGGGTCCTGGCCGGCGAGACGGTCGAGGGCGAGACGTACTGGATCGGGCACCGCACCGGCACCCGTTTCACGATCGACGTCTCCGCGCGGCTGCTCCACGACGTCAACGGCGAGGTCGACCGGGTCGTGATCGTCCTGCGCGACATCTCGGCGGAGGTCCGGGCCATCGCCGACCGCGACGACCTCGTCACGTCGATGTCGCACGAGCTCCGCACGCCGTTGAGCTCCATCCTGGGCTACGTCGACCTCGCGCTGGAGTCCGACGGGCTGCCCGACGAGACCCGCGACATGCTCGACATCGCCATGGCCAACACGCAGCGGCTCAACGCCCTCGTCAGCGACCTGCTCGCCGCCCGGTCCTCCAGCCCGGCCAACGCCATCACGCTCAACCCGGCCCGCTGCGACGTCTCGGCCATGGTGCGCGAGTCGATCGACGCCATCCGCCCCATGGCCGGTGAGCGGCTCATCGCGATCCACCTCGACGTCGCCGAGCACGTCGAGGCGGTCGTCGACGCCTTCCGCCTGCGGCAGGTCGTCGACAACCTGCTGTCCAACGCGATCAAGTACAACCGCAGCGGCGGCCGCATCTCGGTCGTGGTGGCCGCGCTGCCCGACGATCCCCCGACCGTCCAGGTCCGGGTCGCCGACACCGGTCGCGGCATGACGCTGGAGGAGCAGAAGGGCCTGTTCGAGCGCTTCTACCGCGCCGAGTCGGTCCGCGGGTCGACGGTCCACGGCACGGGCCTCGGACTGAGCATCTCCCGCGAGATCGTGGTCCTGCACCGCGGCACCATCGAGGTCGACAGCGAGCCCGGTCGGGGCACCGAGGTCGTCGTCACCGTTCCGCAGGGCATCGCACCCGCCGCCTGGGCCCCGACAGCCGACGACCCCACCGAGGAGAGCTGACGCCATGGATCTCGACCTGGAGACCCTGCTGATCGCCCGCGTGCTGCCGATCACGATCGTGACCGCCGTGTTCGCGACCACCGCGGCACTGCGCCACAACGACGAGGCCAACCGCGCCTGGACGGCCGCCTTCGCCGCCGTGCTGTGCGTCAGCGGCCTCGACGCCATCTACGCGGCGGACGGCTCCGCGCCGACCATCGTCGTCGCGGCCAGCGACGCGTCCACGGTCTTCTCGCTGGGGGCGATGTGGTCGGGCTGCCGCCTGCTCGACGGTCGGTCACGCTCCCTCATCTGGATCCCCGTCACGGTCGCGGCTCTCGTGGCGGTGCCGACGCTGCTGCAGTCGCCGGCCCCGGACCTCGACCTCAGCGCTGCCCTGCGCCTCGGCGCCACGGGCATCTTCGCCTGGCTCACCGCCGCCGAGCTGCTCCGGGGCACGATGCGCCTCAACCTCAACGGTCGCATCCTGCAGCTCGTGTTCTTCCTGTTCGGCGCCTGGTACGTCATCGCCGCGGCCGTCAGCGCGGCGGCATCCGCGGACGGCCGCATCTCCCGCCTGTCGATCGAGAGCACGACGATGCCCCTGACCGCGGTGTTCGTGATCGCGGCGATCTGCCTGTCGGCGCTGCGGGTCGAGCAGTCCGGCAACTGGTGGTCGATGAACGCCGAGGCCCGCCGCCGCACCAACCTCGACGTGCTCGCGTCCGACGCGTTCCGCGAGGACGCCCAGGACCGCATCGAGCGCGCGACCCTCGCGGGCGGTCACGTGGCCCTCGTCCTGGCCGAGATCGACCACCTCGACGAGCTGAACTCGGCCTTCGGGCGCGAGAGCGGCGATCGCGCGCTCGTGCACTTCACCGGGATCCTGCGCACCCGGGTGCCGGCGGACGCGCTGCTGGGTCATCTCGGTGCCGGCAGGTTCGTCGTGCTCGTCGTCGCGCCGTCCTCGGCGACCGCGTACACGATCGTCGACGCGGTCCGCACCGGGCTCACCGACGCCTCCGTCAACGAGGGCCTGGAGCTGCGCACCGACGCCAGCTTCGGGACCAGCCACACCGTCGACACCCCGGCGACGTTCGAGACGCTGCTCGCCAAGGCGGACGCCGATCTGACCCGGTCACGCGCCTCGGCCGAGAACTGATCGAATCTTGAGCATTCGCTGCGTCAATCCTGACAATCGTCCGTCAGGCTGTACTCACGGGACGATTCCGACAGTCCCCGGCCCGCTAGGAGCAACCCCATGAGCGACGACGGCATGCACCACGCCAACCGCGCCCCCATGATCGATCCGGTCATGGACCAGTACGCGGACCAGTTCATGGCGGGCATCGAGGCGCTCCCGACGTACCGCTCGACCGTCGGCTGCGTCATCCCGGCCTACAACGAGGAGGACGCCATCGCCGACGTCCTCGACTCGCTGCTGGCCCAGACCCTGCTCCCCGACGCGATCCACGTCATCGTCAACAACACGACCGACGCGACGGTCGAGATCGCCAGCCACTTCGCCGGCCTGCACGTCCGCGGCGAGGGGGCGGACGAGCAGATGACCGAGGTCTTCGTCCACGACATCGGCGAGAACCCCGACAAGAAGGTCGGCGCGCTGAACTACGGCTACACGCTCGTCGAGGGCATGGACTACCTGCTGGGTGTCGACGGCGACACGACCGCCGACCCGCGCGCGATCGAGTACCTCGTCCGCGAGATCCAGGACGACGAGCGCATCGGCGGCATCTCGGCGATCTACAGCATCGACGACAGCGGCCTCGACACCCTGATGGGCAAGTTCCTGATCGCGGGCCAACGGGCCCAGTTCGCCGCCTTCAACATGCAGAACCTGCTGCGCGGTCGCAACATGGCGGTGCTCGGCGGCCAGTACTCGATCTTCTCCACGACCGCGCTGCGCGCCGTCGTCAAGCAGACCCACCAGCGCTACCCGTGGGTCCGCGACAGCGAGATCGAGGACTCGCTGCTGTCGCTGGAGATCAAGAGCGCCGGGTACCTGACCAAGATCAGCGCCCACGCCCGCGCCAACGTGGGCGGCATGACGACGCTGCAGTCGCTCGACGCCCAGCAGGTCAAGTGGAACACCGGTGCCATCGACCTGATGTGGCCCGGTCAGCGCGGCGACACCAAGGGCCAGCCCCTGCACCCCAACCTGCGGCTGCGCTGGTTCGAGAACATCTCGATGGTCACCAACGGCTTCACGCGGCTGATCTTCTTCTTCCTGCTCATCACGTCGCTGATGCTGCACGCCTTCGTCTTCGCGGTCCTGTGGATCGTGCCGACCATCATGGCGTCGCTGCTGAACCTGCGGACCGCCCACGCGATGCACAACGCCAACAAGCGCGACTACCTCTTCGCGGTGCTGTTCTTCCCCGCCGAGCTCTACATGTGGATCCGTCTGGGCCACTTCGCCCGGTCGTGGACGAAGTTCGCCAGCAGCTCGCAGACCGACAACTGGGCCCTGCAGGCCAAGGCCGAGAGCGGCGGCGGTGGCTACGCCCACTTCGCCCCGATCGCCGTCGTGGCCGTCGTGCTGGCCAGCTCGATCGCCATCTGGGCCCAGCTCCCGACCGCCCTCCAGTCCGACGTCCTGCTGGGCGGATGGACCGTGCTCGGCATCATCACGATCCTGCAGACGGCGTGGATGGCGCTCAAGCTGATGAAGCGCCACAAGGGCTTCAAGGCATGATCCGTCGCGCCACCTCCTCCCACCCCACCGATCCGACGTCCCCCGTCACCAGACATCCCAGGAGCTCTCCCGTGTCCTTCGCCCTCCACCGTCGCGCGAAGGTCGCCGTCGTCGCCGTCGCCGCTCTGGCCGCGCTGAGCGGATGCAACCTCGACAGCTTCTCGAACGACTCGAAGGCCGCCCCGACGGCGACGCCGACCCCGTCGCCGACCCCGACCTTCGACTCGCAGTTCACGCGGGACGGCACGTTCCAGTCGCACGTCGACATCGACGGCGTCGACTTCGTCTACAACATGTACCCGACCAAGGCCACGCCCCGCACCAACGAGTGGTACCCGGCCGGCAACAAGTTCTTCTCGTTCACGTTCGGGGCCTACGACCTCGACCAGGACCTGCGCGATCCCTTCAAGACCAAGCGCAAGGTCTACCTCGACCGCATCGAGGTCGAGTCCGCGACCACGTCGGCGTCCGGCACCGTCGAGCACCCGTACACCCTGGACGCCAAGGCCAAGACCATCACGTTCGACCCCGAGCCCGTCACGTCGAAGTACGGCATGCTCATCACGTCACCCAAGGGCGCGTTCGAGCTGCGCAACCAGGCCATCGGCAACATCGCGGCGGACACCAAGGGGCTCACGCTGACCTTCCGTGCCACGGTGCGCATCCAGCGGTCCGCCGGGTCGAAGACGTACACGACCGAGACGATCCGCCAGGAGGTGCCGATCGCGATCTTCGCCTCGGACACCCCCACCGTGGCCGCCGAGATCCCCGTCGACGCCGGCTGACGTCCGGCGCCGACGACAAGAAGGGGTCCCCCGCCGGTTCGGCGGGGGACCCCTTCACGTGGTCGTGGTGCGACCGCGCGCCGTCAGGACTCGTCGCGGTCGGACGCCATGCGGTAGCCGACCCCGCGCACCGTCTCGATGAAGCGCGGCGTGGCCGACGAGTCGCCGATCTTGCGACGCAGGTTGGCCACGTGGACCTCGACGGCGCGCTTGTCGGCGTCGTTGACGTAGTACGTCGTCACGTAGCTCTCACCGCGCAGCGACAGCACCAGGTCGGCCTTGCTGCGGACCCGGCGGCCCGAGCCCATGAGGGTGGCCAGCAGGTCGAACTCGCTGCGGGTCAGCTCGATGCCACGGCCGTCGACCTGGGTGAGCCGGGTCTGCGAGTTGAGCTGCAGCCCGCGGTGCTCGAGCCAGCCGTCGGGCGACGGCTCGGGCTGCGCGACGGGGACCGGGGCGTGCGTGGGCTGACGGGTCGGCCGTGCGGCGGCCGGAGCCGGGGCGGCGACGTGCGGTGCCGGCGGAGGCGGGGCCTGGTGGACGGGCGGTGCGACGACCTCGACCGGCGGGGGTGCCGGGGCGGCCTGGACCGGCTGCGGGGCCGGCTGGACCGGCTGCGGAGCGGGTGCCGCGACCGGTGCCGGGGACTCGACGTACGAGGAGAAGTCGTCGACCGCCGCCGCGCCGGCACCGACGCCGGCGCGCTCCCGGGGGCGTCGCAGCATCGTCTCGACCCGGGCCCGCAGCTCGCGAGGCCGGAAGGGCTTGATGAGGTAGTCGTCCGCGCCGGAGTCCAGGCCCTGCACGACGTCGATCTCGTCGGCCAGCGCGGTCAGCATCACGATGTACGTCGTGCTGAACTGTCGGATGCGCTTGGCCGCGGCGAAGCCGTCCATGCCGGGCATCGACACGTCGAGCGTCGTCAGGATCGGCGAGTGGGTCCGCACGGCGTCGATCCCGTCGGCCCCGTTCGTCGTCAGGATCGTCTGGAAGCCGCTCTGCGTCAGCACGGTCTTCAGGAGATGACGGACGTCGGCATCATCCTCGATGATCACCGCTACTTTTTCCTCGACTGCCTCAAGCATGGTCACAGTCTAGAGGCGGTCAGGGTCTTTGGTCCCGCCTTCGTGGATCGCCGAGGAGATCCGGGTCTCACCAGCCCGCTGCGCGGGCGAGCTCGAGGGCCCGCTGGGTCCAGAACGTCCCGGCTGCCGGGCCGCCTCCGCAGGAGCCGTCGCTCTCGCCCGGGGGCTTGATCCACAGGTAGGCGTCGAGCGCTCCGTCGTCGCTCGCGGCGGGCTCGCGGCCCAGCGCACGGCCGGCCGGATTGCACCACTCGCCGTTGGACCCGGCTCCGTTGCGGCTCGTGTCCGTCACGTAGTGCGCACCGCCCAGGGCCGAGCTGACCGCCTCCGCGTACGTCTTCTCGTCGGCGTCGGCCTCGTAGCCGGCGACGTTCGTCGAGAAGCCGCGGGCCTCGTCGACCCCGGCCGCCTTCAGCAGTCGCGCCATCTCCTGCGGGTCCGTCCAGCTCGCGTGACCGGCATCGAGGTACACCGTGGTGCCCT
>Ga0247734_1002494_pt1 | contig 12030 bp, 15 predicted proteins | sample UWRJL103311B2_FD_180933 | JGI IMG/M metagenome (GOLD analysis project Ga0247734, IMG submission 180933) | Plant litter microbial communities from Arlington Agricultural Research Station in Wisconsin, United States - UWRJ-L103-311B-2 | ecosystem: Environmental > Terrestrial > Plant litter >... | reverse complement strand
AGGTTCGGCGGGGGCGGCTCCTAGTCCGACAGTGCCCTGACGAGGATCGCCTCGGCGAGGGAGTCGGGTGCCTGCTCGGGGACCCAGTGCCCGACGCCGTCCAGCTCGACGAACCGGTAGTCGGCGTCGACGAGCTCGCCGCACGCCTCGGCGGGAACGCGACCGATGGCCTGGTCGAGGGCGCCCCAGACGAACGTGGTCGGCACCTGGGTGCGGGGCGTGTCGGCCAGGTCGGGACCCATGGCGCGGTACCAGTTGAGCGCGGCCGTCAGGGCCCCCGGCTCGGCGAGGTGGGCCACGTAGCGGACGACGAGCGCGACCGGGACGGTGTCGCCGTACATCGCGGTGAGACGGCGCGCACCGTCGGCCAGCAGCAGCTCCTCGGCCTTGCCCTCCTGGCGGAGCAGGGAGATGTACGAGGCCTTCTCGCGCTGGTCGGGGTCGTTGCGCAGCGCCGCGTTGTAGGCCGCCAGGTGCGGCACCGAGACCGCGGTGAGCGTCCGGACCCGGTCGGGACGCGCGCCCGCGACGATCCATGACACGGCGCTGCCCCAGTCGTGGCCGACGAGGTGGAACCGGTCGATGCCGAGCGCGTCGGCGACGCCGAAGACGTCACCGGCCAGCAGCGCGGTGTCGTAGGCGGCGACCTCGCTGGGTCGTGCGCCGGGGGAGTAGCCCCGCTGGTCGATCGCGACGACCCGCAGCCCGGCGTCGGCGAGCCGTGGCGCGACCTGGTTCCACGACAGGGACGTCTCGGGAAAGCCGTGCAGCAGGACGACCGGTACGCCGTCGTCGGGACCGAGCGTGTGCACGTCGAACGTCAGGTCGCCGACAGCGACCGGGATCGTGGTCTCGAACGTCATGAGGTGTCCTCTCGTGGTGCCCGCTACTCGAAAGTGTCCCCGATACGGGCAACCGCCTCGCGGTCGAGCCGGGCGGCGGTCTCGACGTCCGGGGCCGTTCCGCCGCGGTCGTGCGGCACCCACCAGCGGTCGTGCTCGTCGCGCGGGAGGGCCGGATAGGTGTCGATCGCCTCGGCGAGCAGCTCCTCCATCCGCCGGTGCAGCCGGGCGGAGAGCTCGTCGACGGTCTCGCCGTCCTGTGCCAGCAACGGCTCACCGACGACGATCGTGATCGGCATGCCGCGACGGAACGACCGGTGACCGTCGACGGTGTAGATGCGGTGGCCGCCCCACACCACCGCGGGGATCAGCGGCACCCCACGGTTGACGGCGAGGCCGGCCGCGCCGCGCTTGAACGGCTTGAGCAGCCAGGACCGGCTGATCGTCGCCTCAGGGAAGACGCCGACGATCTCGCCGTCGTCCAGCAGGTTCAGGCCGCGGCGGTAGGCGCTCGCGCCGTGCAGCCGGTCGACGGGGACGTGGTGCATCGCGCGCATCAGCCGGCCGACGACGGGCAGCATGAACACGGTCCGCTTGGCCATGAAGCGGATGCGCCGGCCGCGGGGACGCGCGGCGTACCCGATGAACGTGAAGTCGAGGAAGCCGATGTGGTTGCCGGCGATGACGGCCGGCCCGCTCGTCGGGATGTGCTCGACGCCGCGGACGTCGAACCGGTAGTCCATGAGCCGGAAGAGCCTGCCGAACAGTCGGATGGCGAAACGGTACGTCCGGTCGCGTCCTTGCACCCGGTCAGGCTACGTGACCGGCCGCGGCCAGCAGTCGGTGCGCACCGTCGGGTCGAACCCGGGTCCGGCAGCCGCCGTGCGGCTCTCGCGCTGGACGATGCCGGTCGCGAGCAGGAAGATCGCGAGGATGTAGAGCACCATGATCGCCAGACCGGTCATGGTCGCGTCCTGGTCGATGCGGCCTGCCTCGGCGAGCGCGATGATGCCGTCGGAGACCAGGAAGAGTGCGCCGCCGACGCCGGCGCGCACGTCGGAGGCCAGCGAGGTCGCGGCCGTGCCGACGAGGAGCGCGGCGTAGACCGGGATCGGCGGCCTGAGGCCCGCCTCGAGGCCGCCCCAGCACCAGGCGACCATGCCGATCGCGGCGATCACGTAGACCGCCAGGATCCATGGCCGGGCCCGCAGCCGGTCGAGCGCGCCGCGCCGGACGAAGAGCGTGATGAACGCGATGTGCGCCACGGCGAAGGCCGCCATGCCGACGACGAACAGGTCGTCGAGCTCGAGGAACAGGTCGCCGAGGAAGCAGAAGGCCAGCGCGACGACCAGCAGCCGTGGACCGTGCTGCTCGACGACCCAGGCCGCCAGGAGCGGTGCGACGAGACACTTGCTGATGCTGTCCCAGGGCTCCGCGCCGGCGCCGTTGAGCACGAGGTGCACGACGGAGACCACTGCGAACGCGATGAGCCAGGGGCTCCGGATGGCCGTCATGGCGTCACGGTATCGCTTGGGGGTTGACATCCGGCCGGTTCCGACAATACTTAAGCACATGCTTAAGTATTCGGAACATCTCGACCGGATGTTCCACGCGCTCGCCGACGGCACGCGGCGCGCCATGGTCGAACGACTGGTGCGCAGCCCCGCCTCGGTGAGCGAGCTCGCCCGCCCCTTCGCGATGTCGATGCCGGCCGTCGTCCAGCACCTCAAGGTGCTCGAGGACGCCGGGATCGTCACCTCGGAGAAGGTCGGGCGGGTGCGCACGGTCCAGCTCGCCCCCGACGCCCTCGGGGTCGGCGGGGACTGGATCGGCCGGCAGCGACTGCCGGCGGAGCGACAGCTCGACCGGCTGGGGGACGTCCTCGCCGGTCACACCACCACTGAAGGAGAACCGACATGAGCAGTCAGATCGATCACGCGCGGACGACCCGCACCCAGACCCACGCGACCTTCGTCCTCGAGCGCGACTACGCCGCACCCGTCGACGCCGTCTGGGCCGCCTTCGCCGACGCCGACGTCAAGAGCCGCTGGTTCGGCCCCGACGACATCGTGGACCCCGAGGTGTCCGAGGACTTCCGGATCGGCGGCATCGCGATCAACAACGGGACGATGGACGGTCGTCGCAGCGAGTTCCGTGCGACGTACACCGACATCGTCGAGCACGAACGCATCGTCTATGCCTACGACATGTGGAGCGACGGCGTCCACGCCTCGACGTCGATCACCACGATCGTGCTCGAGCCGACGGACGGTGGCACGCACCTGACGTTCACGGAGCAGGGCGTCCACCTCGACGGCGTCCACGGTCCCGGCCCGGAGGCCGCTGCCGGCCGCGAGCACGGCACCGGCTGGCTGCTCGACCGGGTCAGGGACGTCGTCGAGGCTGGTTAGGACGCCTTGCGGGCCTGCTTGACCTGGTACATGTCGGCATCGGCCTGCACGAAGGCGTCGGCCACGCCGATGACGCCGGCGTTGGTCGCGGCGTGACCGATCGAGGCCGCGATGCCGACCCGGTTCAGGGCGTCCAGGAAGCGGTCGAAGTGGTCGTCGAGCCCGGAGAGGGGCACGTTGTTGGCCAGGATCGCGAACTCGTCGCCGCCGTAGCGCGCGACCCGGTCGCCGGGCGCGGCGGCCACGGCGAGGGCCCCCGCAGCGCGACGCAGCAGCCGGTCGCCCGCCTCGTGCCCCTCGACGTCATTGACCCGCTTGAGGCCGTCGAGGTCGACGACGCCCACCGCGACGGGGTCGCCGTAGGCGGAGACCCGCTCCTGGGCGTCCTCCAGGAGCAGGTCCCAGCCGCGCCGGTTGACCAGCCCCGTGAGGGCGTCGGTGTGCGCCATGGCCTCGGCGATCTCGGCAGCGCGACGCTCGCGGTCGGCCACTCGGGACAGGCTGAGCTGGGACGACAGCAGGTCGCGCATCAGCCTGACCAGCTCGTCGTCGACCTCGTCGGCGCTCCTGAGGGGCTTCGTCCCGACGCCGCACAGCGTGCCGAAGGTGTTGCCCTCGTCGTCGACGAGCGGGAAGCCGACGTAGGCACGGGCGACCGAGGAGTCCGGGTGGCTCGCGTAGTCGGAGTCCAGCTGCGTGTCGGGCACGACCTGGGCGCCGCCGTCGAGCATCCGCACGCAGAGGGTGTCCTCCCACGGGACGCGGCGGCCGCGACTCAGGACGCCCTCGTCGTGCACGTGCAGGTGCACCTGCTCGCCGCCGGCGACGCGTGACACCGACCAGTCGGCGATCGGCGTGTGCGCGTTCAGGTAGTCGACGATCCGCTTCGCCGACGCGGTGAACGCGTCAGCTCCGTTGACGGCATCACGAGGGCTCACCACACAAGTGTGCCGGTATGTCGGTAGCAGTCGCTCGGGAGCGGTCTGGCAGGTTGATCACATGCCGGTCGATCTCCTGCTCGTCAACGGACACTTCTACGCGGACGGGGCGTGGCTCGCCGACGTCGACTCGGTGGCGGTCGAGGACGGACGGATCGTGGCGATGGGGCGCGACCTCCCCCCGGGGCCGCGGGTCGTCGACCTCGAGGGTGCCTGGGTCCTGCCGGGCTTCCACGACGCCCACGTGCACCCCGTGCAGGCCGGCCTCGAGATGAACGCGTGCGACCTGATGGGGTGTGACGACGCGGCCGCCTACGTGACCACGGTCGCGGCCTACGCCTCGGCCCATCCCGGCGCCGGGTGGATCCTCGGGGGTGGCTGGTCGATGGACCACTTCCCGGGCGGTGTGCCGACCGCGGCCGCGCTCGACGCGGTGGTGGCGGACCGGCCGGTGTACCTCCCGAACCGCGACCACCACAGCGCGTGGGTCAACACCGTCGCGCTCGACCTGGCCGGCATCGACAGCACGACGCCCGACCCCGACGACGGACGCATCGAGCGCGATGCGGACGGACGTCCGACCGGTGCCCTCCACGAGGGGGCGATGGAGCTGGTCCGTGCGCTGATCCCCCCGGCCTCCCCGGTCCAGCAGCACGCCGCGCTGATGTCGGCCCAGGCGCACCTGCACGCGTTCGGCATCGTGGGCTGGCAGGACGCACTCGTGGGGGACGGGCTCGGGATGGCCGACTCGCTCGACACGTACCTGGCCGCGGCGGGCGAGGGCCTGTTGACGGCCAAGGTCGTCGGCTCGCTGTGGTGGGACCGCACGCGCGGCGCCGAGCAGATCGCCGACCTCGTCGACCGGCGAGCTCGCGCGGCCGCCGCCGGGCTCGACGCCGGAACGGTCAAGATCATGCAGGACGGGGTCTGCGAGACGTTCACGGCTGCCGTCATCGAGCCCTACCTGGACGGGCACGGTCACGCCACCGACAACCACGGCCTGACGTTCATCGAGCCCGACGACCTCGCCGCGTACGTGCAGCAGCTCGACGCCCTCGACTTCCAGGTGCACCTGCACGCGCTGGGCGACCGTGCTGTCCGCGACGGGCTCGACGCGATCGAGCACGCCATCGCGGTGAACGGACGACGTGGCAACCGGCACCACCTGGCGCACGTGCAGATCGTGCATCCCGACGACGTCCCGAGGTTCAGGGCGCTCGACGCCACGGCCAACGCCCAGCCGTTCTGGGCGCGCCTGAACGACCAGATGACGGAGCTGACGCTGCCGTTCCTCGGCGAGGTGGCCCGCGGTCAGCAGTACGTGTTCCGCTCGCTGGTCGATGCCGGCGCGACCCTGGTCTGCGGCAGCGACTGGCCGGTGTCGACGCCCGACCCGCTCCTCGGCATCCACGTCGCGGTCAACCGTCGCGGGTCCGGCAGCACGCGCGGACCGCTGCAGGGCGAGGAGTCGTTGTCGCTGTCCGAGGCGATCGACGCCTACACACGCGGCAGTGCGTGGATCAGCCGGCTGGACGACTCGTCGGGCCGGATCGCGGTGGGCATGGCCGCCGACCTCGCGGTGCTCGACCGGGACGTCCTCGCCCTGCCGCCCGACGAGATCGCGTCGGCACGCGTGGTGCGCACCTACGTGGACGGACGGCTGGTGTTCTCCAGCTAGCCGACGAGGCAGAACGGGTGACCGGCCGGGTCGGCGAAGACCTGCCAGACCCCGTCGTCGGGTTCGTCGATGACGCCGGACAGCTGGCTCGCGCCCAGCTCGAGCACCCTGGTGCGGGCGGCAGGCAGGTCGTCGACCTCGACGTCGAGGTGGATCTGCTGCTCGCCGTCGGCGCCGGGCCACCGCGGCGGCACGTGGTGGTCGATGACCTGGAAGGCCAGACGGGGTCCGCCGGGACGGCGCTCGAGGGACCACCAGTCGTCCTCGCGCTGGGCGATCGGGACGTCCAGCACGGCCGACCAGAACGTCGCGACCGGCTCCGGGTCGTTGCATTCCAGCACGATCGACCGGACGACGCCGATCGCCGTCATGACGGGACGTCGTCGATGCCGTCGGCGTCCGGGTTCGTCACGCTGGGCTCGAGCGGTTCCGGCTGGTCGAGCGGATTGCCGGACTCGTCGGGCTCGGGGATGGGGTCGGGAAGTGGATCAGTCATGTCGGGGGCGTACCCCGCCGCGATGCGGGTACACCGACGACCGACGACCGAAGGAGATCCCATGACGAACCAGCCCGACGAACCGACCACGACGCCTCGTCCCGGCGATCCGGCCAACCCGCCGACCGACCCCGACACCGAGGGCAACCCGGTGACGCCGCCCAACCCGGCCGAGAAGCCGTAGTCGGTCAGGCGCAGATGGAGTCGGCCGCGTTGCGGGTCGTGGCCTTGACGGGCTCGGGCTTGACCGGGTCGGTGCCGGCCTCGATGCGGTCGGCACCGATGATCAGCCAGACGCCCGTGACGTCCTGCTGGACGATCTCGGCCTTGAAGCCGAAGTCGGCGTTGATGGCCTCGGCCGTGGCCTGCGCCTCGGGGGTGCCGTCGACGAAGATGCGGGTCGCGGTGGCCGGCTTCTGGGCCGTGGCGACGCCGGTGACGGTGTAGCCGAGCCCGGTCATCGAGTTCTGCGCGGCCGTGCCGAGTCCCTCGGTGTTGGCGGCGTTGAGGATCCTGACCGGCGTCGAGCGCGGATCGACGGTCTCGGTGGCATCCGTGTCGCCGGTGTCGGCGGGCTCCTCCTCGCCCTCGACCGGCATCGCCTGGTCCTTGGCGACGGCTTCGAAGATCGTGTCGGCGTCATCGGTCTTGACGACGCGGTTCGGGTCGCCGGGGGCGGCTCCGTTGGGCATCGTCACGAAGGTGATCCCCTTCTCGGGAACCGCTCGGGCACGCTTGGCCAGGCCTGTCAGCTCGGGGATCGACGAGATGCCCGTGTCCACCGTGATCGACTTGGTGAGTGCGTTGACGAACTTGAAGAGCTTGTCGGGCCGGGTCAGCACGCTGGTGCTGCGAGCCTCGTTGATGATCGACGACATCACGACCTGCTGGTGACCGAGGCGGCCGATGTCACTGCCGTCGCCGACCGCGTGGCGGGTGCGCGCGAGCGCGAGGGCGTCCTTGCCCTTGATCTTCTGCTCGCCGGCCGGGAGGTTGAGCTTGGCGAGGGGGTCGACGAGAGCCTCGTCGAGGCAGACGTTGACGCCGCCGAGGGCGTTGACCATCGAGGCGAACCCGTCGAAGTCGAGCTGGACGAAGTGGTCGATGTGCACGTCGCTGAGCGTCTCGACGGCGCGGACCGAGCACGCCGGGCCGCCGTCGAGCGCGGAGTTGATCATGAGGCCCGGGCCGCCGGCGAGCTTGCCGCTGCCGGTGTCGTCGCAGGCAGGAAGGTCCATCTTGGTGTCGCGGGGGATCTGCACCGCGTCGATGCGCTTGTTGCCCTTCGCGAAGTGCACGAGCAGCAGGGCGTCGCTGCGCTGGGAGCCGGTGCCCTTGCCGTACTCGTCGCTCTTGAGGTCGCGGGAGTCCGAGCCGATGAACAAGATGTTCATGGCGCCCTTCGGGGTGTCGTCCTTGACGACCGACTCGCCGATCTCGGCGGTCTCGATGTTGCCCTGCAGCTTCCAGATCGCTGCGGCTGCGCCGACGCCCAGCACGAGCACGAAGACGCCGAGGCCGATCAGCGATCGACGAACGATCTTGCGGCGGCGTGAGGGCTCGCGCTTGCGCTTGGGCGCCACGTCGGGGGTCGTCACAGACAGTCTCCTGGTGTTGGCAGAACTCCCAGAATACGAGGAGAACCTGAGGAGACGGTATGAACGGCGCGTGACGTGCCCCGCACCGGGGCGTGAACCGTGAAGTTCTGTCTCCTCACGTCAGTCGATGACGAGCTCGAAATCGACCCGTTCGCTGATGGCACGGGCGTATCCGGCGACCTGGTCGCCGGACGGCCGCACGTGCAGGTGGGCGAAGGACCGCTCGATCTCGGGAACGATCACGTCGGGCTCGAAGCCGGAGAAGCTCTGGCGGAGCGCCTGGTCGACGGCCTCGATCTCCTGCGTGACGTCCGCATCGGGTGATCCGGAGCGCGACGTGACGACGATGTTCATGGTCGTGACGATAGGGCGAACCCGCTCGGGCCGCACGCGGGTGTCACGGCAGGTGGCCCGAGAGGCGACCGTGGAACGTGGTGCTGCGACCGTCCAGTCCCGTGATCGTCGTGGCGATGCCGCGACCGGCGTACTTCGCCTGGATCGCGTCGAGGGTCGCGACCGACGAGGCGTCCCAGACCTGGGCCTCGCTCAGCTCGATGACGACGGTGGCGGGGTCCTCGTCGTACGAGAACCGATCCGCGAGCCCGCTGCTGCTCGCGAAGAACAGCGGCCCGGTGATCCGGTAGTGGGCGACCGAGCCGTCGGCGTCGAGCGTCCGGTGGACGTCGGACACGTGGGCGACGCGCCGGGCGAACAGCATCAGCGCCAGGACGACGCCGACCGCCACGCCGATCGCGAGGTTCTCGGTCGCCACGACGGTCGCGATCGTGGCGGCCATGACGGCGGTCTCCGAGACGGGCATGCGGCGCAGGGTCGCCGGGCGCAGGCTGTGCCAGCTCACGGTGTTGACCGCCACGATCATCATGACGGCGGCCAGCGCGACCATCGGCACGAGCGCCATGACGGCGCTGAGCGCGGTGATGAACAGCAGCAGGAAGACGCCGGTCACGAGGGTCGAGATGCGGGTGCGCGCCCCGCCGAGCTTCACGTTGACGATGCTCTGGCCGATCATGGCGCACCCGGCGATGCCGCCCCAGAAGCCGGCCAGGACGTTGGCGACGCCCAGCGCCCACGACTCCCGCGTCTTGTTGGACCGCGTGTCGGTGAGGTCGTCCACGACTCGGGCGGTCAGCAGCGTCTCGAGCAGGCCGACGAACGCGACGCTCAGCGCGGTCGGCCAGATGACCTGGAGGGTGTCGAGGGTGAACGGGACGTCGAAGGGCGTCAGCCCCGGCAGGCCGCCGGACAGGTCGCCCTGGTCGCCGACATCGGGCACGTCCAGCCCGGTGATGACGACCACTGCCGTCACCAGCACGATCGCCACCAGTGGGGCCGGGACCACCTGCGTCACGCGAGGCAGCAGCAGCACGACCAGCACCGTCAGGGCGAACAGCGGGTAGACCTGCCACGGCACGTCGACGACGTGCTGCACCTGCGCGACGAAGATCAGGACGCCGAGCGCGTTGACGAACCCGATCGTGACGGACCTCGGGACGAAGCGCATGAGCTGCGCGAGACCGGTGACGCCGCAGAGGATCTGGATGGCGCCGGCCAGCAGTATCGCCGGCAGCAGGTACTCGACGCCCTCGCTCGACACGAGCGGCGCCACGACCAGCGCCACCGAGCCCGCGGCGGCAGTGACCATCGCCGACCGACCGCCGAGGAACGACATCGAGATCGTCAGCACGACGGACGCCAGCAGGGCCGAACGCGGGTCGACGCCGGCGATGACGGAGAACGAGATGACCTCGGGGATCAGGGCCAGGGCCGTCAGCACGCCGGCGAGCGCCTCGCGGTTCAGGAGTCGTGCCGACGGCAGGTCAGGTCGGCGGGTTCTCACCGACCGAGATCCTACCGGTCCTGCCGGGTACGTGAGACATCGTCACGGTCGGAGGTTGCGATGAGCGAGCCGAGTAGGACGAGCGCCTCGGACGAGTCGGTCCCGGGGTCGGCATGGTGCACCACGAGCTGCATCCCACCAGGGTCACCGACGTCGAACTTCTCGTGCCGCAGGCGCAGCTCGCCGAGCTCAGGGTGCTGCAGGTGGGTGACGCCGTCGCGCCCGTGTCCGACGTCGGCTCGACCCCACAGGCCGCGGAAGCGGTCGCTGTGGATCGACAGCTCACCGACCAGCTCCGCGAGCCGCGGATCGTCCGGGTCGGAGGACGTCCGGGACCGCAGCCCGGCGACCATCCCGACCGTCACGCGCTCCCAGTCGACGTAGAGCTCGACGTCGCCGGGATCCAGGAAGAGCCGACGCAGGAGGTTGTTGCCGGGCGAGAAGCCGGGCGACAGGGCGCGCGCCATGCGGTTGGCCACGAGGACGTCGAAGTACCTGCCCACGACGTAGGCCGGCATCGGCATCTGGTCGACGAGCTGCGCTACCCCGGCCGGAACCCGCTCCGCGGGACGACGCAGTCGTCGTCGGGGCGCTGGCGTGGCCAGACCGTGCAGGTGAGCGGTGGCCGGCTGGTCGAGGCGCAGGGCGGACGCCAAGGCTTCGAGGACCTGATGCGACGGGTGACGGTCGCGACCCTGCTCGAGACGGAGGTAGTAGTCGGAGCTGATGCCGGCAAGCATCGCGAGCTCCTCGCGGCGGAGCCCGGGCACGCGGCGACGGAGGCCAGGTGCGAGCCCGACGTCCTGGGGCGTCACGACGTCGCGACGTGCGCGGAGGAACTCGCCGAGCGCGTTGGTCGTGTCCATGTCTCGAGCGTAGGTGCAGCGGTGCCGTTGTGGCTGTTCCTGCCACTCCCCGGATGCGCTGGGCATACCGTCACCGGCCGGTGGCTGCGAAGACTGGGCTGCGGCGCGCCGTACGGGTGGGCCGACACTCAGAGGGAGCAGCACCATGACGACGACACTGATCACTGGAGGCAACAAGGGCCTGGGCGAGGAAACGGCACGCCGTCTCGTCGAGCTCGGCCACACCGTCTATATCGGCTCTCGTGACGAGAAGCGCGGACGCGCCGCCGCCGACCGCACCGGCGCCCACCTGCTGGTCATGGACGTGATCGACGACGCCTCAGTGGCCGCGGCCGCGGCGCTGCTGGCGGAGCACGAGACGCGCCTCGACGTCCTCATCAACAACGCCGGCGTGTTCGACGCGATGGTCAAGGCCGACGACGCGACCGCCGCCGACATGCTGGCCGTCTACGACGTCAACGTTTTCGGGATCGTGCGGGTGATCCACGCGTTCCTGCCGCTCTTGCAGGCGTCTGACGACCCGGCGATCGTCAACGTCGGCAGCGGACTCGGCTCCTTCGGCGTCGTGACCGACCCCGATCGGTTCGAGGCTCAGTGGGCCCTGCCGGTGTACGCGTCGTCCAAGGCGGCCGTCGGGATGCTGACCGTCCAGTACGCCAAGGCCCTGCCGGGCATCCGCGTCAACGCGGCCGACCCTGGTCCGACCGCGACGGACTTCACGAACAATCAGGCGGCGCAGACCGTCGAGCAGGGGACGGACGCCATCGTGCGTCTGGCGACTCTGGGACCCGACGGGCCGACCGGGACGTACGCGGACCGTCTTGGCGACGTGCCCTGGTAGCTACGGGACGAGCAGGTGGAGCAGGCGCTCGCAGTCGGCGCCGACCGCGGTGAGCGCGGCGAGGTCTCCGGCCAGGAAGCCGATGAGGGACTGCTCGAACATGCCGTCGTACATCGAGTAGGCGAGAGCGGGGCGCACCGACACCTCGGAGCCGGCCAGCTCCGCGTACCGCGTGACGACGTTCCAGATCATCTGCTCGAGCAGCCCGTCGATCTCCCGGATGACGGGCGTGAGATCGGCGTCGAACATGCTCTGGTTGCGGATGTCGTACCAGAGGCGGTGCATCGACGCCTCGTCGCGAAGCGTGGCGGTCATGGCCTCGCTGAACCGGACGTTCAGCTCGGCGGCGGTCTGCGCGGACGCCACGATCTCGTCGTAGTGCGTGGCGCAGTCGGCCTTGTACTGGCGGACGCAGTGCTGGATGAGGTCGTTCTTGTCGCGGAAGTAGTAGTGCAGGACGCCGTGCGAGAACTCGGAGTTCTCGGCGATGTCGCGCAGGCCG
>Ga0247734_1002493_pt1 | contig 12033 bp, 9 predicted proteins | sample UWRJL103311B2_FD_180933 | JGI IMG/M metagenome (GOLD analysis project Ga0247734, IMG submission 180933) | Plant litter microbial communities from Arlington Agricultural Research Station in Wisconsin, United States - UWRJ-L103-311B-2 | ecosystem: Environmental > Terrestrial > Plant litter >... | reverse complement strand
AAGGACGTGGGCCTTACCCTGCGCATCATTCCCCGCGTGCATGAAGGCGATGTCGTGCGGCTGGACGTCAGCCAGGAAGTCTCGTCGCTGGTCGGCGCGGTGACGGGCGCGGCCGATCTCATCACCAATCGCCGGGCGATCCAGACGACGGTACTGGCCGATGACGGACAGACGATCGTTCTGGGTGGCCTCATTTCCGACGATCGCACGAACACGAAGAGCCAGGTGCCGGTGCTGGGCGACATCCCGATCATCGGCAACGCGTTCAAAAGCCGCCAGCTTCAGCAGACGCGGCGGACTTTGTTCGTCTTCCTGCGCCCATCGATCCTGCGCAACGCGAGCCAGGTGGCGGGCGCCTCCGCCGCCAAATATGCGCGCGTACGAAGTGCCGAAGCGCAACTGGACGATCGCTCCAGCCTTCTGCTCGATCCGCCGAAAGCCCGCCTGACGCTGGAGCTTTCCGGAGTTTACTAAGCCGGCTCGCGCGGAGGCAGAACCGACACGCGCGTCTCGCCGCCGCGTCTGAACGTCGCGCGGTCAGCCGCGACGTTCTCCAGCGACCACCCGCCCGCGCTTTCGCTCCGTGCGAGCGTACGGATCGCCCCGTCATCCAGCCGTATGATTGCAAGCGGCGCCGACAATCGCCCAACGATGCCGATCAGTTGCGGCGGCCCGCTTCCTCTCATCGCCGGCAGAGCATCGATGGCTGGCTGCGCGAACAACGGCTCGCCGGGCGATGTCGCTGCGCCGGCAGCGTTTACACGGATCGTGATGGACGTTGCTGGTGTCGGCACCCGCGATGGATGCCGGCTCAGCACCCAGGCAGCGACCGCCGCGCTCGCGGCAGTCACGCCGACGCGCACAAGCCGATGATAAGCTCCGATCATCGCCGCCGCGCCACAGGCGCCACCGCCCGCGCTTCCAGCCGGAACAGTCCATCACCCACGGGCCGGATCGCCCAACGAACGAAGCGGATGACGGGGCGCTCGCCTTCGATGACATGGGCGAAGGCGCGCAGCGATGCCTCCGATCCCCGCGCATCCACATCCACCGCGACGAAGCTGGCCGGCATGTCGTTAGAAATCGGCCGCACCGACAGGCGGACCCCGGCGGCCGAACTCCGATCGGCCACGATCGTAGAGAGCATAGCCGCTGCATCGGCATTTCCCGCCGCGACGAGCGGCTCGCCACCAGAGACCTGCACATTCGTAAGCGGCATAGCGGTGGCGCGAGCCAGCGTTCGCCAAGCGACGTCCCGCTCAAACACGGCCCAGCCGGCCAGCAGCGCCAGCGCTACTACCGCCGCCACAATTCTGGCGGAGATCATGGAAGATCGCCTGCAAGACGCACCCGGATCTTCCCATCCTCGCGTTTTTCCTGCCCGCGCTCGTGAAATCGCGCCATCCACCGATCAGCAGCGAGCGCGCCGCGCAGGGCGTCGGGATCCGACGTATCGATCGTCAACCGCAATGTTCCCTCCTCGCCTCGCGAAGCCTCCACGAGCTGAACTTCGGGTGGCAAGTGCGTGCGGAGCGCCGCTAGCACCGTCTCCAGCGAAGGCACCGCGAAAGCGCGGGCAACTTCATCGGCCCGCTCCCAATCCCGCATGACGATCTCGTTTGGCATCAGCAGTATATGCGTCTCGGCGCGCGCATTCCGTGCCTGCCAGGCGGCGCTCCCGGCAATGATGATCGCCGCTGCGCCTCCGGCGAACAGGGCCCAGTTAGCGGTCTTCCGAGCCTCTCGGCTCTGGCGGCGTCCGGACGCTAACGTCGCCATCCGAACGCCTATCTTGCCCAGCAAGCTTCCCGCCATAACTGGCGAGCGATCATCGGCGGCAGGAGGATTCGGGGCGGTCATCGCCGTGCGCGATACAATTGTTTAATGGCTTTTCGTGCAGAAGTTCCGAATATAGGTGGCCTGACGTACTGGAGGGAAGGCCGACCACGACGAGAGTGGCGACCGGTAAGCGCAGTCAGACGTGAACGCAGCAGGGTGGATCGACGGTGCAGGGGCCGGTAACAGCGCATATGATCGATCGGCCGCCACAGTGCGGCCTCACTGTCGGGCGATGCTGATCCGCGTCTGACATGAAACTGGAAACCGCCATATCCAAGCCTAAGGTGACCACGCCGGCCGAGCGCAAGGCTCCGTCCGAGCTGCAGTCGCTTCGCCTGCGATTGTGCCTGCTCGTGCTTGTCGTCGATTGTTTGGCGATCTTTCTGGGATGCCTGGCCGGGAACGTCATGCGCTTCGGCGATGCCTTGGCGGACCCCGGCATCAATCTCTTCGCCGCCGCGCTGCCCCTCTATGTCGGCATCGCCATCAATAGCGATGCGTTCGGATCGGAGACGCTGTCGGACGTCAATAGCGGCCTCACCCGCGCCATCCTGGCCTATATCTTCGCGATCTTCGCCGTCCTCTTCATCGCCTTCTACATGAAGGCGGGGACCGAGCTGTCGCGCATGGCATCCGGCGTGGCGCTCGTCTCCACCGTCGTGGCGCTGGCCGGCGGACGGCTGCTTTGCGCCGCCTACATACGCCGTAGGACAGGCATGCGCCTGTTCTACGATCTCATGATCCGGGACGGCGTCGATCTGCCCGCCCCGCCGAGCATGATCGTCGTCGATGCCGAAGCAGCCAATCTGCAGCCCGATCTGCATGATCCCCACATGCTGGATCGGCTTGCGGCGCAGCTTCACGGCGTGGATCGCGTGGTGATCTCCTGCCCGCCCGAGCGGCGGCTCGTCTGGTCGCTGTTGCTGAAGGGCTCCAGCGTCAACGGCTACATCCTGTCAGACGATCTCGATCCGATCGCTCCCTTGGGGATCGGCAGTCTCTCGGGCCATTATACGCTGGCGGTGGCCTGTGCGCCGCTCGATCTCAGCCGTCGTTTCACCAAGCGGATGCTGGATGTGATGATCACCCTGCCCGCCTTGCTGTTCCTGTCGCCGCTTCTGCTGGCAGTGGCAGTGGCGGTGAAGCTGGACAGCCGTGGGCCGATCATGTTCCGCCAGCCGCGCGTCGGCCGCGGCAATCGCATCTTCCTGATGTATAAGTTCCGCAGCATGCGCCACGATTTGGCCGATCGGGCGGGCAATCGCTCCGCCAGCCGGGACGATGATCGGATCACGAAGATCGGGCGCTTAATTCGGGCTACCAGCATTGATGAACTGCCCCAGTTGTTCAACGTGCTGCGCGGCGAGATGAGCCTGGTGGGACCTCGCCCGCACGCGCTCGGCAGCCTCGCCGGCGACGCCTTATTCTGGGAGGTGGACGACCGTTACTGGCATCGCCACGCGCTGAAGCCCGGGCTTACCGGCCTTGCCCAGATACGCGGCTATCGCGGCGCCACCCCGGCCGCGAAAGATCTTACCGACCGCCTTGCCGCCGATCTGGAATACCTCGCCGGGTGGACGATCTGGCGCGATATATCGATCCTGGCCGGCACGCTGCGCGTACTGGTGCACAAGAACGCCTACTGATCAGGATTTGCGGGCGTCCGCCACTGCCTTGGAGAGGACGTCATATCCGACGGCCCCGCTAAAGAATTCGCCGCCGATCACGAAGGCCGGCGTGCCGCTGACGCCTAGCCGGCCGGCCAGCGCCATGTTCGACGCGATCTCCGCCGTCACGTCTTCCCCCTTGCCGGCCTTCACGAGCTTGGCGGCGTCCAGCCCGACGGCATTCGCCACCTTGGCGATGGTCGCCTGATCGGGGCGCCCTTCCTCGAACAAACCCTTGTGGAAGCGCAGATAGGGGCCCTCTTTCGCCGCAGCCAGCGCCACCCGCGCTGCCGCGACGCTCTCCGGCCCAAGTACTGGAATCTCCCGCCACACGACCTTAAGATCCGGGTTTTCCGCCAGCAGTTGCGCCACGACTGGCACGCTCGCGCGGCAATAGCCGCAGCTATAATCGCTGAACATGACCAGCGTCACCTTGGGTGACTGGCTTCCCGCCCAAGCGCTGCCGAAGGGCTTTTCCAGCGCGGCGCGATCGGCATCGATTGCCTTGCTGTTCTCTCGCTGTTGCAGCTTCTGCATCGCTTCGGGGATGATCTCCGGATGCGCGAGAATGTAATTCCGCACGATCGTCTCGATCGCTGCCTTGCCCGCGACAGGCTCGCCCGATTGTTCGGCCATCGCGCGTGTGCCGGCAGCACCGCCTGCCACGCCCAGAAGCGCGGCCGCGCCAGCCATCATCCAACCCTGCTTGCGCGTCACCGCCGCTTCCTCTTCTGGTTCTGTGCTTCGTCACGCGCTGTGAGCGCAATGTCCTGCGCGCGGAGATAATCGGGCGTACCGACCGGTATGCCGCGCATCGCCATTTCCGCGCTGCGCATCGCCTGCACCGGATTGCCCTCGAGGCCGAACTTCTCGGCCGAGGCGAGGGCGGCACGCGGCTCATCCCCCAGCTTCGTGTAGACGAGGCCGAGATTATACCAGGCGAACGGATTTTCCTGATCGCGCTGCACGGCCACTTTCAGCACCTTCGATGCCTCAGGCAGATTGGCCGGATCGTCGCTGGCGACGAGCGCATGGCCGAGCGTGGAGGAGATGAGCGGGTTGCTACCCGAACGCGCCGATGCTTCCCGCAAAGGCGGAATGGCCAGCACCGGCTTGCCGGACTCCAGCAGGATCTGTCCCCGCAGCTCTAGCAGATAGGGATCGTGCGGCGCGGTGGCGACGAGCCTGTCGATCTCCTGCACGGCCCGCTCGGGGTAGGCGCCGCGGTGCCAGGCATACGCGCGTGCGTACATCGCCGCCGGGCTCTGGTCGGTCTCAGGATATTTGCGCAGCACCAGATCGGGATCGTCCATGTAGCCGATCAGCTTGCCCTTGATCCGCAGGAAACGCGCTTGCAGCGCCGGATCCAGCGGCTGGTTCCAGTAAGGCGATGTCGAGAGCGTATCTCGCAGAAAGCGTTCGCGATCGTCCGTCATCGGGTGATCGACATCGTAGGTGTCGATCTTCGTGTAGCTGGGAGTGAGGCGATATTCCTCGCGGCGCAGCTTCGAAAAGAAGCCGACCATGCCCTTGCCCGACAGATGCGCATCGGTCAGGTGGCGCACGGCGGACGCATCCGCGCTGCCTTCCTGCTGACGGCTATAAGCCATGAACTTGCCCTCTGCCGCCGATTGCCCGGCCATCATCGCCGCCATGCCGGCTTCAGGAGCGCCCGCCGCCATCGCCGCGGCGCCCAGCAGTAGAGAGAGCAGAGTCACGCGCATCGCGGAGTTCACGGCAAGGCCAGTGCGGACCGCATCCCCGCCTTCGATATGGCCGAGTTCGTGCGCGATCACACCCTGCAATTCGTTGTAATTGTCGGATTGCTCGATCGTACCGGAATTGATGTAGATGATCTGGCCGCCGGCGACGAAGGCGTTGATCGAACTGTCGCCCACCAGAACCAGTTTCAGCGCCCCCGGCGCAAGACCGGCCGACTTGGCCATTCCCGCCGAAATCTGCTCCATAAACTGTTCGGTTTCGGCATCGCGCAAGATGGATTGCGCCGCCACCGGCTGAACGGCGAGGACCAGGCTTGCCAGCCCGGCAAGCGCGAAGCGGAGCGAGCGGGCCAAGCGATACATCGCCTGATCCTTCGCTCCGCGACGCTGAACATCGTCTGAAGACCTGCGCGCGTATGACGCGCAGTTTATTGTCCCCCGTTCGCGCCGAGCATGTCGAAGCATCCTCATTCCCTTCAGCATTGAGCGGAAGAGCGGTTCGACGACAAGCCCGGCGCGATCAGAGAGGCATCCCTCAGGCGCCGAAGGTCCGCTGCCACCAGCCGCGACGGGGTCCGCCAGCGGCGGAGTCCTCTCCCGCTCCGGCTTCCGGCGTGGCATCCGCTTCCGTAGGTTCCGGCGCAGCCGTCACTTCAGGTGCGGCAGCCGCCGGAGCGGCAGCGGCACGCCGACGGCGCGGCGCCTTCGCGCCCGGAGCCGGCTCTGCTTCGGCAGGGGCTTCGGCGATCGGTGCCGGAGCTACGTCGCTCTCCACCACGTCAGCAGCACGGGCACGACGCCGACGGCGCGGCGCAGGAGCCGCCTCCTCGGCCAGCGTCTCGGCAACGACAGGTGCTGCTGCCTCGGGCTCCGCGGCACCGACATCCGCGACAGGCTCGGCGGCCTGCTCGACATCCGCCTTGCGGCGACGGCCACGACCCCGGCCACGTGAAGGTGCCGGCTCGGCGGCTTCCTCCGTCACCTCGGCGACAGGCTCGGCCGTATCCACGGCCGGTTCGGCTGCGACGTCCTGGGCAGGCGCGGTCTCGCCCTCGGCTGCCGGCTCAACATCACGCGGCGCACCGCGACGGCCGCCCCGACGGCCTCGGCGGCCACGACGTGGGCCACCTTCCGTCTCGGTAGCGACGACCTCGACTGCTTCGGCTTCTTCCTCGCCACCGGCATCAGCCGCAGCTTCGGTCGTATCGTCGGAACCCTCGGCGGCGAACTCCTCGCCCGTCCCCTCGGAGCCGTCCTCGCGGCGCCCCCCGCGCCGCCGACGACGACGGGGGCGACGGCGGCGACCATCCCGATCTCCGCCCTCGCGATCTCCACCTTCACGATCGGAAACATCCCGGGGCTCGCCCTCGGCCTCGCTCTCGATCTCGTCGGCCTCATCCTCCTCGATGAAATCGTCATCGTCGGCTTCGATCACCATCGGTGTCGGCAGGCGCGGCGCATGGCTCGGCGGCGGGCCACCGGCTTCCACCGTCATCCGCGCGCCTTCCGGCGTCCCATCGGTGACAATGTCGATCAGAACGCCGTAGCGCTCCTCCATCTCGGCCAATTCGGGGCGCTTGCGGTTGAGCACATAGAGCGCTGCCTCCTGGCTGGCGCGCAGGCGGATCTGGCTACCACGGCCGCGCGCGGCCTCTTCCTCCAGCAGACGCAAGGCCTGCAAGCCCGAAGAACTGGCGGTGCGGATGAAGCCCGTGCCTTCGCAATGATGGCAAACGCGCGTCGACGCTTCCAGCATCCCGGTGCGCAGGCGCTGACGGCTCATTTCGAACAGGCCGAAGCCGGAAATGCGGCCGACCTGGATGCGGGCGCGATCGCTCTTGAGAGCCTCCTTCATCGCGCGTTCCACCTTCCGGTTGTTGCCGGAGGATTCCATGTCGATGAAGTCGATCACGACCAGCCCGGCCATGTCGCGCAGGCGCAACTGGCGGGCGATTTCGTGCGCCGCCTCCAGATTCGTGCTGACCGCCGTCTGTTCGATATTATGCTCGCGCGTCGATCGGCCCGAGTTGATGTCGATCGAAACGAGCGCTTCGGTGGGGTTGATGACCAGATAGCCGCCCGATTTCAGCTGGACGACCGGCTGGTACATCGCCGCCAGCTGATCCTCGACGCCGAAGCGCTGGAAGAGCGGCACCGCATCCTGATAGGGCAGGATCTTCTTGGCGGCGGCCGGCATCAGCAGCTTCATGAAGCTGCGTGCGGCGCGATAGCCTTCCTCGCCCTCGACGATCACCTCGTCGATATCCTTGTTGTAGATATCGCGGATGGCGCGCTTGATCAGATCGCTGTCACGGTAGATTTCGGCCGGCGCTTCCGAAGAGAGCGTCTTTTCCCGGATCTCGTCCCAGAGCCGCGCCAGATAATCGAAGTCGCGGCGGATTTCCTGCTTGGTGCGCTGGAGGCCGGCGGTCCGAACGATGCAGCCCATCGTATTGGGCAGGTTCAGCTCGGACAGGATCGACTTCAAACGCTTGCGATCGCCTGCATTCGAGATCTTTCGCGAAATGCCGCCGCCATGCGACGTGTTCGGCATCAGCACGCAATAGCGGCCGGCGAGGCTGAGATAAGTGGTGAGCGCCGCACCCTTGTTGCCGCGCTCTTCCTTCACGACCTGGACCAGCAGCACCTGACGGCGCCGGATGACGTCCTGAATCTTGTAGCGGCGGCGCAGATTCTCGCGACGCTTGCGCAGCGATTCTACGGCCGCGCTATCTTCGCCACCGGCGAGCGTCGGCCGGGGCGCTTCGCCCTCCTCACCTTCGCCATCATAATCCTCGGCGGCGTCCAGCGTCTCACGGCCACCATCGTCGTCGAGACGCTCGATCTGTTCCAGATCGTCATCGTCGTCATCGTCGTGGTCGCGGCCCCGCAGCGCCTCTTCCTCGGCAGCATGCTCGGCCTCTTCGCGCAGGAGCGCGTCGCGATCCTCCTTAGGGATCTGATAATAATCAGGATGGATTTCCGAAAAGGCCAGGAAGCCGTGACGGTTGCCGCCGTAATCCACGAAAGCGGCCTGGAGCGACGGCTCCACGCGCGTCACCTTGGCGAGATAGATATTACCCTTGAGCTGCTTGTGCTCTTCGGATTCGAAATCAAATTCTTCGACGCGGTTTCCCTTGACGACGGCCACGCGGGTTTCCTCCCGGTGGCGGGCGTCGATCAGCATACGCATGCTCATTAAAATATCTCCGGGCGCCGCTGCGGTTCGTTCGCGCGGCGCTATTCGACAACGGCGCGCCCGGAACACCTGTGGTGCTGCTGGCGGCGCGATCATCGTGGGTGGTGAAAGATGCCTCTGCGGCATGGCCACCCAGAGCGCGATGCGCTCCGGAGACGCCCTCGCCCGCGTCGACCTTAGCGACGTCGGACAGGAGGGAAAGATGGCTCATGCGGCTTCAACCTGACTGGGGGCCGGCGCTTCTGAGCGCCGGCGCATCCGGACACGGGGCGCGGTTCGCCACGGATCGGACATACGTAGCTAGCATTGCCCTTTGGCAACGGCAAGGGACGCGCAAAGCGGCTCCCTAAACCGCGCGGATTCCCACGCCGCTCATCCTCCGGTAGAGGGCATTGCGTGCGCGCCGCTTTTGCCAGTCTCGTTTGCCTGATCGCGGCGCCCGCTCTCGCCGCGCCGCCGCCAAACCGCGCCATCGCCAATATCCCGCCCCGCCCCTCGCGCTTCCGGCTTCCGCCCGTGCTGGGTCCGGCCAAGGCAAGCCTTCCGCTCGTGGTGATCGATGCCGGGCACGGCGGACATGATCCGGGCTCATCCTCGTCCAACGGCGGCACGAACGAGAAGGATGTCGCGCTCAACATTGCCAGGGCCATTCGCGATGCTCTGGTTGCGTCCGGCAAGGTGCGTGTCGCGCTCACCCGATCGGACGATCGCTTCCTGGTTCTGGCGGAGCGGCGCGAGATCGCCCGCCGCCTGCGCGCCGATCTGTTCATCTCGATCCACTGCGACAGTGCGCCCAACCCTGCCGCGCGCGGCGCCAGCATCTACACCTTGTCCGAAACCTCGTCCGATCGCGTCGCTTCGGCGCTGGCGGCACGCGAGAACAAGGCGGACCTGATCAACGGTGTTGATCTCAGCCGGGAGACGAACGACGTCTCCTCGATCCTGATCGATCTCGCGCAACGTGAGACGATGAACGTCTCCTCCGCCTTCGCCGCCCTGGTCCAGCGGGAGCTGTCGCCGCTCATCTCGTTGAAGCCCGATTTCCACAAATATGCCGGGCTGATGGTGCTGAAGGCGCCGGACGTGCCCTCCGTCCTGCTGGAGACGGGCTATATTTCGAACAACGACGATCTCGCGCTGCTGACTTCGACCAGCTATCGGGAGAAGATCGCCACCGGAGTCCGGCGTGCGATCGAGGCTCATTTCGCCCGGCAGCTCATAGAGCGGGCCGAGGATAGGGAGGATATGTGATGAAGTTCGTGCGCCGTCTGGGAGCCGCCTTTCTCCTCTCGACCGTGGCCATCGCCCCAGCGATCGCCCAGGTTTCGATCGCTGCCGCCGTCGCCGACAAGGATCGTCCGCAGGCTGACAAGGATCGCGATGCCGATCGCAAGCCTGCTGAGATGCTGCGCTTCGCGGGCGTGAAATCGGGAATGACCGTGGTCGATATCCTGCCGGGCGCCGGCTATTTCACGCGCCTCTTCTCCGACGTGGTCGGCCCCAAGGGCAAGGTGATCGCCTATGTGCCGGATGAAATGCTGGTGAAGAGCCAGGCCGGTCTGGAGCGTGCGAACGCCGCCGCGGCCGGCCGATCCAACGTGATCGTGATGCACAGCCCGCTGATGGCGCCAAACCCGCCGGGCGTGCTCGCCGATGTCGTCTGGACGTCGCAGAATTATCACGATCTGCACAATATGCCCGGCATCGATGTCGTCGCCTATAACAGGCTCGTGTTTCAGGGGCTGAAGCCCGGCGGCGTCTATATCGTGCTGGATCATGTCGCGCCGGCGGGCTCGGGTCTGAGCAATACCGGCACCACTCACCGGATCGATCCCGCCGCCGTAAAGGCCGAGGTGATAGCCGCCGGCTTCACGTTCGATGGCGAGAGCAAAGTTCTCGCCAATCCGGCCGACAAGCATGACCTGAAGGTGTTCGACCCATCCTTGCGCGGCAAGACCGACCAGTTCGTCTATCGCTTCAAGAAGCCAAAGTAGGCAGCTCACCCGCTCGTGACCCTCCTCTCGTCATTTCCGCGCAGGCGGGAAGCCATCGTTGCCATCGTCGTTCTTTCGGCGATGTTCGGGCGAATAGATCTCTGTTTGTACGGGGATGACGGGAGCTTGCGCGCATGAGGATCGCCCTCAAACGCGGCGGCGGCACCCCCCGCCTGCCGGCATGGCTCGGCAAGCGCTGGGTGCGTTGGCTGCTCGCCACGTTCGGGTTGCTCATGCTCGGCTGGCTGGTCTTCTGGTTCCTGTTCGTGCGGGGCCTGCCCTCCACGGACGCGCTGCTCGCCTACGAACCGCCGCTTCCGACCAACGTCCGGTCGATCGATGGCACGCCGGTCTACAGCTTCGCGCGCGAACGGCGGGTGGAATTGAATTTCGATGAATTGCCAAAGCCGCTGGTCGAGGCGTTCATCTCGGCCGAGGACAAAACCTTCTTCCGCCACAAGGGCGTGAACCCCCTGACGTTCCTCAACGGCGTGTTCGAATATGTGACGAAATATGGATCGGGCGAGCGCGCACATGGCGGGTCGACGATCACCCAGCAGCTCGCCAAGAACCTGCTGATCGGCGATGAATATTCGCCCTCGCGCAAGATCCGCGAGGCCGTGCTCGCCGTCCGCATCGAACAGGTGCTGACGAAGCAGCAGATCCTGGAATTATACCTTAATCAGATCTTCCTCGGCCGGAATGCCTATGGCGTGCAATCGGCCGCGCGGGCCTATTTTGGCAAGGATGTGGGGCAGCTGACGTTACCCGAGGTCGCCTATCTGGCGATCCTGCCCAAGGCGCCCTCCAATTATGATCCCGTCCGCCATGAGGATCGCGCCAAGGAGCGCCGCGCGTACGTGCTCCGCGAGATGCACGCCAACGGCTACATCACCGGCGATGCGGAGGCGGCCGCGAACGCCGCGCCGATCGGGGCGGTGCCCCGCTCCGATGCGCGCCGGGAAGAGGAGCGCGCATTCGAAGGCCACTTCATGGAAGAGGTGCGCCGCGAACTGATGGATCGTTACGGGGAGACGGACGAGAAAGGGACGCACGGCGTCTATACGGGCGGCCTCTGGGTACGCACTTCGCTGAATCCGGTCATGCAGAAGGCGGCTGAGCAGGCGTTGCGGCAGGGTCTGCTGCGGTACGATTCGGGCGGCGGCTGGCGCGGGCGGCTCGGTGCGATCGATCCGGGCGAAGGCTGGCCGCAGGCGCTTGCCAAGCTCAATCCGCGCACGGGGCTGCCGGAATGGCGCGCGGCGGTGGTGCTGGATAAATCTTCCATGACGGCCACGATCGGCTTTCGCGACGGCAGCGAGGGCAAGCTTCCGACCTGGGGCGCCAACATGCCCAAGCGCGGCGTCGGCGGCCGGGCCTTTGATTTCCTGAAACGCGGCGATGTCGTGCTGGTCGCCAGGTCAGGCGATGCCTGGGCGTTGCGTTCGATCCCTGCCGTTTCGGGCGGCTTCGTCGCGGAGAACCCGCATACCGGCCAGGTGCTGGCGATGCAGGGCGGCTTCGATCCGCGCGAACCCTTCAACCGCGCCACGCAGGCGCTCCGCCAGCCGGGTTCGTCGTTCAAGCCGATCGTCTATTCGGCGGCGCTGGAA
>Ga0247734_1002492_pt1 | contig 12034 bp, 10 predicted proteins | sample UWRJL103311B2_FD_180933 | JGI IMG/M metagenome (GOLD analysis project Ga0247734, IMG submission 180933) | Plant litter microbial communities from Arlington Agricultural Research Station in Wisconsin, United States - UWRJ-L103-311B-2 | ecosystem: Environmental > Terrestrial > Plant litter >... | reverse complement strand
GTAGGTGCTACTCCGCCTCCGAGAAACCCCCCCAAGACACCTGTCACTAAACCGACACCTGACGATACTAAGCCGTAGCCTGCTGCAACGCCTTTTGATATTAGGCCTGTAGCACCACCACCCTCTGTCACAAAATTAGCATTTCCGCTGGGAAAATTGGCGTGAACGTACCGTATGCTGAGGTATAAGCTGGAACTGGAACAAGAATGAGAGTGGCACTAGGTGTGAGTCCTTGGGACTGTAGACTTTGACCCTCTTCAGATACTGATAGATTCTTGTTTGGGAGCGGCGTAAGAACCTGCTTGAAATTATATGGTACATCCCCTGTCGTTTCTTGATTGATCCAAGCTCTAACCTGACCTCCAAGAGTGGCATCTGAAGGGAAACTGGATCGAATTGTCGTCCCATCGAACAGTCGTACCTGTAAAGCACATACTTTCGACCGACTCCCAGCAGATTCTAATCTACTCGAAGGAGCAGAACTGTTAGATGGAGCCATTACTTCACCCTTTTGTGAATCCTCGATAGCTTTAGCCAATGCCTTTCTTTGAGCTTCTTTATCCTTCCGCTCCGCCTTGTCATCTTCTACACGTTTCAAGATGCGTGCTCGTTCATCTCTTGCTTCCTGCTGTCGCTTCTTCTGCATCAGGGCGTATTTCATGTCGGCTGAGCGTTTGGATCCTTCGGGAAGTGAGGCTTCGAGGGCCTCCTTCCGAGCTTTGGCTTCAGCTTTGCGTTTTTCTCTCTCTTTGGCGTCTTGCTCTTTCTTTTGTGCTTCGAGTTTGGCACCTCTTTCCGAGAGCATGTCCTGAATGATTTGTGACGATGGCGACTCAGAAGATTCCGCTGGAGTCCTAGAGGAAGAGGCTTGTTGTTGCGTACTGGCCGCTGTTGTGTTGGTAGAAGCAGGAGATTCTCCTGTATGTTTGACACGTGACTGGAATACAACAGCAAGTCTCCGTAGAAACTCATCTTTAGCTACTCCTGAGGTAATGTATTCCTTAAGCTGACCATCTTGTATGATGACCAAAGTTGGAGTCTTGGGTAATGGGAAAATAGCAGCCAAGTAGCCCGCCTCCTGAGAGCCAGCTTCAAGACGTAGAAGAATAGTCTCGCTCGATAACAAAGATTTCACCTAGAGAAATTAATTTGTATTATACAATGTTTAACATGAGATCTTACACGTATATCTTCGAGAAACTCATGCTCCCATAAGTTACTCTCATCCTCGGCATCTATAGAGACAGCTTGTCAGCATTGAGGCATTTGGTAAGATAATACCTAGGGAAACTACCTGTGACAAAGCAAGCTACAAGTTTTGACTCTTGTAAAGCCTTGTTGATGCCACTTTTAAGGTCGCCCTCGAAAAACATCTTGCCTTGACTGAGCTATTCTTTGGTAGGATCTCTGATGGATGGATGCTATGAACGACGTATGGTCTTGCTGTTGATAGGACAAGGCTGGTGGGTGGAGCATGGGAAGTGGTGATTCGACCGTGGCGCAAGAGTTCTTGGCATCAAGGTAGAAAGTCGATGATGCTTCCCTTTGTCCATGAGGTTTAGAATAATGCAACAGCCGCAATGAGTTTTACCAGAAAATTCCTGCAGCAGGCCCGCCGCAGTGGTACAGGCTTCTTACACTACAGTCCAAAGACCCCCGCAAGCCCAATAACCCTAAAATGTCCAGCATGCAGACAAATATCACAAACCACGACCCGGCGAAGCTCTAAACAACCAGCGGACAGTCCAGATTTCGTATCATTTATAGACAATCCGCCCAATCTGGTGCGAGCAGGTAGAAAGAAACATGGCGCGGGTCTTATAGTCTTAGGTAGGCTCCTAATCAGGGGGAATTAAAATCTAGATTTTACTAAGCTGGGTAGCAATTATACCATTGACTGCGTTTGCGCTAGGAACATGGCAGGTTCAACGCCTCGGATGGAAATCAAAACTCATGGCGAAACTTGAAGGTCGATTGGTTCGCGATCCGCTGCCATTGCCCCCTCATATTGATCCGAATGCGATCAGCGAATTTGACTATCGGAGGGTTTACGCAACAGGACATTTACGGCATGATCAGGAAATGTTGATTGGGCCTCGATTGAATGATGGGAAGGATGGATATTTGGTCATCACGCCATTGGAGAGGGAGGGAGAGGGGACTACCGTGCTGGTGAACAGAGGGTGGATCCCGAAGGAATTTAAAGATCATAGAAAAAGACCCGAAGGTTTGGTTAAGGGAGAAGTAACGATTGAAGGTCTGCTGCGGGAGCCATGGAAGAAGAACATGTTTACGCCGGATAATAACTTACGGAAGAAGGAGTTTTATTTTCCAGATGTTAAGCAGATGGCAGAGCTGACGGGAAGTCAACCTGTGTGGATCGAGCAAACAATGGGTATGTCCTGACCTACTAAACCCATTGAACATTTACTAATTTTGTAGAGCCCGATTTACTTTTATCCTGGGATAGAGCGTCAAAAGGAATTCCCATAGGAAGGCCCGCTGAAATTAATATCAGAAATAATCATGCACAGTATATATTTACATGGTATTTCCCTTGTTTCTGATAGACGCCAGACATGCTAACCACTTCCCAGGTACGCCCTTGCTGCTGCAACATCTGTAATGCTCTGGATGGTCGTCAAGAAGCCTCCAGCCGATATATCTCGCCGTGTACGCCAAAACAAAGAGTGGACATAAAAGTCGTGAATGCCGTTGGCATGTAAAATCGCTAGTCTTCCTCTTCTTCGTCAACTCGCGCCAACTGCTTTCCTTTCTTCAACTTGGGAGGAGGAACCATCCGCATCTCTTGAAGCAACTCCCGAGGGAGGTGCTTTTGAGCAAGTGAGAAAGGGGTAGTGGTGGAGTTTATTTGACGTTGTCTATAAATGTGTATATTAGATTACAGGGAGAATGAGTGATGGAGGGAAATAAATACCTCTTCATGAGTGTAATCATATCACTCTCATCAATAGTCTTTCGACCAGCATGCTTTGCATATGCTCCTAGGTCTTCACTCACCTGTTCAAAAAACCAGTCCGAAGCTTGCATTATAGCTTCAAGGGTATCTTTACTAATTTTCGCTTTACTACTACCACCAGCTCTAGCATAAGTTGTAGCAAGTTTCTTAACAATCCCAGCCGGTAACGAAGGATATTTTATGCCGTGTTTTGACACTTTGACCTTCTTTTTTTTGGCAACCTTAGAAATTTGTATGACTTCAGGAAGTGTCTCATCTTGTTCATCCTCACTAACTTCTACGTCGCTTCTTAGTGGGCTGTCCGGTTCTTCTGGTTCTTCTGGTTCCTCAATATCAAGCACAGCCATTTCTTCTCCCCGTTGCTCATTCAACCATGAATTCTTAGCAGATGTCGCCTCGAGAATAGATCCCTTTCCCTCATCAAAAGGAACAGGTGGGTCTGACATGTATGGTGACTGTTGATGCTCCAGTACATCCTGAGGAGGGACGTTGAACACAAATGTGTTTTCTGAATCATCTCCAAGAAACAAGTCTGGACGAATATCACTTTCTCGCCCAAGCCCGAAACCAAGGTTTCTTAGTGTTGCTGTATCTTCTCTGGGGAATTCATTATCCAAAGCAGACGCTTCATCCTCAAAAGCACGTCCCATAGCAAAACTTGAATCGAATACATGTCCAGGCCCAGCTTCATTTAGGTTGGCAAATTGATCGCTCATACGAACACTACCAAAACTTCCTCGGGACAGCCGACCTGGGGCTTGCTCGCTGATTGCCCTACGGGGAAGCTCGATAGAGTATCCAGTATAGTCTTCGTTTTCTATACCAGCTGAGCGTGGGGGTAAGAGAAGGCTATCATCTTCATCACTGTCGTCGTCCAATGGCATTGAGAGTCTTGGTCTCACAGGATCAGGCCCATCATCGAGATCATCTTCCTCGTATTTCCTGACTTTTACTTCTGGTTCTTGTCGCGGCGGTGTAGAAATAAGTCGTTCTGTTTTGGGTGCCAAAAGTCTACTAAGTGCTCGTAGGGTATCCCGGGGTGTTTCTCTCTGCTGTCTCCCACTCCGTCTTCTATCTTTTGCTGGTGTAAGCCCTGCTCTTCGAGCTTCTACTTCTCGTATTGCAGCTCTACCATGAGGGGTGACAGCTGCGGGTCTTCTGGCAGAGCCTCCTGTGTTTTGCGCGGCATTTGGTGTTCTTGCTTGAGTTGCTGGTGTACGGTGCAATGGCCTTTGGGATGGCGGACCAGCACTGGAAGCGCGGCGCAAAGGTGTGATTGGTTTATTCATATTTCCAAGACCGTGCAGAGTGTTGTATAGCGTCTCGTTGAAGGCGGGAGCTTCAATTGCCGTTTGATTTTCGAGAGGTTATTCCGTCTTGTTCTTTAGATAGCCCACCAACATTCTCTTTGGTTGTTTTCGATATAATGGGGCTTCTTCAAAAAGACCTGGCTCCTAAATTGAGGGGGCCAGAATCTCAAAGCCAGCTCAACATACTTGGAACTGATTTCATGTGCGTACGAGCCTTGCTGAAGCTTAAGAATTGCTCATTATTACTATTATCCGTCGCGTCTTGTCTTAGAGCGCGTTCGGTCTGCCAAGAGTTAAACGTACGCCAAGAGCAATGACCCCTGCATACCCTGATAGCGATAACAAAATTTGTGTGGGGAACAGGAAGAAGACGTTCAAACAATTCTACATTCTAATATACTATTCACAGGATGGCCGATCACGATGAATTACAGGAGCCTCTCCTAGAGCGCTTGAGTGTCACACCTGAACCGCAGCATGCCTCGGATTCTAAGCAATCAACGAAGAAGAGAAAACGTGGAACCGAACCTGAACCAGCAAAAAAGTCGGCAAAGAAAGAGAAAAACAAAAAGTCAAGGGCGGTTTTTGATGATGCAGAGTTGGATATGGAAATTGGGGTCAATAAGGCTTTCTCTCATATGGACAGTCAACTCCTAGCAGATTATCTTGCACAACGAACGCGGATGTATGAAAAAGACTTGAGCTCCATTGAGTGGGAAGAGAAGTTCCTTCCAGGCACGTTTTGTATATTTGCACAAAGACTCAAGCTAATGGATATGTTTAGCAAATGCAATTCAAGATACAACGACCTGGGATCAACCTCGCACACTCGAGAATCTACCTGGGTTCCTAGAGAAATTTGCTGGAAACACGACGAAATTATGGTCGGCTTCTAAAAAGAATGGTTCTCCCCATACAATTATTGTGGCTGCAGCTGGCTTAAGAGCTTCAGAACTAGCAAGGTATAGCTCTTAGCCAAACAAAAAGGAAATATATTAACGATATAGGGCCGTACGGACATTCCAGACAAAAGATGCAACTGTTGCCAAACTCTTCGCTAAACACATCAAGCTGAAGGAGTCGGTCGCCTTCTTAAAGTCTACGAGAACTGGAATCGCGGTTGGGACACCTGTGCGATTACAGGACCTTATGGATGACGGTTAGTTCAACTCGTGTTATATTGAAGAGACTTTTCTGATACATTGCAGGTGCTCTGGCAACAGATAGACTGGAGAGAATAATTATCGACTCTTCACATATTGATATAAAGAAGAGGGGAATTCTTGAGATGAAGGAAACACAAGTACCTTTAATGGGATGGCTTACGCAAAAGGTTTTTAAGGAAAGATATGAAGCTGCAACGGGTGGTATACAGCTATTCTTCTATTGAATTCGAGAATGACAGACCAAAATATCTAATGAAATACTCTTTGGCTCTTTTTGCTCCATGGAACAACTGGTCTAAGCAGTATGGGTTTGAAAGTGTGAAGTCTTCTATTATCATATTAAATGCTGCATTCGACGAAAGTGGAAGGGACAGCTGCTGCAACTGAAGCGAATACTCTTCCTCGGCTCAGACAGGAGCTTTTAACAGTAGAATTACACCTGACTTTGGCTTCTGTTCTCATGCTCATTTCAAATAGCAAGAGCGTCCAGAAGGGGCTTTCTAGACCGATTTCTTCACGCCAACCTGCCTCAAGTTCATTGCTAAAACAAACCCTCCTTAATTTGTTCAATCCGGCGTCTTTGGAGTAACTCCTAATGACAAATTTGCTGTCTCTACTAACCAACAGGTCGCTCTCTTTTTTTCACTACTTTGACGATCACAGTCTACCACTTTCCTTTTCGGCCAGATACGAGCTCGTATGAGCAAACTGTCTCACACCCAATACATATTTCGGCAATCAGCTAGGGAATACATATAGACAACTCAAGATAAAAATGTGGAGTTTTATCCTGTGGATATTTGTGATGATGGCACATTCAACAGCTGGCCAAATTGATTCCACCGTGCCAGGTTGGTGAATTTTTCTCCAAACTTGAAAGATGTATGTTCTTACACCGGTACACAGGATGTGCTGTTCGTTGCTGGGATAACACAAAGTTCATTAGCAGGTGTCTCGATGATATGGCCTGTCTTTGCACCGAAACGCATTATCAAAACGCATGTGCTGCACCAACCATCTTACTAAAGGCTATGTGCTAACATTGTCCTAGACTGTCCTACAATGTCTCTACTCACAATGTGATACTACGTACTTCAGTCTAGCCATCGACCATGCTCTAAGCCAGTGTTCGAACTTTGGTGGCCACGTCATGGATGCCGTGCATCCTTTTCCACGCCATGATAATCTACGACGACGAAAAGAAGCAGAGTATCTAGCAGGGTATACAATCACTTCAAACCCTGTCTCGTAATACCATAGCAATACTGACCATATTAGTGCCGTTCCAATACAACCTTCAGATAGGCTAGCACCTGCTGGTACTTTATTTCCTACCGACAGCGCGAACACCTTTCCAACACAGAGCTTGGCATGGGCCTATTCGAGCAACCAAAACACCCCCAACAACAACTACTACCCTACACAAAGCGCAAACTTTCCGATGGAAAGTGTTGGAGCACCATCTGAGTATGGAATGCCTCCTGATTCCTACTTCCCTCTCGAGAGCGTTGCAAGTTCACTTGAGATTGCCACGGCTTCGTTGCCTTACTTTCCTCTCCAAGCAGCGCCTGCAACAGTACCAAACGATATATATGCCACGGCTGCTACTCCTGTTGCCACATTCTTGCAGACTTATACTGCACCTGCACAGCCAATAACTAGCAGTTCAAAACCTGTCGAGTTCTTAGGTGGAACTTCTCTCAAGATTGTTCCAACCATAACGCTTTCTATCTTGGTTATTCTCACGACTTTTCAGCTCTCTTTTCTTTGAAGGATACTAGCTTTCATATTCACACAAGTCTTGTTGGTTGGGTTCAATGAAGAAGCAACGTTTGACATTGAATTGTTATGTCTTTATTGTGCGTTGACAAGGTTTGCTAGAAATAGTTCTGGAACCAATTGGTGAATATTGGTACCTTCTGTATTTGATTTTTGTAAAGGATGTTTAGGAAGTTTGAATGACTGTTTTACTGGATGCTCAGCATCCCAACCTTAGGTCGACTTAGGTAATTGGGTTCAGGCATTGAACAAGGAATTGAACAAAGCTTTTTTTTCAGTGAATATCAGATTTGAAAACTTGCCTCACCTTGAAGATGAACGACTATCTCCATCTGAATTAGCTTACACAATGCCATAAGTGACAGTCGTTTGACAGCGTCTACATATGTTCTGTAGTGCCCAAAGCTATAGAGACTGGTTTGAAGGAAATTACTATAAGCAACACAAATTAACATTTAATGAATTTAAAGTGATTCTCGGTAGCCAAGGAGACAAGTAGTTCCTTATGCTTATCACCTGTAGCATACCTTTGTGACCCTTGCATGACAAAACCGCTCCACCTATTCTTCTCCCTGCCATGTTGCTATAGTGATTGCCCTCGAAATCCGTTGTTTGCAATGACTCTTCTTCGCTCGCCAATACAGTTCACGATCACTTACATCTGGAATACGCTGCCGAACTCCCGCTACTCATACTTACCCCTCTGTCCGATAGATTTTACGATAGGTGAAGAAAACAGGAGTTGTAAAAATTCTATTAAAATGCTCCTATCAAGTCCATTAGTTACATTCAAAGAGTGAACTTATTTTTACGGAATAGACCAAAAATATCCTTGCCTTTACCAGAACGCCTAGGGTAATATGGACCTGTTTGGTTCGAATCGCTCAACCTTCTGGTTAAATACGGGAAGGAGATCACTATCGCAAATGGTGCTATCTCTAGGTACTCTGTTGCTTTTTTCCTTTTCAAACACCAGTTCCCAAAGTCCATGGCTGGTGTAAAGATAATAGGGAAGCTTTTATTTATATGGAGCTTCTTTAGAAAGAAGAAAATGCGAGACACTGATAAAACAAGAAAGGAGAGCTATTTATAACCAGATTTAAGTTATGTTATTAGTACTATATAATTTATAATAGGATTCAAATGATTAGTCTCTAAGTGAGTAGCTTTTTATTTGAATCTTCGTACTCGCTTCGGATCTGTCAGTCAACCTCGATTGACCAAGGCTTTTCATTGGCATTCGGATACGCTGATAACTTATAGTATAATCAATACACTTGAAAGACCAATAGCAGACAACCGTGAAGTATAAAGGGGGGCTGTGTGGAAGTAAAACGTTGATCTCGCAAACTTGAATCACGACTATCAAAACTCACCCAAATTATTTCAGCAAAAAAGGAAGACGACTACAATACGTTTTATTTCACTTAGTCGGCAGATTGACATGATTTTGCTAATTCCCAATTCCCAATCCCCCTTTTTGAGATGTGTACCAAGGACGGTGTCTCCGAAAAAATGGAGTTGTGGTGATGAAGAAGAGGAGCAAGCACATTGGACAAACCTGGCCATACTGTCAAAACTCAAAATCGATACTTTGGGCTCTAAACGTGTTGGAAGTAAATATGGAAAGTCCAACTGCCGCAACACCTAATCAATGATTGGTAAGCTCCTTCACACACGAACTGTTTTCAATACCAATAAACTCGAAGGGAACTCTGAACAATTGGTGAGTTGAGAGAATTAAGCGGCCAGAGTACTTCTTTGATATGAAAAATTCTCAGGCTATTACATTTATTAACAGGCGATTATTGATAGCATGATTTAGCTTAGGTAAATACACTTATTCATAACTGTAAATACCATACCATTTATTATCCAGATTTCAAGCTTCCGTGATACCTAGGTCTCAACATTAGTGAAAACCGAAGGACTAGCAATAGCTTATGACAAAGACCCCAAGCGCATGCTGTTGATGAGCAAAAGCGCAGCGACTAGTCTCATACCATGCATTTAAACCTTGACTCTCCCCTATCAAACTTCTACATTCAGTTGCATGCTCAAAGACTTAGTACTATCTCGCTACAGAATGGAGTCCTTATCATACCGCGGTTCAACCTCAGACTTTTTTCACTTCGACTCCGGCCATATTGTCAAATCTCCTATGACGGTTTGGTTTGGGATCTAGAGTATAACCCCTTTGTATTTCCTGCTCCGAAGACCTAGGTTTAAGAAACAAGAAATTGAAAATTGTGCCCCGTTTCCGCAGCTTTTCTGTCTATATTCTCTTCCTCTAAAGAACTTGACTTGTTGCTCTCGCTATCGCTGCCAAGTGATTGTTGATTTCCTCCCATATCGCTAGATGTCGAGTCTTGAGAACTCGCTCTTCTTCTTCTCGTCTGTTTCGTTCTTCCCTCGCGTCTACAAACTTCGGCCACTCTGTCCGGAGGTTCTCAACACTCTTCGTTATAATGTCACCTACAGTAACGCCTGTCCCGTAATCCTGAACTATGTCTGACAAGCTATACATAACATAGAAAACCGAGAGTATGACGAGATATACGATGAAGACACTTCTGCTATCCTTGCTGCCCGAGTCTGCATCCAAAGCTCTTGTCCATACGAAACCGAGGTAGATGCCAAATCCTAGTAGCAAGAACAATACAGACACAGAAAGCAGCAATCCTGGGGCTGAAACTATGAGAACTGATGACAGCGATGGCGCCAACATTTGAAGCATGCTAGATCCGTCTTGCTCACCACCGAGATTGTCCAGGATGCCTTGGTCGCTACCGCGTATCCAGCCCCGGATCTCGCTCCCAGAGAACAAGCGTCCCACTTTCCAAACAAGGTTGCCTGCGTAATACACAGCTAATATAGCAGTTACCAGGCTAGAGATCCAGAATGCGCGAGCGACCCAGTGAGACTGGCTCAGCTCGGGGAGACCCAGAGCGGTAACAGCGACTGCGGCAATTATAGCACCCTGTCTCACGATTATTATCTTTAATGAAGTTGTTCAAATCGGGAAAGGCATACAGATAGAGAGACCCTATTGCTTTCGACCCCGACGATGTCTTTGAACTCCCGAGCGGCTCGGTCACAAAAGTCATTATCGTCATCACATCGACGAGGGCGGCCACCGAAACCTCCGCTACCACGACGGTTGGGAGGACCTCCAGGTGGACCTCCAGGAGCAGGAGGACCGGAACCACCAGGGCCACCAGATATGTCACCAGATGTGCCACTAGCACTATCAAGGCTTCGAAATGCATAAGGGCTATTCAACGCCTCTATTTGCGTCTTCCATACCGACTTCTTACCAAAAGTTGTCATAGCAGCTGCTCCCCATAGTCCATAGAGCCTTACCCAAAACCTGAAGTCATGCGCCGTTACCTGCAACATATTCAAACACGAAATTGCAAGCCCCGCCCGTGTAGATTTGGTCAATTTACTAACAGTGGACCAATTATGGAGGCCCTCTGATTCGCTCATCTTTGCAAGATTCACTTCGACTTGACTTCCCATAGTAGTGGTCGCCATAGCAAGAACGGGAGCAATCACATTCATATGGCGTCAAAGATGCAATTTATATTGTGATAGTGAGACGGACTCTTGAAGAGCGTGAAAGGGTCTTTGTAAAAGTGAGTTTCAGCCATCCTCTTTCAGCTTGAACACGTTTTGAGGCTTGATTGGGTCCAGTAATCAATTCAACGAACTCTGCAATGCACTTACTTCATACATACATGCCTGAATAATTCCCAGTTGGGACACCTGTGCATGCCCAGAACCTTCCTTTTGGAAGGTTCTGGGGAGCTGGAGTAGCCTATGATATACGAAGTATTCTAGGACACGGAATCGCTCCTTGATATCCAGTATTAACTCTATTCGACCAGGCGCAGAAGAGCGTGAGCTAACTGAAATTCCAAGTTGATATCCATCTTCACCTCAAGGGTAAAAAGCAAATGGCAGAGTGGATTGCTATTCGGGAATTTGTACGAATGTAAAGTGGTAATCCGACCGCTTAGTTTACGATACGCTGGCTGGAATTAAAACCACTTTACGTATTATACTAAAAGTACCTATATATCTTCTATTTTCTCAACAATATTAATAAAGTACCAAGGATGCTGTTGGTGCAATTCTGACCTCGAGGCGGGTGCACGTGACCCGACCCGAGTGACAGAATTCCCCAATGCGGTTCACCGCCTTAGGAAACCCCATCAATACCACCCAAACCCTACGTAGAACTTACAATACAATCATCGATCCCACTGAATACAACTAGCACTTACGTGAAACCACGTAGTGGTGCCCCGTATTCGAAGTGATCCGACAGATGCCTTAGCAAAAATGCCCCCTTTAATCCTAGTTTAGTTTAAATTTTATAAGATATATCTTTTATATTTATCGGATCACTTTGAATACGGGGCAGGGGCATCACTATATATTTCACGTAAGTGCAATTATATATAGTAGGAGCCAATGATTGTTTTACTTCATATAAGTTCTACGTAGGTAATAATATTGATAGGGAATCTTAAGGTGTGTTTGGTCAGCTAGAATATACTTAAGCAGTTGCCGCATTAAGGATTCTGCTTGAGTCGGGCTACGTACACCTGCCTTGAAGTCAGAATTGTACTAATAGAAATATTTAATAGAAATATTATACTTGAGTTATTCCTTTTACTGTATCTCTAAAGATTGATTCTAAAATGAATAATTTTAATTACTTTCTTATTTTGCTATAATATATAGGGATGATGGGGACCAAGGCGACCAAAATGACGCTAAGATAACAGGGG
>Ga0247734_1002491_pt1 | contig 12035 bp, 13 predicted proteins | sample UWRJL103311B2_FD_180933 | JGI IMG/M metagenome (GOLD analysis project Ga0247734, IMG submission 180933) | Plant litter microbial communities from Arlington Agricultural Research Station in Wisconsin, United States - UWRJ-L103-311B-2 | ecosystem: Environmental > Terrestrial > Plant litter >... | reverse complement strand
CTTCTTTTTTTTTTTTGGCGGAGCCTTGATTGGTTTTTGTTTTTTTCCTAACGTAATTGATGATATTGCTGCAAGGGGGGGGTTTTTTATACTTTTATATTTGTAAGTCAATATTGTTTGCAATAAAGCTCGGAGAGGCAATGGAGTGGTGAAGAATGAGTGGCACGGGGTGGTTCATGATTTCCCAACGCGTGTGTTGAAGAGAAACGGGTACGGCACGAGGGCGCCATGTATATTATATCTTAATTTAGAAGTAGATTTAATTTCCATTTATTTACAACGCGAACACCTCTTTGAGTACGGGAAAGCCATATCGTCATTATCATTTTGTTAATTCTCACATCGGGCCTCGTCACAACTTGCTGCTCTCCTTCACGCAGCACGTCTCGCCCTTCGCTCCAATCACGGCTTCTGCACCTCCGGAAGCGGCTACCAACACGCTCTTGTTGAAGCTTTGCTCGCTCGGTGGCACGTCCAATGCAGGATTCTTATCGAAAAAGTTAACGGGCTTGAGAGACACCTTGATGATCTCACAAGGCATGACTGGGAAGTCCTCAATCCGTGGAACATGGTTAATACCGAACTGTACCCAGACGACTAAATCATCATCTAGCACGTTGTCCTTACGGTCAGCCCAGCTACGCACACCAGTTCCACCGCGAGACTGATTGGTGTATTTGCCACCAGCATACAACTCGTCATCTTTGTACGAGGTGACATAGATGTTGTGGTCTGCAAATTCTGCTCGCTTGAAATGGAAGCTGTCCTTGTCTGCAAGCATCTTCTGGAAGGGTGGCACGTGGATCTTATATGCTACCGGTTTGCCGTTTATTGGGTTCTTCACAGCTTTGTTCTGTATCTTGAAAGTACGGTTGACGTCGTAGTTCAAATCGTAGCCTCCGGAGGTTGTGATTGGTGTCTCGTTCACGGTATAGCCAACGCCGTGGGGGTTGAAGTCCGAACGTCCCATGGGGTGAGCTTCATCATAAACAACACGGTTGGTGGGACCATCAATCATAGGATCCACACGTAGAGAGAAGATATGCTGATGGTGAGTTGCTAAAACGCCGGGATGGACAACGGTTCCCCAAGGAACTTCGATTCCCTCGTCAATAGGTTGCGTAGAAAGAATACCTGTAGCGCGAACCTCGTACATGACCTCTCCAGCTTGATTGAATTGGAAAGCTAGGATGTACTCGTAGTTCGAAACAGTAATGATCGATTGCAGAACCAGTTCTCGATTTCTCACAACTGCTGCACGCCCGGTACGGTAGTTCGTGTGCTTCCAACCAATGCCAGCATCCTGCTCGTGGATGCAGACGACGTTGGGCATTTCTACAACTCCCCCCTTGTCGTCGCTAAGAACTGCTGACAAGTAATGAATAGATCCAAGACAATCGCATCCCAATTGCAAGTTGTTGGCCATTATTCCAGCTCCGGCATCACCTAGATCGAAAGCCTGCTTTTTGTGGAATGGATGGCGAGGATCAGCGTAGGGTATAGCCATATCTGACAGAGACAGTCTATAGAAAAGTGGTCGGCCAGCATAGTGGACATCATACAGAACCATACCCTCACGCTGGTTGAAGCCAACCTTAAATTCCCACTTCTGCCAAGCGATCGTCTGGCCTTGCTCGCTGAAGTTGCTGACCTTGAACGATGCGCCTTCTGGTTGGACTACATTAAGGGGCTTTACATCTGCTCGGAGAGTTTGGGCTTCTGGAATATATTCATTCGCTGGCTGAACTTTGTATGGAGAAGGCTCCTTGATGGTATTGTCAAGCCCAGTTGGGAGGTAGTCAATTCTGGTGACTTTCAGGGTCTCGCAGTCGACTACGGGAGAGATGGTGAGTGGCATGGCATAGTGATTGCTGTCAGCTTCCCCAGGGTTGTTTGGGTCCTGGAGATAAAGAAAACATTGGTAAAGTCGCTTGTGATCGCTGAAAAGCCCCTCGTTGATACCGTCGGATCCTTATGAAAGGTCAGTATGTCTTGGAAGAATGGAATGGTTGGTGTGGGGATAGAATTTACCATATATCCAGGGATCACTAATGACAACAGCACCCTCAGGCAGTTGAAGCTTCGCAATTTCCGCTTGAACTCTCTTGTCCGCAAGACAGATTTTCTCAATCTCAACAATTTCAGCACTATCACCATTGCTATGTTGATGTGGCCCTAATCTGAGATTACTTTCAACCTTGCCACGGCTCAGGCTCACGACTGCTTCATGTAGTTTATCCTAGGTTATATTTAGTACATTGAGTTTGGACTAGATAGGGCCACTGACAGTGTTACGAAGGTAGTACACGACCAGACTCCTTCTCTCAACCTGTGGAGTCTGCTTGCCTGCACGCTCCGCAACGAGGAATTCGGCGAGGTCTGCCTTTTTTGGCTCGCTAAGCGTAATAACTTTAAATTGAATGTCTGTGTTGGCTGGCCATTGTGTTCTGATTAGCCTTCCGCTCTCTACTATCTCGCTAGCCGTCAATGGCCCCAAAGGGTGTTCAAAAGTCGCGAAGGCTTTTTTGCCACCCACGATTGGGAGCGTGCCAGCCTGTTCTGTGGACATGGTGGTGGTGGTGGTGGCTTCCGTAAAGTGATATCGCGGTAGTCTGGAGGGTGGGGGGGATGAAGGGAGTTCGTGAGGGAGATGGAAATATCTCTCGGACACGGGGAAGATGATAGGTTTTATATGAACCAGTTGATATGTTTTATCTCGGGAGCATTCGAATCGGTAGTCGGGTTGCCATACCCGTTCCCTAGCGCATTTACCTGGCGGGCTCGCGGGGTCGCAATTGATTCCCCGTCGCGCAAAATGTTTGATGATTTGATTGCTTTTCCCTTTTCACCCCCCACCTCTGTTCTTTGTTACCATCCGGGGGTCTAGTCACCGCATACAGTTACCATTCCCAGCCTTTGCGGGGATAAAGGGAAAGGGGGGAGGGGGAGATCTATCTTCGTGATATTATTATTCTTATATTCATTTTCATTATTTGATGTGTGTTTCCAGTCACGATATAGATAGATCTTTAATTAGTTATGGAGTATAACTTATCGAAACCACGCGAGAAATACATATCATATCAAGCACTGCGTACCCCATGCTAAGAATATGCTGCGAAAAAGTATAAGAGTACCATATAAGAATATATATAATAACAGAGATAAGCTTGAGCACGAGACATCTTGCTTGACCCGTACAATACGTATTCGTGTGATAGCATCCCCACTCACCCTAACCCCATATGGCAGGTCGAGCCTCTTTCCCGATCTCCGAGCCGATCTCCCACTAGCTTAGCCGGATAACCGTTATACTGCGGTTATACTGGATAGTAGCTCGAGTAGCACTTTCATACTATATACTGCATTACGTATATCCTGCGAGACCCGGGCCGGGCACGGCTTTGTAGTGCAGGTGAAGTAAGCACCACCCCGCGGAGAGGAGTGATACCCGTTTGCCGGTCCCGAGAAGCTCAACGATCTATTGTATCCTGTGAATCCCGTATGCCTCTTGCTCTCAAGCAGTATATGCACCGAGTAACAAATTAAAAGGGTTATTTGTTATACATGCAATTGGTCGTGTGGTTTAGTAGCTTGATTATGATCCATTCAACTCAACTCGCCGTGACTTGAAATGATTAGATTCAACACACATCTCCTAGGTTGTCTATTGATCAATGAAGGTCTCGTTCATTGTATCTGAACAAGCAGAGTTTCAGGTGGTTCATATGATTCAGTAATCTTCCAACTCTTTCGTTCAACGTAATGGCAAGGTTGTACACGGAAGGAATTACTCTAGTACTGCCCGGAAACGGAATTACAAGTCTGTCCTTTCCATCTATGTGCAGCCAACTTTCCACTAGGCAGTGTTGAATTCTATCCTCTATCTCTCTCTCGCCAAACGCTCCAGATTTTAAACCTAGAATTATAGCTATTGTATTTATTGATATTTCACCTACTTCGCTCCCATCGATATGGATACGAACAGCCTCGCAGGCTTCTCCGAGTCCAGCGACGAGCCTTCAATTGTCATATCTCAGCTATCATCTCGTTGCTCCAGGCTCTGCTCATACTCCTCCACCACAAAACCCCCAATCTTGTTTGCCAGTCCTTCGAGATCCGAGAACATCGGGTTCAATAACTCCGACGTCGAATTGGAGAGCAAACATTGCATGGCTTCACCTAAAAGATCCAGGGGGTCGAGGCAATCACTATCGTTAATTGGAAATGGGCGAGGTGTGGAGGGGCAGCCAGAGTCTGTCAATAAACCAATAAGCAATGCAGCAGAAGATCAAGCGAGTAATATCATCGATCAGGAGATCTTTGAATGGCAATATGCTTGTATGACAGGCAGACCATTCTGGTGGTCTCCAGACTCAGGATACACTCGATACAGGAACTCTCCACCTAGAAGGCATTGCCCACGTATCTTCAACAAGGAAGCTGATAGAACTATCGACCCAGATTGTAGCCTTAACATAAGAGATCTGTCCGAGGCCAATATGAATGATCCAAAAACCAAGAATTCTGTGGCACATCACGTAGCTCTTCAGCTACTTAGTGCATGCTTCACTCTTCCTCCAACATCTCTCAATTCTCCCACGCCAGACTACACTTCATCCTCGAAGATCTCGGATCCTCGAATGATCAGTTCGCTGAGAATGCATACCCGTTATCGATACTCGCCCTCGTTTGGACATGAAGCTCGCAACCCTTCTCCGATTGAAGGATGGTCAAGTTATGAAGATTTCGCACGCCCTCCTTCTCCTGGCACTATTGGTAAGCAGGTTGCTACTCTGAAATACTTCAAAGCTGGCTCGCGACGCAGGAGGCGGCGTCAAAGGCACAACACAGGGCATGAGTCTGAATCGGTAGAGTCCAGTTCGTCTAAAGTGCTTGATGATGAGCCTTATCGCAAAGCAGCATTTGCTCTTTTCGAAGCCAGCTTAAAGCAATGCAAGTCTCAGGCAGCGAAAAGCCTTTCCGTAAAATATTTCGACGATGACAAAGAATCGCATCAAAAGACTATGGCAAACATGAAATACAGCTTACAGCCAATGATCCGCTCTGAACCACATCCTGTCTACATACAACCAGTTAGAGGTAATGTCACCACGAAAGTATGAAGTTTTATGCCTCTGATAGACTGTAGAAATGGTTGTCAAAAAATGGGATTCCTTTCGGCGGAACTTTGGCGGTAGCCTTCATGCTCCTCTCCCGTTGCGACGTTCTGAGGATCTGGAATCAAGTATCTCAGACGCCTGGTTTACGAGTCCATTGGTCACTGAGGCCAAGCTCCGAAGGCGGCGCGCCCAGGAACGTGGTGATATCTATAGTAGTGTTGATGACAGACCTCCACACAATTCACCAGCGAGTAGCCACCGAGGCAGTGAAACTACCGCTTCAACTCTTGATCTTCGAGCGGCAAACAGTTCCGATGGAATTTCTCATAGGATTGATAGAAAATCCAGTAGTGCAGAACCGGCAGAAAGAGCACCATTGAGAATGAGCGCAGGTGCTGCTATTGGTTCATTTGCTTCCAAGCTCAAGCTGTGTCGCGCAAGGCGGAAGAGTTGTCTATCAGAAATGCTTACCCCCGATGACTTCGCTACACTAGAGCCCGCGGAATGTATAAATGCTGGGGTTTTCAGAGCAAGGGAAAGAGCGCTTAGCCATGGCGAAGACTCTCTATGTTCTCAGAATGTGCCTAAGACTGTGGGAGGAGTCGCAGGCCCTAGCGATGGCCGTCTCATGGCATGTACCACAATCACTCGGGGAAGAGCATCAAGGTCGAGTGGGAGTAGCTCGATATTTGCTCACGAAGACCTGGATGAAACCGAGTCACAGCGTTATCTTATCCAGGATAATGGGAAGGGCTACCCCCTCAGAAGCAGTATTAGCGGAAGCCAGATTTTCAGGGTTGAAGAAGAAGGTGTCGAGATTGATGGGCTACCGGTAGGGCCAGTCAAATATGCCTGGAGTGTAAAGGGAAAGGGTAGTGCGCCAACGTACTTGTAATCAACATCCTAACATGTGTATCTCTCCAAAGATTGATTGAAATTTGGATTTAGAGCTTTCGGACCCCTGGGTATCTCTAAGCTCCCTTCGTGATATCTCAACTAATGTACAAAAATGAACCCGAACGCCCCCCATGCCGTCGCTATTCTATTATTTGCGCCAAATCACATATATGACAAGAAAATATCTGTAGCTTCTATGAGGAAGGCTCTCCATCTTTCAATGTCACCATCTCATATTCTCCTGCTCCATCTCTCCCTCGTCCTCTGCCTCTGCCTCTCCCAAATCCCTGCTCTTCATCACCAACTTCATGAGCTGCGTCTTCATTTGCTTGAGTATTCGTATTCCCATTGCTAGAGCCTCCGAAATTTATAGGCCGTAATTCGCGCCACTGACAAGCCCAGACCCCGAGACTAGTCATGAGTGCGGCGGAGGAGAATTGAAGCACCCACCATAGGGTATTTCGGGGAATGGAACCGGAGTAGAGAGAGGTGGTTATGGCATGAATCAAATGGACGGTACATGCAAAGTCGGGGACGAGCTTGGAGCGAGTTATGAAGAAGAGGATTGCTATTACTCTAAAGGGAATGTCAGCTATTGGTTCGTAACACAACTCTTATTATGCCAGTTTCGCTCCAGAGAAAGCATATATACCAAGGCCATCTATTTCAAGCAAAGGAAAGAAAAAGGAAGAACTTCTAGGCAAGGGGAAGGAAGGAGTCCATACCCAATAAATGAATTTAGCAGCCACACGAAACCCAGCATCCATCCCACAGTGGTATCACCCCTTAGACTGCGCCAGCTAAACACCAGGTTCAGCGAGAAATGCCCCCCGGCTACCAGCGTTGTAAAGAGTATCAGACCGGTTGCGACGCCATACCATATGGACTGCAATATCACAATCTGCTTGAGGATCTTCAAAGGCGGAAGTTCCGTCAGCGCGCCTGGTCGCGGGGGCCGTCGGCGACGTGCCATCCCTTATCTTGGTTCTTTTGTGTGTATGGTTGATGATTTTAAAGGAGGGAAGCTATTTCGAAGTCATGGTTTGAGAAGTTTGGACTTTGGGTGGTGGATGTGAAATGAGGTGGAAGTTTCTTAGGCGGATAACTGGATTGCTGGGATATAAAGTTATTGGTGATAGGGGAGGCTGAGATGAGAGCAGCTCGGAAAGGCCACAATTTGGAGAGGCGGCCCCCGCTAGTGTGCGGGCGTGCGGCCGCGGAATAATGGAGTGAGCTTCATTGTAATATTGTATCATTGGAAAGCATGCACTTACCGAAGAACCGATACTTACGAATAACTTGGTAGTTACTGCTACTCTATCCATCGCATCCAATTCGAAATTATAGGAAAAATTTGAAACTGCTGGTAGAAGTCCTATTGCATTTTGGAACTTATTGAATTGCGTCTAACACGCAACCCAGATCACAAAACCTTGCATCCATCCAAATATCTAGCCCTACACCATAACTCAAAATGGGTTGGTTTGGTTCATCTCAGGAAAAATTACCAGCGCCAAAGCTGTCATCAGATGGTGCGCCAATAGCACCGGACCGGACGCAGCGACAGATTTGTTGGGATCATCGAGATGCGTACTTCAGCTGTTTGGAGAAGAATGGAATAATAGACAGCATCAAGGAGAAAGATAAGGCGGCGAAGGAATGTCCGACCGAGGGGAAAGGGTTTGAAGCCAATTGCGCGAGTAGTTGGGTAAGTTTAATCACTGGTGGAAGTGGAAGTGGAAGTGGAAGTGGAACTTGGGTTGGGGATGAGATGTACCTGTTATATTGTGAATCATTGCTAATGTATTGGGTATGCAGGTTGAATACTTCAAGAAGCGGAGAGTTGTGGAATATAAAAGGGATGAGACTCTGAAAAGGTTACAAGCCGAGGGTGCTCAAGGGACGTATATCAAGCCTGGCCAAGGTGGTAAGCCATGAAGATGTATCATCAACGATAAATGTACAACAATAATTATGCATATGGGCGGAGTCAAGGTTGAGAAAATATACATCTCCCATCGAATATCAGTTCCAGAGCCTTTGTTATGTAGGTATGATACTCTAATTGAGTATAAACCCTGAAAGGTGGATGTAGTAGCTATCGAGCAACACAAAACTCTAAACTTGCCTCTCCAGAGATATCTTTATTTGCTGTATAGAATATTAAGAACTGCTTCTACGAAGAACACAGGTACCGCATTTCTTGCCTGACAACTTTAGGCAATATAATTCACATGCGACCATCGTAGATAATTGAGAGTCTAGTAGTGGGAGCATATTCTATTAGACAGAAGCAGTGGAAAACACATGCCAGTAGGGTATATTTCAACAACCATAACATCTATACTAATAAGTGGACTAATCCGATAACTTAAGACATTCATGATAATGTCGGTGGGAAGGCGCTCTCGCAAGAAGATCTTTTGTTGCCGAACGGGTGAAAGGTTAAGATGAGCAGGAATGTAACGTAGAATTCCGTGGTTTTTAATACGATGAGGACGGCTTGAGATAATCCGTAGAGGCAGGATCCCTGGTCAATGGTGGTTGGTAAGATAGCAGGGCTAGGGAGAAACGTTTAACGTTCCTTGGGTGCTTGATAATCCTAAGAGCAGTGTAAAACCGAAGCTTGACTATCAAGATCTCCTAGATTTAGTTCTTCTGAATCCGAAAAAAACCGAAAACCGAAAGTATATCCGGTTCCCGAACAAACAAATCAGGAATATCGTTGGAGTTCGTTGCAACCTTCATAAAAACGACCTTCATTTGTAAGAAAGGGCCAATGTAGGAAAACCCATTCGGCATTCGCTTAAATCAGAAGACCGAGTTCTGTCGCCAATTACCAAGAACCACGGGATTCTAAACAAATGGAAGAGTATTCTGTAAGATTCATGGACTGAGAATGAAATATAAAATCTGGCTGAGCGCTCGCTCTGAAATTCCATCCTTCAAGATTCAATCAACTTTCGTAATCAAAGGTCTTTTCTGCTCTAAACTCCAACTATTTGGCCCAATCACCTAATATCAAATACAGTATGACTATCGTATATGCAGGTATGAGTATTTCAATACTTCCTCGAGTTGTGTCTTAATGGATTTAGAATAAACATATTCTCTCTTAGGGAGTTGTAGAACTAGTGGTTCTACACCCATAATAACTACTGGTGAATTCCATGAAAGCTGATCTGACTTTATAGCCGGCACCGTGCCAATTAACCCACCAGGGGCAACTCCAGTTTTGTCACTGGAACAAGTCTGGGCTGCTCTAGAGCTCAAACGCAGGTATTTAATTTTCGACATTACCACTAAATTGCAAAGCTCGAATTCAGTCAACAAATCTTGAAGTACCAAGGCTTTATCTAACCAGCTTTAGTCAACCTCAGTTATTCCTCAAAGTCATCGACACATGTGAAGTTCTGGAGGATGACGGAGAAACCATCTTTCGTGAAGTGAAATTTAAAGACGGTAACTACCCTATCCCGATCACATTCTCCCGTCTCACTAAACTCTCAGACAATAGCAACGGCGCAGCTCTCGCCATCGGACCCAGAGTCCGAGAGACAATTACACATATCAAACCTGTTTCCGTAAGCTCTCCCCGTTACCTGGCCTCTTTTGCAATTGTCACCAAAATTAACTCACAATTCTACAGAGCGAGTCCAAATCAGGCCTCGAGACCTTTCAGACCGCAGAATCTTCAACACGAGTCTTGAATATTGTCTCTGCAGGGCTAGACGGCGAACTGTATCTGACATTTACTTTTGAGTGGGACTTTCCGGAGGTGGAGAAAGGAAGTAAGGAGGAGATCGAGAAGCAGAAGGGGTTTCAATCATCTGCGCCAAAGGCTGTGTCAGGTACGCTGGCAGAGATTAGAAAAATGGTTGGAGAAGGGAAACTTTGATTTTTGAATATGGTAACCAGTTTTGCGCTTTATTTACATTGAATCATTTTAGAGTATGAGTGCGACTTTTATCATGTGGCTATTTACCATTTATAGTCCTAGACACTGAGATTTGTTTTGCTGGCTTTTTAGTTAATCCTTTTAAAAATTGCAGTAATCTACATCTAGCCCTTGATTTATACGGTTTTTTTTCTCGATCTCCAGCTGAGAACACAACGGTAAGTATTTATAGTACAGTGAATTACATATAATGTCTTATTAAATACAGCAATCAATCTACTTCCCGGCCGCCACCTCCACTACTTCTCACCCGTTTTTTGTCGCTTTGTTGCTTTTTCGCCTTCAGTCGTGTTGAATTGCCAACTTTCTTCCTGTGGAACTGTCAGTCAGAGAAGGTTCATTACAAACTGGTGCTGGAAGATGGCAAAATAGAAGGTGTCCTCGGACATACACCTCCATTGCCCTAATAGAAGTTCTGTGCGGGTGAATGGATGATGAATCAATGGTATAAGTGCCAGTGAACAGCCTAAGCCAAGACCATCTAGGAAGTTGCCTCTATTCTGCAAATAGAATAAAGTCAAGGCGTCTACAGGGACAGATACGCAGTGCAGAAAACCAATAGCTCAAGTAAAATTTAGAAATAGTGACGTTGTAGAGATATCAATAAGTTAAAGTAGATTAGAAACTTACAGCTGTTCAAGTCGTGCTTTTGCTTCTGGCGATGCCACGGCGGGTACCGATTTCGTATATATTTTCTGAATTTCTTCGAAGAATTTGTTGTAGGTCTCCTCCCTGTTTTGAGTTTGAGAGCGGAAAGAGTCACTTTGAATCTGAACCGCTGATTTCACAGCGTACCGAGAGGACTCCAGCTCTGAAAGAATAGCCTTGGGGATGTAGTTCTGGAGTGAACAGAATGGCCAGACCGTATTGGCCTTTGTACTGGTTCTTCGAGATATTAACAGAAGCTCTGAAATGAAGATATGGTATAGGTATAGACATACTTGTTGGTTTTCTGGCCTCCTGGGCCACTAGCTCGTGAATATGTAGTTGTAGCGACTGACTGGGGAATGGTATGTCTATTGAATGTGGAGTACCATTGACGAGCTTCGTCAAGATCATTATCATTGTTTCTGGATTTTGAAGAATACGCTCTTGATCGCTGTAAAAATGCCAATTGCTGCGGGAGAGCTCTAAGATGTGAGATCCGGAAAGTTGTCGATGGGGCCATGACCGGTGCTGGAGATGTTGTTGTAACCAGACTTAAAATCAAGGGCTTGAAAACGATAAGTATAGTGAAAGGCTCCACTCCATAAGAACTGAGGTTATCAGCGGCGATTAATAGGAGGAGGTGTTTCCAAAGAAAATATCACTAATGATATACAATGGTTGGTCACGGAATATATCATTTGCTTGAATGTTTACCAGACGTTGTGCTCGTTCCGATGTTCAACTTAAGTAAAGCTTCAGGTATAATAGTGTAGTCATTAGATGCGGATCCAGATTCGACGCAGAAGCCTACTACTTCTGTGTGTATAGTTCCAGTTGTAGAGTTGGTGTTGGTTTCAATTTCGCCAGTTTCCTAGGTTCGCGAGTCTGAATGTGAAAATAATGTCAACAAATGAAGAACAATTGAGAACATGGTTCAAACCTTACAAATGCATATCGAAATGTTTCTTGAACGCAATAATATCACGAAAACAATTCAAAATATATATGTACTATTATATCTTCCTTATAGCCAGTTTCGATGGTGGACAGCCATACGTAGCAAGGCAAGGTCATTGTGTCACGTGATCATATTCTGCCCAGCCACTAAGCTCAAAGACAACAAGCTCCAAAATCCTTGAGCTCTTTAGTGAAGACAGCCGAAGGCGAACGTGACAGCACTCTCTTCACTTCACAAAAACCCCTCTCTTCCTCACCTCGTCGCCATCCTCGTCGCTGCGTTAGACATCACCAGCACCGTGAGACACGCTCATAGTTTCACCTAACCTCACTGTCAGTGCATTCTCTCCAAGGAACAATGAGCTTCAAACTTGGCTCATAAGAGTCTGAGCTGTCTCGAATCCCATCTGCGTCTGCAATACCTTACCCGCGCTATTACTCCTCCCACTTAC
>Ga0247734_1002490_pt1 | contig 12038 bp, 11 predicted proteins | sample UWRJL103311B2_FD_180933 | JGI IMG/M metagenome (GOLD analysis project Ga0247734, IMG submission 180933) | Plant litter microbial communities from Arlington Agricultural Research Station in Wisconsin, United States - UWRJ-L103-311B-2 | ecosystem: Environmental > Terrestrial > Plant litter >... | reverse complement strand
GTCCCAGCGCCAGCGTCACCAGTCCGGTCAGCATCGCACTGGCGAGGTTGAACAGCCCGAGCGCGAGCACGGAGGTGCCGAACTGCGCGAACACCAGGCTCAGCGCGATCGGCCAGCCCGCCGGCCAGAACGCCGTGGGCGCGCCGGCATTGTCGAGATAGCCGCGCCCCGCCGCCAGGCTGGCGGCGCGCGCGAAGTACCATTCGGCATCGGATGTGGGCGCAACGTCGATCAGCAGCACCGCGGCGCGCAGGGCGAAGTACAGCGCCCAGATGCCCAGCAGCACCGAACGGTCGGTGGCGAACCATTCCAGCCGCAGCGCGAGGCGCGAGGGGCGGGTGGGGAAGTGGATGACCTTGGCGCTCATGGTGCGCCTTTAAGAACGGATTACGCGGGGGGTGTCGAGGGGTTTTGATGGGGGATGTATTTGCGCAGCCGCGCTTGCCCTCGCTCCCCCCGCTCCCCACAAAGGACCCCATGACTGCTACCCGCTACCTCGACTTGTCCGACGGACGCTCGATCGCTTACCGTTTCACCGCCGGCACCGGCCCGGTGATCGTCTTCCTGCCTGGCTACATGTCCGACATGGCCGGGTCCAAGGCCACGGCGCTGTTCGACATGGCGGTCGCCAGCGGGTTGCCGTGCCTGCTGTTCGACTATTCCGGCTGCGGCGAGAGTCCCGGATACTTCGGCGAAGGCACGCTGTCGCGCTGGAAGGAGGAAGTGCTGGCGCTGGTCGCCGCGCTGGAAACGGACGAGCAGGTGGTGCTGGTCGGCTCGTCGATGGGCGGCTGGCTGATGTTGCTGGCGGGTCTTGCGCTGGGCGATCGACTCGCGGGCCTCGTCGGCGTCGCCGCCGCGCCGGACTTCACCGAATGGGGCATCGCGCAGATGGACAAGGCGATGCTGGCCGATGGCGAGACGATCTTCGAAGACAATCCCTATGGCCCCGAGCCCACGCCCACGCACCCCGGTTTCTGGGCGGACGGGCAGGCGAACCTCGTGCTCGAAGCGCCGATCGCGCTCGATTGCCCGGTGCGGCTGATCCACGGGCAGCGCGATCCCGACGTGCCGTTCGAGCTGTCGCTGCAACTGGCGCAGGCCTTGCGTTCAGCCGACGTGCAGGTGACGCTCATCAAGGACGGCGATCACCGCCTTTCGCGCAGCAGCGACATCCGCGTGCTGCTCCGCACGGTTGCCGAACTGGTGCTGCCGCGCGCACCGGCGGACTCATTGGAGTCCTGATCCCCCATGTCCTCGCTGCTTCTCCTGCTTCCGCTTCTCGCCCAGGTCGGGCCGGCGTCCACGTTGCCCAGCAACAACACCAGCCCTTACGTGTCCGCGCTGCCGATCGAGATCATCGAGAAGAAGCAGGCCGAAGCCGCCCGCCGTGCGCGTGAGGCGCAAGTGGTCACCATCCCCGAAGGCGGCAGCAGCGCGGCGAGCGCGGGCTGCATGAGCGCGGTTGACGCGAACCCCGAAAAGTCCGCCGAGCTTGCCCGCAGCGCCTTGGGCGATGCGATCGGGCGCGAGCGGGTGCGTGCGGGCCTGTGCCTGGGCGTCGCGCTCGCCGACCTTGGCCAGTGGGACGAGGCGCGCACGGTGTTCACCAATGCGCGCGACGCCGCCGACGTCGCCGATCACGCCAGCCGGGCCCGGCTGGGCGCGATGGCGGGCAACGCCGCGCTGGCGTCGGGCCAGCCGGGGCAGGCGCTGTCGTTGCTGGCGCCCGCCGCCACCGACGCCAAGATCGTCGCCGACGCCGACCTGATCGGCTCGATCGCGCTCGATCGCGCCCGCGCGCTGGTCGCGGTCAAGCAGCCGGACGAGGCCGCCACCGCACTGGTCGAGGCGCGCACGGTGGAGCCCGACAATGCGCAGGCCTGGCTGCTCTCGGCCACGCTCTCGCGCCGCCAGAACAAGCTGGGCGAGGCGCAAGTGCAGATCGAGAAGGCGGCGTCGCTCGCCCCGCAGGACCCCGAGGTTGGGCTGGAGGCGGGCGTCATCGCCATGCTTTCGGGCAACGAACAGGCGGCAAAGCTGAGCTGGAACTCGGTCGTCGCCGCGGCGCCCGGCAGCGACACCGCGAACACCGCCAGGCAGTATCTCTCGCAGATCGGTGCGACGCCGCCGGCTGCCGCTCCCCCCAAGACGCCCTACGGCCCCGACGCCGGACCGGGCAAACCCAGATAAGGCACCCGCCCATGATCCCGCTTTCCGTCCTCGATCTCGTCACCGTCCGCGAAGGCGGCACTGTCGCCCAGGCACTCGACATCTCGGTGCGAACGGCACAGGCGGCCGAGCGGGCCGGCTACGCGCGCTACTGGGTGGCCGAGCATCACGGGATGGACGGGATCGCGGGCGGCGCGACCTCGGTCGTCCTCGCGCATCTGGGCAATGCCACCTCGACGATCCGCATCGGTTCGGGCGGGATCATGCTGCCCAACCACACGCCTTACGTGATCGCCGAGCAGTTCGGCACGCTGGCCGCGCTGTTCCCCGGCCGCGTCGACCTGGGCCTGGGCCGCGCGCCCGGTGCCGACGGGCGGCTGGCGCAGGCGCTGCGCAAGGACATCCACGCCGCCGCCGAGCGTTTCCCCAACGACGTGGTCGAACTGCAGGCGCGCTTTGCGGGCCAGGCGGCGGGCGGCGTGCCCTCGCCGCAGGCGGCCGGCGCGGACGTGGAGATGTGGATCCTGGGCTCCAGCCTGTTCGGCGCGCAGCTGGCGGCGATGCTGGGCCTGCCTTACGCCTTCGCCTCGCACTTCGCCCCCGCCGCGCTCGACGAGGCCGCGCAGGTCTACCGCGAGCGCTTCCAGCCCTCCGAGCGGATGGACAAGCCGCATTTCATGGCCGCGATCAACGTCGTCGCGGCCGACACCGACGAGGAGGCGCACTTGCTCGCCTCGTCCACCGACCAGAGCTTCGTGGCGCTGCGCAGCGGCAATCCGGGCCGCCTGCTGCCCCCGGTGCGCGATTATCGCGCCACGATTCCCGGTAACGCGCGGGCGATGCTGGAGCAGGTCCGCTCGGTCAGCGCCGTGGGCACGCCCGACAAGGTGCGCGCCGAACTCGAGGCTTTCGCCCAGCGCGTGCAGGCGGACGAACTGATCGTCAGCATCGCCACGTACGATCCCGAGGCGCAGATTCGCTCGCTCGAACTGACGATGGACGCGTTCAAGCAGCCGGTGGGCTGATACGAGGGCAACGTCGTCCCGGAATTGATCCGGGACGACGGCCCGCGCAATTAAATTCCCCTCCACCCCCATTGACGCTGCGCGCAAATTGCGGGAATTCCCCGGCCCATGGAAAAAGCAGACGTCGTCATCGTGGGAGCGGGACATGGCGGGGCGCAGTGCGCCATCGCCTTGCGCCAGAACGGGTTCACCGGAACCATCACCGTCATCGGCCGCGAGCCGGAGCATCCTTACGAGCGGCCGCCGCTTTCGAAGGAATACTTCGCGCGCGAGAAGACCTTCGACCGGCTCTACATCCGCCCGCCGACGTTCTGGGCGGAGAAGGAAATCACCTTCAAGCTGAACACCGAAGTCACCGCGGTCGACCCGGCGGCCAAGGCGCTCACGCTCTCGAACGGCACCACTTTCGGCTACGACAAGCTGGTCTGGGCGACCGGCGGCGATCCGCGCCGGTTGTCGTGCTCGGGCGCGGACCTCGCCGGCATCCACGCGGTGCGCACGCGCGAGGACTGCGACACGCTGATGGCCGAAGTCGACGCGGGCACCACCAACATCGCCGTCATCGGCGGCGGCTACATCGGGCTCGAGGCGGCGGCGGTGCTGTCCAAGCTGGGGCTCAAGGTCACGCTGCTCGAAGCGCTGCCGCGCGTACTGGCGCGCGTCGCCGGCGAGGAATTGTCCGAATTCTACCAGGCCGAGCACCGCGCCCACGGCGTCGATCTGCGCACCGGCGTCGCGGTCGACTGCCTGGTCGGCGACGGACACCGCGTGACCGGCGTGAAGCTGGCCGATGGCGAGATCGTCCCGGCCGACGCGGTGATCGTGGGCATCGGCATCGTGCCCGCCGTGGCCCCGCTGATCGTGGCCGGCGCGAGCGGTGCGAACGGCGTCGACGTCGACGAATTCTGCCGCACCACCTTGCCCGACGTCTGGGCGATCGGCGACTGCGCCGCGTTCGCCTGCGACTATGCCGGCGGCAACGTGATGCGCGTCGAATCGGTGCAGAACGCCAACGACATGGCAACGTGCGTCGCCAAGGCGATCTGCGGCGATGCCAAGCCGTACAAGGCGTTCCCGTGGTTCTGGTCGAACCAGTACGACTTGCGGCTGCAGACCGCGGGCATCAACGCGGGCTTCGACAAGGCGGTGGTCCGCGGCGACGTGGCTGCGCGCACATTCTCGGTGGTGTACCTCAAGCAGGGCCGCGTGGTGGCGCTCGATTGCGTCAACGCGGTCAAGGACTACGTCCAGGGCCGCAAGCTGGTGGAAGCCGGCGCGACGCCGGACGAGGCGGTGCTGGCCGATGCCAGCACGCCGCTCAAGGAACTGCTGTAGGGCGCAGGGGCCAAGCGGGGCCCCGCCTGCGCGGGGGCGACGGTGGTTTGTGATGACCTCGCGATAGAAAACGCCGTCGTCCCGCATCAAGTCCGGGAGACGAAATACCATCCCGCTAAAACACCCCGTCGCCCCCGCGAAGGCGGGGGCCCCGCTCGGCGTTCACACCCGACCAAGCCGCTCCCACGCCCACCGCGCCGCTTCCGCCACCACCGCGTCCGCATCGCCCAGCAGCGGCTCGACTTGCGCCAGCAGCTCGCCGCGCCCGCTGTTGCCCGCCGCATAGAGGCAGTTGCGCACGAAGCGGTTCCGGCCGATCCGCTTGATCGGGCTGCCCGAAAACAGCGCGCGAAACCCGGCGTCGTCCAGCGTCAGCAGGTCCGCCAGCGCCGGGGCGGCCAGTTCGGCGCGCGGCAGGTAGGCCTTCATCGTATGCGCGACTTGCGCGAACTTGTTCCACGGGCACACCGCCAGGCAATCGTCGCAGCCGTAGATGCGGTTGCCCAGCCCTTCGCGCAGGTCCTGCGGGATCGGGCCCTTGTGCTCGATCGTGAGGTAACTGACGCAGCGGCGCGCATCGAGGCGGTAGGGCGCCGGAAACGCGTCGGTCGGGCAGGCGTCCTGGCAGGCGTTGCACGATCCGCAAGCGTCGCGCGCGGGGGTAGCGGGCGGCAGGTCGAGCGTGGTGTAGATCTCGCCCAGGAACAGCCAGGACCCGTGCTCGCGGCTGACCATGTTGGTGTGCTTGCCCTGCCAACCGAGCCCGGCGGCGGCGGCGAGCGGCTTTTCCATGACCGGCGCGGTGTCGGTGAACACTTTCACGCCCACGCTTGGCGCGATCCCGCGCTTTTCGCCTTCCGTCACGATCCAGCGCGCCAGGTGCTTGAGCGCCTTCTTCACCCAGTCGTGATAATCCGCGCCCTGGGCATACGTGGAAATGCGGCCGACCTGCGATTCGCCCGCAAGCCGCAGCGGATCGAGCGCGGGGGCATAGCTCATGCCCAGCGCGATCACGCTGCGCGCCTCGGGCCACAAGTCCTGCGGGCTGCGGCGCTGGTGCGCGCGCTCTTCCATCCAGCCCATGGTGCCGTGCATGCCCGCCGCCAGCCACGCGTCGAGCCTTGCGGAGCGCGCATCGTCGGGCGCGGCGCTCGCCACGCCGAAGGCGCAGAAGCCCAGCGTGCGCGCATGCGACTCCACATCCCCGATGAAGACGCTTAGGGCAGTCTTAACCGGGTCCGTGCCATCAGGTGCGCAGGAGCTGGTGCCAGGGGGCCTCATGAATGCGCAAGTAGGTGATCCGCGGTTGACCGGCAATGCGCGAGAGCTGTCGCCGCCCCCGGCGTCGGCGCTGGCGATAGAGGCACGCGGGCTGGTCAAGCGCTTCGACGGCTTCACCGCGGTCGACGGCGTGGACCTGACGGTGCCGCAAGGCGCGGTCTACGGCATCCTCGGCCCCAACGGCGCCGGCAAGACCACGACGCTGCGCATGCTGCTGGGCATTATCGAGCCCGATTCGGGCTATCGCCGCATCCTGGGCGCCGAGCGTCCGCACGACGTGGCGCACACCATCGGCTACCTGCCCGAGGAGCGCGGCCTCTACCCCTCGATGAAGGCGACCGATGCGATCGCGTTCCTGGGTGCGCTGCGCGGGCTGCCGCTCAAGGAAGGGCGCCGCCGCGCGCACGAACTGCTCGAACGCCATGGCCTGGGCTATGCCGCCGACCGGCAGATCCGCCAGTTGTCCAAGGGCATGGCGCAACAGGTGCAGATCCTCGGCACGCTGGTCCACCGCCCCCGGCTGGTGGTGTTCGACGAGCCGTTCTCCGGCCTCGACGCGCTCAACCAGGGCAAGCTCGAGATCATGATGCGCGATCTGGCGCAGGACGGGACCACGGTGATCTTCTCCACCCACGTCATCGCCCACGCCGAGCGCTTGTGCGACGAAGTGGCGATCATCGCCGGGGGGCGGGTGCCGTTCGCCGGCCCGGTCGACGTCGCGCGCGACAGCATCCCGGCGCAAGTGCGCCTCGAAACCCGCGAGGACGATGGCCCGTGGCGTGCCGCGCTGCCGGCCGACGCGCGCACCGAAGGGCGGCGCGAAGGCACCGTCTGGCGCTTCGCCTTGCCAGATACCGGCGTCGAGCCGCTGCTGCGCGCGCTGATCGCGGGGGAGGCGGGCATCCTGTCGCTCTCGATCGAACGCGCGGGCCTGCACGACGCCTTCGTCGCCATCGCCGGCGCTGCCGCGGCGCGCGCGCTCGACGAGGAAAAGCCCGAGGAGGCGCGCCGATGACCCCCGATCCTTATCCGCACCAGCATCGCGGCCGTCTGTCGACGCTTGCGGCGGCCTGGGTAGTTGCGCGGCGCGACTTTGCGGCGATCCTGTTCTCGCGCTCGTTCTTCTTCTTCCTGCTCGGCCCGCTGTTCCCGCTGATCGTCGGCGGCCTTGCCGGCAGCGTCGGCCAGCACGTCGACCAGAGCGACGATACGCCGGTGCTCGGCGTGGTCATGGCGCCCGCCGATGCGCAGGCGATGGCGCAGGCGCGCAACGCGCTGGCCAGCCGACTGGGCGGCGGCGTGCCCGAATTCCGGGTCATCGCCGCCCCGCCTTCGGGCCCTCTCCCCGAGCCGGCTGCGGTACTGGCGCGCGAGAAGGTGGCGGCGGTGCTGTCCGGCACACCGGCGGTGCCGGTGCTCACCGGGCCACGCGGGCAAGTCCAGGCGTGGAGCGGCGGCGTGGCCATGGTCGCGGCGCAGGCGAAGGCCGGTTCGCTGGGCCCCTGGCCGGCCGTGCGCCTGCAAGCCACGGCGACCAGCCGCGCGGGCGACAGCCATGCACGCCTGCGCACCGCGCAAGGCGCACAGACGCTGCTGTTCTTGTTGACGATGATGCTGGCGGGCATGGTCCTGTCTAACCTCGTCGAGGAAAAAGCCAACAAGATCATCGAGGTGCTAGCCGCCGCGATCCCGATGGAGGCGGTGTTCTTCGGCAAGCTGTTCGCCATGCTCGGCGTGTCGCTGGTCGGCATCGCCGCCTGGGGTGCGGTCGGCGGCGGTCTGGCGTTGCTGGCCGGCTCAGCGCTGCCGACGCTGCCCACTCCCGCCGTGGGCTGGCCGCTGCTGGTCGGGCTCGGCGTGGTCTATTTCTCGATGGCCTACCTGCTGCTGGGATCGGTGTTCCTTGCGGTCGGTTCGCTCGCGGCGACCGTGCGCGAAGTGCAGACGATCTCGATGCCGGTGACGATGCTACAGCTGCTGCTGTTCTTCCTCGCCAGCTATGCGATGACTCAGCCGGGCAGCGCGATCGAGCTGTTCGCGGTGCTGTTCCCGTTCAGCTCGCCTTACGCGATGCTGGCGCGCGCCGCGCAGGACGGGGCCTTGCTGCCGCACGCCGCGGCGCTGGTGTGGCAGGCGGCCTGGGTGTTCGCGCTGGTGCGGCTGGGCTCGATGCTGTTCCGTCGCCGGGTGATGCAATCGGGCGCGCAGCGGACGCGGCGGGGCAAGCGTCGCGGTTCGGCACGCAAGGTTGCGCTCGCCGGGGATTGAAACGCGGGGCCTATGGGGCCACGTTGATAGCCGTCGCCACATAAGGATATGCGCGTGAGCTATCGGACGAACCGTCGGCAGGCCCTGGGCTGGCTCGGTGCCGGCGTTGCCCTTACGGTCCTGGGGCCGATGCTGGCGGGCTGCGGCGACGTGGCGCAGGCCAAGGACTATCCCGTGCGCTTCGCCGATGCCGACTGGCGCAAGCGGCTCACCGCCGTCCAGTACCGCATCCTGCGCCAGGCCGGGACCGAGCGCCCGTTCTCCTCGCCGCTCAACGCCGAGCACCGCGCCGGAACCTTCGTGTGCGCGGCCGACGGCAACGCGCTGTTCGCATCCAAGACCAAGTTCGACAGCGGCACCGGCTGGCCCAGCTTCTGGCAGCCGCTGCCGCGCGCGGTCGAGACCACTCGCGATTCGACGCTGGGCATGGCGCGTGTGGAAGTGCGCTGCGCGCGGTGCGGCGGGCATCTGGGCCACGTCTTCGACGACGGACCGCCGCCTACCGGCAAGCGTTACTGCATGAACGGTGCGGCGATGCGGTTCGTGCCCGCGTAAGAGGCCGGTGCGGCAGAATGGGCAGACGCCCATTCTCAAACGAACTCTTAGCTCGCCTGCATGCGGAACGCCCGCTGCGCAAGTTCCTCCAGGCCCATCAACTGGCGGAAAACCAGGCCGTAGGCGGGCTGGTCGCGCCAGCAGACGGTCGCTTCGAATTCGGGAAGTTCGTCGGCGACGATGCGCAGTTGCTGGCCGATCGCGAGGTGGAAGTCGGTTTCTATCCGCGCGCCCTGACGCGACAGGTTGCGCAGCCGGGCATCGACGACCGCGCCGGCGACGGTGATTCGCGCCGAATGGTCCACGTCGAGCCGGATCGCGCGCTTGGGATAGGGCCCGGCCTCGGCGATGAAGCGCATCACGTCGATCGGGCGATCGAAGCGGAAGCCGGCTTCGCCGTTGTGCTCCCACACCATTTCCATCGCGATCCGCTCGCCGCTCGCGCCTTCGAGCGCAAGCCGTCTTTCGCCCGTAAGCGTATGGAACAGCCGCAATTTCACGCCGGTTTCGGAAACGTCGCGCACGATGCACAAGTAATCGCCGCGCGATCCGACCAACCGGGCCGCGCGCAACAGCAGCGCGAAACGCGGCGCGGCGCGCATGTCGCTCGGCTTGCCGGTGCTGGTGGCGGACAGGCGGTCCACGAAAGTCATGACGAACGATACCCCTCGCACACGGCCGTCGGGAGCCAGTCAGCGGCGGCCATACGGACGAGTACCTAGTACCAGATACCAATTTTCAAGTTACGTATTTGTAAATGGAAATCGATTGAATAGTCGGCGCGCATGAAAATATGCGCGAATTACTGCGGCGATCGACGCTTAACGCGGGGTTCGGAAGGCCTGGTGCGGGCGGCGGGACTCGAACCCGCACTGGAATCCCAAGCGGATTTTAAGTCCGCAGCGTCTACCATTCCGCCACGCCCGCACGGGCCTAGCGGCACCTAGCGATACCTTGAGCCCGGTGCAATCGGCCTTGATCGGCCTTTCACCCTTACTCAACGTTCAGACGGGCGCGCATTTCCTTGCCGGGCTTGAAATAAGGGACGCGCTTTTCAGGCACTTCCACGCTTTCGCCGGTGCGCGGGTTGCGGCCCTTGCGGCCTTCGCGGTGCCGGGTCGAAAACGCGCCGAAGCCGCGCAGTTCGACGCGGCCACCGTCGGCGAGGCGCTGGCTGATTTCCTCGAAGAAGGTGTCGACGGCGGTTTCGACGTCTTCAGCGCGCAGCTCGGGGTTTTCCCGCGCCAGCGCCTGCAGCAGTTCGGATCTGATCATGCGCCATTCCCCCAAAAAAAGTGCAAATCCGTGTCAGCACATAAAATTACAAGCGGCCTGCCCGCCACTCTCCGTGAAAATGCCATCACCGGCCGCTTTGCGCAATGCCTGCGTTTCAACGGCACCGAGCGGGGGGACAAAGGCACCCAGCGCGAATGGCGTGGCTCCGAGCGCCCCATTTACAGCCGCAAATTGGCCGCTACCCTTCGCGCTCTATCGCCAGGTGCGTGAAGCACCGGCGACACGTATCGAGAGACAGGGACGAACCGCTGCATGAAGGACATCGCACTTTGGAACGAGGGTGACTGGATCGGCGCGATCGGCGCGATCTTCCTCTTCGCCGTGCTGGCGGTCGGCGGGATCATCGCCACGCGCAAGAGCGAGGAGTTCGTCGGCCACCCGCGGGGCCTGTTCGTGCTGTTCTATGCCGAGATGTGGGAGCGCTTTTCCTACTACGGCATGCGCGCGCTGCTGATCCTGTACCTCACCAAGTTCTGGCTGTTCTCCGATGGATCCTCGAACCTGATCTACGGGGCCTACACCAGCCTCGTCTACATCACCCCGGTGCTGGGCGGCTATCTGGCCGACCGCTGGCTGGGGCAGCGCAAGGCGGTGCTGTTCGGCGGCATCGTGCTCGCCCTCGGCCACTTGTTCATGGCTTACGAGGGCATACACGGGCTTACGGACCCCGCCGCCAAGCAGGCGGACCCGGCGATCAACGTGTTCTGGCTGGCGCTGGCGCTCATCATCGTCGGTGCCGGCTTCCTCAAGGCCAACATCTCGGTCATCGTCGGCCAGCTCTACAAGATGACCGACACCCGCCGCGACGCCGCCTACACGATCTTCTACATGGGCGTGAACACCGGCGCGGCGCTGGGCACGATCCTGGTCGGCTACCTGGGCGAGACGATCGGCTGGTCCTACGGCTTCGGCCTGGCGGGCATCGGCATGCTGCTGGGCCTGGTGATCTTCGTCGTCGGCAAGCCCGCCCTCAAGGGCCGGGGCGAGCCGCCCAAGCCGCTGGCGAAGAAGCGCGAACTGGTGCTCTACGGCACCGGCGCGGCGGCGGTCGTGGTGATCTGGTTCCTGATCCAGTACGTCAGCGTCATCCAGAGCCTGCTGGTGGTATCGGGCATCGCGATGCTGCTCTACACGCTGTACGAGGCGTTCAAGCTGCCCAAGGAACCGCGTGAGCGCATCTTCGCGATCCTGTTCCTCATCGCGCTCAACCCGGTGTTCTGGGGGCTGTTCGAGCAGGCGGGCGGCAGCTTGAGCCTCTACACCGAAAAGTTCGTCGATCGCGGCGGCGTGCCGACCAGCCTGTTCCAGTCGATCAACCCGATCTACATCGTCCTGTTCAGCCCGATCATCGCCGGTATCTGGACCGTGCTGGGCCGCAAGGGGCTGGAGCCGTCCGCGCCCGCCAAGTTCGCGCTGGCGCTGGCGCAAGTGGGCCTGGGCTTCCTGGTCTTCGTGTGGGGCGCGGGCACCGGCGATCCGGCGGTGATGACCTCGGTGCTGTTCGTGTTCCTGATCTATGCGCTGCACACCACCGGCGAGCTGTGCCTGTCGCCCGTCGGCCTGTCGGCGATGACCCGGCTTTCGCCGCTGCACCTGGGCAGCTTCATCATGGGCGCGTGGTTCTACATGACCGCGGTGGGCAACTTCGTGGCGGGCAAGATCGGCGAGGCGACCGGCGGCGAAAGCGGCGCGATGGACAAGGCGCTGACGCTGTCGATCTATTCCAGGATCGGCTGGATCACGCTGGGCGTGGCGCTGGTGGTGTTGCTGCTCTCGCCGATCGTGAAGCGCTGGATGCACCTGGAAACGCTGGGCGATCGCGAGATGGATGCCGACCTTGCGGGGCGCGCCGGCTTCGGGCTCGAGGCGCAGGAGGCGGGCTTCCACCCCGCCATGAAGAAAGACTGAAAATACCAACCGGCCCAGATGACATTCCGGGCCGGTTTTCCATCGAACAGGGGAATTGTCGATGAGCGTATCGCCTTGGAAACGGCGCTGGGTGGCGGGGATCGCCTTGGGACTCGCGCTGGCGTCGACCGCGCAAGTCGCCGACGCGAAGAAGAAGGACAAGGACACCGCCCCGGCGGGCACGCCTTATCCTTCCAC
>Ga0247734_1002489_pt1 | contig 12039 bp, 15 predicted proteins | sample UWRJL103311B2_FD_180933 | JGI IMG/M metagenome (GOLD analysis project Ga0247734, IMG submission 180933) | Plant litter microbial communities from Arlington Agricultural Research Station in Wisconsin, United States - UWRJ-L103-311B-2 | ecosystem: Environmental > Terrestrial > Plant litter >... | reverse complement strand
GATCATCCTTCGGCATCATTCACGAAACTTCTCTCAGTTGCCTAAAATTGCCGGAAAATATACTGTAGCTAGCCAGCCACTTGGTGTCGACTAATGTCTACATCCATGCCCTTTTCTCTACACCGTTGTATGCAGTTCTTGACTTGCACACTCTCAGGGTCCAATCCAGAGTCCACCCAGATCCCACAGGACTTCAACGCTTTCCCTTCGCCAGAATCATCATCTTCGCACCTGGACTGGACCATGCCCAACAATTTCTGACAAGTATTCTGATCGATCTCCGCATCAATGCTCCATTTTATAGTCTTCAGCTCCGGAACAAGGCATGATGAAGGAGAGGCGCTATCCCGAGTTAGCGCGTCCAACAGCTGCACTAAGCCTTCACTCGAAGACATGTAGCGCGAGTCGAAAAGCCGAAGTTGTGGTGAGCACTGGAAAAGCTGCATGATCTCTATTGGTCCCATATCAAAATGCAGTTCGATTGAGTCCAGTGAACACTGGGAACGGTGAAGGAGCGCAATGATACGAGCGGATGGTGAGTCGCTTGGGAGATCGTTGGGACCTGTGTAGGTCACAGCGAATAGTTCCACCGATAAAGACTTCAAAGATGGTAGGGTTACGTTGTTGAATACCTCAACAAAGCCGTTATCATTAGATGCCTGGGAAATGCTGAGGTGTTTGAGCTGTTGTACAACGATGGGTTCGGCCAATGAATCTCCAGACGAATCATTGTGTTCTCCATGGTCATCCAGGTACACAGTTCGAATAGTCAGACGTGCCTCTAGCAAGTTTGCACTTGTCTTTTGAAGCAGCGTCAACGTCTCTGTAACCGAGCCATCGTATTCAATAGACGTTAGCTGGTGCCAGGGCAAGGCCCATGTCGACACTGTAAGGCGGTATGCATGAATGGCCAAGCATCTAAGCGATGGCGCAAATTCGAAGGCATCCGGAGTAATAGCAGCATCTGTACGGAAACCACGTTTCACAATGTCCAAGTAGTGGAGATTCTGTAGTGAGCCACGCAAGTAGTTGAAAGCAGGCAGCCCTCCAGGGAGAGTGAATCGAGCCGACTTCCACCTGGAAGAAGTCGGCAATAATACTTGAAGAAGCGGATGAAGGAATGGCTTCCCTGGCGAGTTATAGGATGCCGGAGCGTTTATAGAGACGGACAGAGGATGCATGGCGGATCGCTGCAGGAGTAGAACAAGCAGGCTGACACGGAAGTGACCACCTGAGATACCATCCGACTCCTCAAGTGATACGCGAATGATGGACCATAGTCTAGGATAAGACAGACCAACTTCTCGCCACCTTCTGCTGACTTGAACGAGAACCCAAGGAGCTTGCCGCAAATCGAACGAGTCTTCGTCATCTACAACCCATGTATGTCCAACATCCTCGTCAATACAAGCAAGAAAGATTTCAGAGAGGATGTCGTCTGGCATTCTGCGTAGAGGATGGGTGATCCGCTTCTGGTAAGCCAGCTTCTCTGCCAGTGGCTCACGCTCATATTCAAGCGCACGCAGTGTCTCTCGCACACGAGAGATCGAGTCGTCCAAGCGACCCAACTGGCTTGTGGTTTCTGATATTGAATCTTCTACTTCAAGAAGCTCAGGCTCTGTGGGAGGCTCATTTCCCTCATATAATGCAGTCAAACGATCTGGTGTGAGGGCCATCACGGGAGTGAGCCTGGGAGTGGCGGCGATGAATGATGCAGCCTGCATAGTCTATACGACAGAATCTAAAGGCCTCGTCATCTTTTATGGGCACTAAAATTCAAGTACCAACGTACAGTATGTGACGGTTGAATGTAGAGTTCAAGTTGAGTTCTATTTGCACAATGAGCAGTGGTCTGATCAATCAATTTACCCACGTGCTTCTCTCGTGGCAGCCATCACAGCCACTCGGGTGCTTTCTTTGGCGCGTCTCCTACCCTCACGTACAGAACGCGGACGCGAACGCCATGAGCTCTTCCTCTTTTTCTGTTGCTGGACTCGCTGGCTCTACCAATTCAAGAAACAACTCCAACCTTGGCTTGAGCACATGGGGCACTCAGTCAGCGTCTGCAAATAATGGTCCTAGTTCTCTAAACGCATCCTCCTCTCTCGCGGATTCCTTGTCTCAGTCAAGGAGCCAGTATCAATCTGGATATCTAATGGTAAGATTTCAGAGAGTGTTCCTGTTTTTACTGCCATTATCACGGCTAATACTCTTCGTAGTCCTCCCATACAAACCACAATTCCAATGTTTGTATCCTCGTCTTCGTCGCGTTCAAGCAAGACTAAATAGAATTACCAGATGTCACAGTCAGGAATGGGTAGCTTTGGGAGTAGTACGACGAACAATCCTGGTGGAAATAGCGCCAATGAGGCCAATGATTCGGACTCTATGATGATTGTCCCAACAAGAGCCAAACTCAACAACTCACTATTCCGGAATGGGGGGTCAGACTTCGGCAAAGAGTCCATGTTTCAGAGTTCAAGGTGCGATAGCTCGTATTATCTCGCTAAACTGAGATGCTCATGTCGCAATTTCACAGCAGGACGCGGCAGACTTTTGATGAGGAAGACGCGCCTCCTATGGCATCTGTCAACGATATGTTAAACGATGTCCATTATGATGCTCCCCCTCGATTCTCCCAGTCTTCTCAAAGCCCCCTAAACGCGTCAGCATTTCGCAGTCGGCCAGCACCATCTCAACAACCATCTGCTTCAACGCCTTCCCGGCCGCCTCTCTACATTGTTGTTTTTGGCTACCCTGCAGACAAGTATAGCGTCACGCAAACCTATTTCAAATCCTTTGGAGACTGTACAGAAGCCGAGACAAATACGAATGTTATCAATTGCTTCCGACTGGGATATTACGATCCTGCAGACGCCATGAGGGCACTGAGGAAGAATGGAGAAGTTCTTGGAGGAAGCTGGATGATAGGAGTCAAATTCGAGGTCAGTGCTACTAGTGTTCCTCGTGTAGCTCAGTCCTCATGAAAGACAACAGGACGAATCGCAAGCGCAGCAAGCTCTTGGTCAGCGGTCCATGCTCCTGGCCTCCCGGTCTACCATGCCGATGGAGGATGGCATGGACGTCGAGATGACTGGATCCTCGGCTCCGCCTCCTCCCCCACAAATGCAGCCTCAGCAAAATCTCACGCCCGTTGGTACGCCCATGAAGCTGGCCCCCGCATCTTCCATATTCCGCAAACCTGGGGCTGCGCCTACACCCGCCACACCGACGAACAACGCGCAAGGTGCCATGGCGTCTCCTGCCTCGCCTAACAAGGGCATGATGGGACATGTGTCCGAGCTAATTTTCGGCTGGTAGTGCAGGGTAGGGCATCGTGCATGCATGTAAGGTCATGATACCACACCGGTTGTACCAGAAATGCGAGGCAATATTACTATAATTGCTAGCGAAATTCTTGATGATTCCTAATTTGATAGAAATATTATGTCTGCTTTGTACGAGTTCCGTTTCAGGCTGTGGATATAATGATATCAGAAAAATCAACCCATTTTGGGACGTGAGGGCAAAGCACATGGACACGCTCTACGAAATCACTCTCAATCAGTTGGACCGGCTTGGAAGGCGCCACAGCTGCCCGACATTTGTAAATGGTAAGGGTGACCACACCAGTCCATGGGAAAGGGTCCTGACAGGGTCTGACTTGCCTACTTGGACTCGGACCCCCATTACGATTATGTCGTTTCCGCTGCCTCGCGAGCTGGTAGACCGCACGGTGGACTATCTCGCGGGCGATTTCGAGTCTCTGAGATCCTGCGCGTTATCCAACTCCATTTTTCTTCCTCGATGCCGCTATCATCTCTTCCAGAGCGTCCGAATTGGCTTCTCGCCTTTCACGCTAGATGCCGACAAGAACTGGAAGCCTCATCCTCTGCTACTAGAGCTATCCAATCCAAAGGCGTACTTGTGTGCGTCGATTAGGCATCTTCATGTGAACGAAAACATGTTCTCCATTCCTCACCCGTCTATCCCAGAACAGAGCCTTTTGGCTGAATTCTTGTCGCGGCTGCAACATCTAGAGAATGTCAAGATCAGCCGCTGCGCAACCATACCCACGCACCCCAACGCATGGTCTAAAATTCCCATGGATGTTGCGGCAAGCCTGTCCAAGTCCAAACATCTCAGGCGCATCGAGCTTGACCAGCTCTCCCTTCCCACTGCAAGCTTCATGTGTGCCTTTCTTAGCGCAGCCAGCTCACCGACATTCCGGGAACTGCTGTTATCCGACATTGAATTCTCTTCCGTCTCGCCGCCGCCATCCAGCGCAATACCCACCAAATCCGGTCCTATCGTACTGGATGAGTTTAAGGTGACAATTTTCGAGACGGCCGAGGCTGTTCCACCAGACCATCATGCTTTCCACGCATGCTTCGACCTCACAAAGCTCCGAAAATTCACCTCTGCCGCCAATTTTCTCTGGGAAAGCGAGCAGATTGACAGCGTCATTAAAGGCTGTTCGGCCACTCTAGAACACCTGGATCTATATTATGTTGGCGAAGGTATTTCCTTGTCTTGAATTCTAAAAGAGCTACAATGCTAATAGTCTGCCTTCAGACGACGACCTTGCACGCTTTGATATCCAGACTCTACCAGTGCTACGCACACTTACCATACGGCATGACTGGGAACCAGATATGCTACCAGAGTACGAAAACTTTGGCCGCGTCTCCTGGATCTGTGACTGTCTCACTACAGCCATCAACACCAGCTGCCAATTCGAAAGCTTCACCCTCATCCTTTCCGAATACGAGATCCAACAGACACTCAAAGTAGACGCCATGTCCCTGGTGAAAGAGTATGTATGGTCAGCGTTCAACGAAGTGTTCATGCAAGTCGGCAGAGACAAACTTCCCGGAGGTGGTGTGACGGTCAGAATCTTAGGCGATGTAGAGAATCCGCCTAGAGGCGCACCTTGGCGTCCCGCAGACATCGCAGAGTCGTTCGCGATACTCAAGGACAATGGAATGATCGAAGTCGTTACCGACAGTGCGTCGATTCTAAAGTGTCTTCTCATCGAATTCCGTTGTCGCTGATACATCTTCGGCTACTTAGCTCCTTACGAATGGCACGTCTGATTCTGTCGTCCGACCTCGACACTCATTTCCTTGGTACCACGAGTAGAGAGAGAGAGAGCAAGTGTTGCCCCCACATGATATCCGAATCAGTCCACTTTTCAATCCCATTTATTCTCTATTCTGCCGTATATTTTTCGGACAATATCGTTGTTGTATTCGCATGTACTACTAGTTGATACCTTTATCCTTCGATAAACGTGATATCTACTCCTCCACTCTACGAAGCAGAGCAACACTCTCCACATGCGCAGTCTGAGGAAACAAATCAAACCCTCTCACACTCTCCAACTTATACCTCCACCTCTTTTCACCTTCCACCTCCATCGCCACACTACTACCACCCTGGACCAAAACACCAACGTCCCTGGCCTGCGTGTGGACATTACAACTCACATACACAACCGTCCCAGCACCCCATTTCATCAACTGCTCCAGGAACTCATCTGAACATCCCTTCCTAGGCGGATCAATGACAATAGCAGTCCTGGCCCTCTCCTGTTCCCATCCTTCCTGTCCTTTCACGCCCCATTGAACATCACGGAATATGCGTCCAGCATCTCCAGATACGAAGCTGACGCGGTCTTTATCGAGACCGTTCAGATTGTAGGCGTTGTGTTTCGCAGCATCGATGGATTCCTTGGACAGTTCAATGCCGGATGAGTGTGTGAAATGCGGGGAAAGGCAGATGGAAAAGAGCCCTGCGCCACAATAAGTGTCTAGTAAACGAGTGGGAGGGGGATTGACACTGGGTGTAAAGTCAAATAGACTTGCTCGGACGTATTCCACGAGAGACGGAAGGACAGAGTTGTTGTTCTGGAAGAAAGTGGATGCGCGGAATTCAAACAGCATGCCGTCTTCTCCTCCTATGCGTTCGCGGACATTGGAATTGGGTTCTGTCACACAGACATGTTTTCCGTCAGACTCTGAGGCAGAGGGGAAGGAGTCTCGTAGAAGTAGAGTTGCGCCGCGTTTGTACTGCTTGTTACGACCTTTCTCTTTGACTTCTGCTCGTATGGAAGGCATCCTCTCACGAATCACATTCGTTGCTATTGGACAATCCTACCAATAAGGTTGATTGAGCACAAATCTTATTGTTCGAAGTGAGAAGGAAGGACATACCTCGATATCCAGAACCCAGTTCTTTCTGCCTTTCATGTTAAACCCAACTGTCAACTCCTCGTCTTCTTTTCCTTTCCTGGGAAGTTGGAAATGCGGTGTAATCTTCGTACGATAGCCATACTCCAACGGGCTTCCAATAGTCTCGCCCACCTCGATGCTTCCAGATGACCCGTTGTCTATTCTGCCAGTGTCGTCTACGGGAAGACCAGAAAAGTTTCGGTATGCTTTGAGAACCACATCTCGTTTGATCTCTTTTTGAGTGGTATAGGGAATCATCTGGTACTGACACCCAGCGCATTCGCCAAAATATTTACAACCCACGAGAGCATCGTTTCGTTGGATGGACACGCCGGAAGCAGTGATGTGTGGTGCGGAAGGAGAGGATACCAGGCGAACAAAGTCGGCAGTGGAGTGTAGTCGCGCATTGGTATGGACACGGACGAGAGCTCGTTCTCCTGGAAGTGTAAAGGGAACGATGATGACCCATTTCTTGCCTTCTGGCATCGTATGCACTGCCAAAGCGTCTCCTATATCAATAACCAAAGTCAGTAATAATAACCAAGTAACAAGCTTTTTCTGAGCGCACCATCACTGCCTATCATGCAAATATCCACTTCAATTTCTGCTTTCACGTCTTCCCTACCACAAGCAAACGGTGACTGATAATCCCAGCCTTCCTCTTTCGCTTTCTCCGCGTACTCGTGTCCTGCATTTTGCACCTCTTGCCAAGATGCAGAGTTGGATGAAGTGGTGGAACCTAAGACGTGCAGAACATCTCGCCAGAGGACGTCGCCGGGAGAGTATGCGTCTGGTGGTGCTGGTCTTCTATCTCGTCTTTTCTGTTGCTTGTTTTTTTGACCACCTCGTTTGCCTCTTGGTTTCCCTCCCTTCGAAGAAGATTCTGCAGCAGTAGTGGGGTTTTCCTGTTCTGGTTCTGGAATAATGGTAGAACTAGGCCCTTCTGAGGCAGGAATGTGTTCTGTTTTGAGTCGTTTAGCATCTGGCTGTTCGACAGGTGGGGAGTGGGATCTAGCTGCGGAACTCATAATGGGCCGGTGATGCAGGTGCTTGGAAGAGAGGGAATAGATTTGGCGCTGGATTGGTTGTTGTTGTTGTCGATAAAGGACAGATGTGAATTTATATACAGAGTGACGATGGCATCGAGATAGAGAGCTGAGCATGTAAAAGCAGAGGTGTAATTCTTTTAGGAAGACATGGTGGACGCTGTGTAAATGCTGGAAGAGGTTTCCACACGTGAGGCTGCGAGAAATTTCGGCAGTTGCCGTGCGTTACATTTTCACATCCAAGCGCTTGTACGGCGTTTACCTTCACTACCATCTTTCTCGAATCCTTTCCCACTAATACGTCGTTCTATTCATTACTGCGTATAGATTTTGTACTCTTCAAGCCTATATAAGAGATACCACAATCTCAGATGTATATGATATGTCGTCCAGAGCCCTATAACTTCTGGCAGGCATTCTATGGTCACAACACACCTTGCTAAATGCCCTGCCTATACAAATACTTGAAATGCTAGAAGGGTCAACTGTAGCGTTCGATCGGCGGCGCGTCATCGAATGTTGAAGTCACGATGATCGCCGCCCCCACCCTCCAAGCCTCCCTATATAAACCCACCTTCCACCTTACATGCCTCAAACATCCACGCCCAAATGTCTTCACCTTGGATCCTCACTTCCCCTGCTTCCCGTGGTATAGGCTGGGCTCTAACCCGAAACTTACTGCAAACCACCAAAGCACCTATATTATCCACTTCTCGTTCTTCGGATACTTCTTCGACTAAGAAAGCGTTGTTGGAAGGGTTGGATGGTGTTGATGACAAACGATTAACGGTGGTCCAATTAGATGTTACAGGTAAATATGGGTTCTCCTCACCTCTGATAGTGTGTTTACTGTGTGCGTTCGCTTGTAGATGAGAAGAGCATCAAGGAAGCTTCAGAACATGCAAAACATCTATTCCCCACCTCCTCCCACCATCTCCATCTGGCATTCGCCATCCCTGGCATCCTCCTCCCACCAGAAAAGAACCCCAACCAGATCGACTACAGCAACACATTGGAAACATTCAAAGTCAACACCATAGGCCCCATGCTCCTATTCAAACATTTCTCTTCTTTCCTCCCTTCCAATTCCAAACAATCCAGTTTCGAAAAAGGAGAAAGGGAAGGAGAGGAATATGAAGGGTTGAATGAGCATAAGGCGATATGGGCTATGATGTCTGCCCGAGTAGGGTCAGTGTCGGATAATAAGAAAGGAGGATGGTATTCCTATCGATCGTCTAAAGCGGCTGTCAACCAACTTGTCAAGTCCTTCCACCTCCATTCTACCTCCTCGACGACGATGGTGTTGGGATTGCATCCGGGGACGGTGAAGACGGATTTGAGTAAGGATTATTGGGGAAAGGGAGAGGGGATGCTGGAGAAGGAGGAAAGTGCGGAGAAGTTGGTGGAGTTGGTTAGGCAGGCAGATGAGAAGTTTGGAGGGAAGATTTGGGATTATAAACGCGATGAAGTTTTGCCTTAGTTAGGTGTATCGGCCTTTAAATAAAAGTGTATATCCCATGTACTGTTCAAATCACCGTGAAACCGTAATGGTATGAGCTGGTGGAAGCCGGACAGCCGGGCTCAACACGTCTTGCTCTTCTACTCTCATCATCATGACTACCACCACCCACGACAGTATCAACCTACGACGTCTCACACGCAGATTACAAAAGTCTGTAAACACCGAAGAATGGAGTCAAGGCTCAACAACAGAGCAAGAGGTGTGGATCAAAGCAATGGGTACATTGCAGGTATTTACCAGTTTGGATATTGCTCTAGCTGAACTGAAGCGTCGTTAGTAGACTGTGAAATATGCGCGTGCGTTGTTGAAGAATGTGGAGCTGTATGAAGAGGATGATGAGGGCGGGTCGTCGTCGTGCGTTCACATTCCATCCTTCGTAAATGACCCGCCTGACTGAGTGTCTTTCTACAGGGACTTTGGCCCGGTGAAGGAGCAATTGGAAGCTATGTATCTGAAAATGCAAGAAATAACAGATGTAAGCACTCTCTCACCCTATATTAGCTATCCAATATTGACTGGCAGTATTAGCGTATAACACCCAGACCTAAACCCCGATCCAGTCTACTCGCTCAGCTTCCCCGACCACCTATCCCATCCCAACTTCCTGAGACCAGCAAAGAAGAAGAACCTTCTGAACCTGCGCCACCACGTCCGGAAGCTCAGTCGACGGTATCAGCTGAGAAGCTGTTATTGTCCCCTTCTGAGCTTAAGCAGCAACCAGTTACATTGACTTCGAAGAATGCAGCATCCACCTCTGTCTCCCTATCCCAAGGCGATTCCAAACCTACTCCCAGGTCCACTGCTGCAGGGTTACAAAACTCCCAAGCCTTACAACAAGAACTATCTGATCAACTAGCTCTTATGGCATCCCAACTCAAACGAAACGCACAGCATTTCTCCGATACCCTCTCCAAAGATAACGCTCTCGTGGAGGAGACGGGGGAGAAGCTGGAGAGTAATTTCGGGTTCATGCAGAAGGAAAGAATTCGGTTGAGGGATCATGGTGGGAAGAGTTGGAACACGACTTGGTTGGTGTTTGGGTCTATTACGTTGGTGTTGTCGCTTTTTGTGCTTATGGTTGCTATCATACGGGTTACTTCCCGGTGACCCGTCCTACTAGTTATCTAGTACTAGTTAGCAATCTACATTCTTGAATCTTGAAGCGTATTGATGGGGAACGACTTGTTGCGAAGACTGTCCGAATAGGGTAATGCTCTTTTGTTCTTGTACCTCCAGACTACTTTATTGTCTTTTCATCGTCCCTATCAAAATGCTACTTACTCCTGCTAGACGACTCTTTCCAATTGTCTTTGCCATGCGTCGATCACTAACGGAAGCTTTTTGTTCTGCTCTCACATATATAATGACTGCATCCCATTTCTTATCTTGATCCCTCTCATCCTGGCGCTCCCCTCTCTACGCTAGGGGCTCTATCACTTTTTTTCTTGTCCTATTTTCCTTCTGCATCATCATGGCTTTGAAAGTCGTTTACCCTACCCCGCCTCCCACGTCCAATTGCCTTGATCCACGTCAGCGAGCTCAGCTCCTGCGGTCGTCTAAAAAGCTGGCTAAACTTCTTGGTGCTACACCGCGCTTTGTCGATCGAGACTCAGACGATTCCGGTATGTCTATGCCTCTTAGCATGCCGTACGTTTTGCTGACTATGATTTTTGGAATATGTAGATTCGTTCTTCGTTGATAGTCCACGAGGCAGTGATGATTCGTTCGATCGCCCGTTTAGACCATCGACTCAGGCGTCTTCCAGTACTTCCATATCAGAACTCTTTCCTCGTACAAGCAGACATCATGCTCGTTCCCATTCCGAACCATCTTCTCCTTCTACATCCGCAGAAACACCACCTGTCATGCGTCTAGCATTGCCTCATCAACACTCATCAGAGCTGGATTCAGACGATGCTGGGTTTACATTACGCCCCAAATCCATCCACCGTCTTCTACAGACGGATAAAGCGCCCGCATTTTCTATCACTTCTAGGAAATCACAGAGACGAGAGAAGATGGATAGGCTGAGGAGAAAGTTCGGGGATGATATTCCTGCTGAATTGGTGTTTCCAGAAGATAGGCCTCCGGTGATTATCTCGGAAAGAGGTGCGAAGTTCGTCGTCGTAAATCGAGACAAACCGCTGCCTGTTCTTCCACCCCTCAAATCGAGGAGGGCTCCTCGGGATTCGTTGGTCCTTCATCGATTACGTAGTGAGGAGAGCAGTGATGGGTATAGGTTGTCCTTGATTTTGGAGAATTCAGTAGAGGATTTACATTGTTTCCTTCGGTCACCAACACCTACCGGTTCGGAATTCACAGACGAAGGGTACTCGTCATGATATATTCTTTGTAACACTTCGCACTTTTCTGTATGTTGTAGCTTTTACTTACTAGTGGCCTTGATGGTTGACTAAACGACATTGTCTGATTACTACTCTTTTGTACACTATTTTATCTACCCATTTCATGTAATATCATGCTCACAGGTTTGCTTTAAGCACTACTGTTTTCTCCTATCTTTACATGCAGTAAGCGAAGTCGAAAGGGCTTGAATTTCCTGATCGTCAATCGTCTAACGTTGATGGTGTTCGTAGAGAGTTGCCTGTTTAGGATAACGCTTGTTCTCAGCTACCACCATGAAAGCCGCTGTGACTGCCGCACTCCTCTCCATATTCACAGCCCATGCTGTCATACTCCCTCAAGTCCCTTTATCATCCACCAACAACAACAATGGCTGGTCAACAGAACTCGACAGTAACACTATAGACGCATGGTCCAAGATGGATGTTGTGGAGGTTATGAAGATGGTTGGCATGGACGACGGTCTTGATGAGCGTCGTATTGTACAAATCTTCGGACAGGATGGATACCGCATGTACGTTGTTATTGCTTATAACTCCAGGAATTCACTGACAAGGTTAACCGTGTAGAGTCTATGAAGGAGACAAGTTGAGGATGAAGAAGAATGGCATTCAGTTCATGGACGTGTCTGATCATATGCATTTGGGACAACTCAATGCTCAGCGCTTGACGGACGCTTCGTTTGCACAGGCGCCTTCCTCTGAAATCAATGTCAAGACTGCTTCTATGCTGGACGACTTGGAAGAAGCCATTCCGAATATGAGAGGGGATATTGTGAAGCTGTCGTCCTTCTGGACAAGGAATTATCGTAGTCCGTGGGGGCTTATGAGTAGCAATTGGGTTTATGACCATGTCGCTGAGGTACGTCTGCCTA
>Ga0247734_1002488_pt1 | contig 12042 bp, 8 predicted proteins | sample UWRJL103311B2_FD_180933 | JGI IMG/M metagenome (GOLD analysis project Ga0247734, IMG submission 180933) | Plant litter microbial communities from Arlington Agricultural Research Station in Wisconsin, United States - UWRJ-L103-311B-2 | ecosystem: Environmental > Terrestrial > Plant litter >... | reverse complement strand
CAGTATATGTTCAGGTTGGCAGAAACCTATTTGCTGCGGGCAGAAGCCTATATGCGCCTGGGTAACCTGGGTAGCGCAGCTGCGGATATCAATACGGTGCGCACAAGATCTAGCGCCTCTCCTGTAACTCCTGCCAATGTAAATATTGAATACATTCTGGACGAACGGATGCGGGAGCTTGGAGTGGAAGAAAAAAGACGCTTGACCTTGGGCAGACTGGGTTTATTGTATGACAGGGTAAAGAAATGTAATCCTTATTATAAGGATATGCTGCCAACCTACAACCTTTGGCCCATCCCATCCAGCGAAATTGAACGTAACAAAGATGCTAAGTTGGAGCAAAATCCAGGTTATTGATCCGCCTGTAAGCAAAGACAATAGCCATTAAGGCACAATGCTGAGGAAATAGGTAATAATTTACCGTACCGGGTATGGCAGGTTTCTATAATATTATCGATATTTAAATCATAAGTCGCTTATGCAAGCTGTAAACCGAATTATAATAACCAAATACTAAACCTTTATTAAAGATGGAGAATTCTCGCCGTAAATTTATTACACAGGCATCCATAGCCGGACTCAGTCTGATACTTCCAAAAACCAGCTGGAGCGCAAAAAGTTATAAGCGCATAATTGGCGCGAACGACCGTGTTCAAGTAGGCGTTGTGGGTTTTTCAGACCGGCACCGCAGTTCGCACATGCCTTGTTTCATGAACCATTACAAAGAGCTGAATTTTGAAGTTGTTGCTGTATCTGATATCTGGAAAAAACGCCGGGAAGAAGGTGCCGCCATGTGGAAAGATAAAATGCAAAACAATGTTAAAGCATTCCGCAACAACGATGAACTGTATAGCAGCAAAAGTGTTGATGCTGTTTTTATTGGCACCGCAGATTTTCAGCATGCCCACCATACTATCGAAGCGGTGCGCGCAGGCTGCGATGCCTATGTTGAAAAGCCCTTTGCCGAAACAATGGAAGACAACCGGGCTGCGCTGAAAGCAGTGAAAGAAACAGGTAAAATAGTCCAGATTGGATCCCAGCGTCGGAGCGGATCAAATTATCACGCTGCTAACGACTTTATCAAATCCGGGAAGTTTGGACCTATTACTATGGTAGAGCTTACCTGGAATGTGAATCAGCCAGGCCGCTGGCGCCGCCCTGAGTTACTCAATGTGTTAAAAGAACAGGATACAGACTGGAAGCGTTTTCTGGGCAACCGCCCATTTGAAAAATTTGATCCCCGGATCTACCTCGAGTACCGTTTGTTCTGGCCATACTCATCTGGCCTGCCCGGTCAGTGGATGAGCCATCAGATTGATACGGTGCATTGGTTTACCGGCTTAAAACATCCACGCAGTGTTGTTGCAAACGGAGGGATTTACCAATGGAAAGATGGACGCCGTAACTGGGACACCATTTTAGCGGCGTTCGACTATGGCCCGCTTGACGACCTTTCACAGGGTTTCCAGGTGACCTTTGGTTCTCGCATGCATAACGGTGATGAACGTCCTGCAGAGATATACTATTCTAATGGGGGAGAACTTAACCTGATCACCAATAAAATATCACCAAGAGGTGGCCTAACCGAAAAGATGGCCTCGGCTATGAATATGAAAGCCAATCTGCTACCCGAAATCAGCCTTGACAATTCAGAACAGGTGGTGGCTTCGGCCAATACCGGCGGTGATAAGCTAACATCTAATCACATACGAAACTGGATGGAATGTATTCGGAGCCGAAAACAGCCAAATGCACCTGTTGAAGCTGGATATAGCCATAGTATTGCCAATATTATGACCACCGCTGCGGCACACACTGGTGCCAAGGCAACCTTTGATGAAAAAACGCAGGAAGTAATGGCCAATGGTAAAGTTTTCAAATACTGATAATATGATCAAATTTAAATTATTAAGTACTGTGGCTTTGTTGGCCACCTTTGCTTCTGCCTCGTTTGCCCAGGAGGCCATGGTTGCGTTCAAAAAATCCGATCAGCAACACAAAGTAGATGTGCTGATCGGAGGTAAACTTTTTACTACGTTCATGTATCCTGATACGCTTGAAAAACCTGTGCTGTATCCGCTGATAACCGCAGCAGGTACTGCTGTTACCCGTGGCTTTCCGCTTGCACCTAAAGCTGGAGATCCTACAGACCACCCCCATCACATAGGATTATGGTTTAACTTTGAGAATTTGAACGGACTCGATTTCTGGAACAATTCGTACGCTATACCTGCAGACAGGAAAGCTCAATACGGATGGATCCGTACCGATAAAATCACTGAAATCAAAAACGGCAAAACTGGTATCCTGGCTTATCATGCCAACTGGACCAATCAGGCAAAGGAAGTTATCCTGGAAGAAAACACCCGGTTTGAGTTTAGTGGAAATGCCACGCAGCGTATAATTGACAGGGTTACAACCTTAAAAGCAAACCAGGATGCTGTATTTACTGATGCAAAAGATGGTATGTTAGGTCTGAGGCTCGCGCATGAGCTGCAGATGCCGACTACCAAAGACGAGAAATTTACAGATGGCAAAGGCATTGTTACAACCGTAAAAGGAGGCACCGATAAAATTCCTACCGGAAACTACCTGAGCAGCGAGGGTAAAACAGGTGATGCCGTCTGGAGTACACGGGGCGTCTGGTGTAAGGTGTCCGGACAAATAGGTACCGATTCTGTGAGCGTTGTTATCATTGATCATCCTAAGAACCCTAATTATCCTACCTTTTGGCATGCACGGGGGTATGGACTATTCGCCGCTAACCCATTAGGGGAAAAGGTTTTCACAAATGGTGCTTCCGCCAAAAACCTGACCTTAAAAAAAGGCGAGTCCGCTACATTCAGATACCTTGTCGTGATTAGTAATGATAAAGAAACACTCAGTCCTGACCAACTCAATACACTGGCTGCCAGTTTCGGCAAGCAAGAATAAACATTAATATACAAACCACATTTCAAATGAATTCACTATTTAAAGTATCAACTTTTGCACTTATTCTACTAATAGCCGGTACTGCTGTTAAAGCACAAATAAACACGCTCAGCCCCAAAGAGAAAAAACAAGGCTGGAAATTATTGTTTGACGGAAAAAGCAGCACCGGCTGGCGCAGCGCCAAGGCAGAAACTTTCCCCGCCGCAGCCAATGGCTGGATGATTAAAGACGGGGTGTTGACCATACAGTCATCTAATGGTGCCGAGTCGCAAAATGCGGGAGATATTGTTACCGTTGGTGAATATGGTGCCTTTGAACTGAGTTTCGATTTCAAACTCACCCGGGGTGCCAACAGTGGTGTGAAGTATTTCGTTACACTGAAAGAAAATTCCGGCGCCTCTGCAATCGGTCTGGAGTACCAGATCCTCGACGACGATGTACATCCTGATGCGAAACTGGGTCGTGATGGAAACCGCACATTGGCCTCGTTGTACGACCTCAAGACATCGAATAAAGCAGGCGCTGTAAGGCCCGTTGGTCAGTGGAATACAGGCAAGGTGATCGTCAGGCCGGATAACCACGTAGAACATTGGTTAAATGGGGTCAAAGTCCTGGAATATGAACGTAAGTCTCCTGCCTATAGGGAACTGGTCAAAATGAGCAAGCACAAAGTATGGAAAGACTTTGGCGAAGCTGATAAAGGACATATCCTGCTGCAGGATCATGGTAACGAAGTGAGCTACCGGAACATAAAAATCAGGGAATTCTAAGCTCGTTCGCTGGCGATTTGCTGCGCAGCATGTTAATGTACTCTATAGGGGTCACCTTATAATACTTTTGAAAATTACGTGTAAAGAGGCTCTGCGAACTGTAGCCTACCATCCTGGTGATTTCGAATAACGTGAATTGATTTTGTGCAATTAACTTAGTTGCCATTTTGAGGCGTGTAAGGTCTATAAGTTCTTTAGGGGACAATGAAGAAAGGGTTTTAATTTTACGGTAAAATGTAGGCCGGCTCATATTCATATAGTCAGATAGCTTGTCAATATCCATGTTCGGATCTTTCAGGTTCTGGCGGATATATTCGTCGAGCCTCTTTAGAAAGGCTTCATCTGGTTTTGAAGGGGCCATAACCCTCACATCCTCAAATGGCGAATTTGCAATGTGATCTTTAATTTTCACACGGTTTTTAAGCAGGTTGGCTATTTGGTGCTGCAGCAGATGTGGCGAAAAGGGTTTTTGAATGTAGGCATCTGCACCTACTTCCAGGCCTTCAATATGTGCGCTATAGGTATTTTTTGAGGTTAGTAAGATGATGGGTATATGGCAATAGTCAACGTTTGCTTTCAACGTCCGGCAAAGTTCAAAGCCATCTATACCGGGCATCATGATATCAGATATAACAAGGCTTACAATCTCAGTAGATAAGACGTTTAGTGCAATTTCGCCGTTAAGGGCTAAATGAAGATGATAATCTTCACCTAGAACATCGGCTAAAAAATCAAGTATATCTTCGTTATCATCAATGATCAAAATGCTGTCTGTCATGTTTGTCTGTTTTTTTCCAACTACTTAATTTGAATTCGAAGGTTTGATGTACGGGTAACCGTAATGCAAAAATCGTGGTGTTACCGTTATTAACTGCTAATGTTAAAGAACCATTATGCAGTTCGGCCAGTGACCTGGCTAATGAAAGGCCAATCCCGGTTCCCGGTTTGTTATTGCCTTTTAACCTGAAAAACGGTTCAAATATTTTCTCTGTAAATTCTTCAGGTATACCTCTGCCATCATTATCAAATCTGATGGTAAAGTGTTCGTCTGTAGGGTCAAATTGATCTATGCTGATCGTAACTGTGGTGGCTGCGTATTTTAGGGCATTTGAAATCAGGTTGCCACATACTTTTATCAAAGCTTCCCGATCGACAAATGCGGGAAGATGTGTTACAGGGGTTTCAAAGTTTAGCGCTATACAGTCTTTGTCGGCCTGCGGTTTAAATACGGCGACCTGTTCTCTAAATAAACGTACAGTGTCGGTTTTAACAAAACTTAGGCCGAACTGATCTGATTCTGTTTTGCGGAAGTCGAGTAGTTGTGTGGTAAGTTCAGCTAAGCGCTTCGCATTTTTATCGATCATCAGTAAACTTTTTCTGATGCCCGGCTGGTCTTTGGCCTTGGTAATCAGTAATTCCAGCGGGCCCACAATAAGCGTTAAGGGAGTTTGTATCTCATGGGCGATATTGGTAAAAAACTCGATTTTGGCCTGATAAATTTCCTTTTCCTTTTCATGTTCAAAGAGCTGCAACTTGTTCATGTTTTTCCTATGAAGGTACTGATGGTAATAATAGAAAAAGAAGTAAAGGATTAAACAAAAACATGCAAGGTAAATAAGATATGCCAGGGTACTCTTCCAGTAAGGCGGCAACACCTTGATAAACAGTCTTCGTTGTTTTCCAGTCCAGCTGCCTACATTACTTTCTGCCTGAACCAGAAAAGTATACCCGCCGGCAGACAGGTCGGTGAAATAAGCTTTGCGGTTACTGTTAAGATATGTCCATTGCTTGTCCAATCCCTTCATCTTGTATTTATAGCGCGTTACTTTGGGCGAGGAGTAGTTCAATGCGGCAAACTCTATGCTGAAGTTGCTCTGGTTGTGGTTGAGAACAATCGTATCGGTATATAAAATAGACCGGCTTAGTGCACCGCTATTGTCATTGGGTATAATCTCTTTATTATTGATTTGAAAGCCGGTGATGTAAGTTGGGGGGCTAACCTCGTTATGTGAAAAATCGGCCGGATTAAATGCGATCATTCCTTTAACCGAACCAAAATACATTTTTCCATTCACATCTTTATAGGCCGAATTATAGTTGAACTGATCTGTGATCAGCCCGTTAGACTGTGTATACGTTTTAAATTTTTCTGTTTGCAGGTCCAGGCAGATCAACCCCCGTAGCGTGCTTACCCACAATCTTTTGAAATTGTCTTCCAGCATGCAGAAGATCACATTGCTGGGCAAGCCATTTTCGGTTGTAAATTTTTTAAAAGTTTTCAGGTCGGGATTTGATTTTATTAAACCACCGCCTCCGGTGGCAAACCAAAGGTTAAGATTGCTGTCTTGAAGTATATATCGTACCGAAACTTCATCGGCAGAGCCACTTTTTGGCTTGTCGCCGAAAGGTATATTACCGCTGGCCCCGGTTTTAGGATTGTAATAAAATGCTCCCTGAGACATGCTGCCCGTCCAGATATTTCCTTTGTTGTCTTCCATAATGTGAAGTACATAAGAATCGTACGGTATTTGTTTTATACGGGTAAATGTCTTTTGTTTCCTGTCGTAGGTAAACAAGCCGGAGGCATTATAAGCCGTTCCTATCAGTAGCGTACTATCTTTAGTAAGGTACATGCACAGCACAAAATCACTTTTATTATCTTCTTTATTACCGATGTATTTAAAACGCCGGGTAATTTTTCCTGTGCGAATATCCATAATTTCCATGCCATGAAAAAAGGCGCCAATAAACAACTCATTGCCGATTGACATTAAGCCATGTATATTTGCGTAAGACACATCATCCTTTTTTCCTGAAGCGGTATAATTGGTGAAACTGCCGGTTTGCAGGTTGAATTTATTTGTGCCCGCGTCTTCTGTGCCTATCCACAGATTACCTTGATTATCCGGACGAATTTCACGTACGGCATTGCCGGAAATGGAATTTGTATGTAGCGGAATGTATTTTTCAAATCTTGCATTGTCCCTCGAATAATAATTTAAGCCGCCAAAGAAGGTTCCGATCCACATGCCTCCCCGATTGTCTTTGCAGGCTGTGTAAACGGCATTGTCCGCAATAGAGTAGGGGTCACCCGCAATTTTACGTATACTTTGGCTTGTGTTTGTTGCCAGGTTATAGATGTAAATACCAGACTCGGTAGATATCCAGAATTCCTGATTTCCTGCAGCAGTGATATCCCTCACGTAAATATTGTTGTCTTTACCCCCATTTAATCGTATTGATTCGGCCTTTCCTGTTTTGGGATCATAGATTTTTAGTCCCTGTGTGAAACAGCCCACCAACATCCGGTCGTCTGCTAAAGGGAATAAAGCGTAAATAGACCTCAATTGCGGGGCTAAGCTTTTATCAACTATACGCATGGTTTTAATGGCTTTCGTCCGTGGAGAATATACACTGGCAAGGCCATCGTTGTTTCCTACCCATATGTTTTTGTGGCGGTCAATGGCTATACAGTTACCTGACAGGTCCACAATGTCCATTTTGTTGTTTTGCTGTACGTAACGGTACAGGGATCGGTTGCACAGAAACCATAGGTTGTCTTCCGGATCTATCAGCAGGCTTTTGGTATATGTTTGAGGTGCGGTTTCTAAAAGGGTAAGTATTTCCCTGTAAGGGTCGTACTTAAAAATACCTTTTCCGGTCCCTATCCATAACATCCCTTTTTTATCTTCCCTGATGGCAGTAATCACATTATTGCCGATGTCACCCAGTCTGTTCTTTTTATATTTTATAGTTTTAAATGTGTAGCCATCAAAACAGTTTAAGCCTCCCCGGGTCCCAATCCACATCAGCCCTTTACTATCCTGTAGTATCGATGTAACCGAATTATGAACCAGTCCGTCATCTACCTGGTAATGCCTGAAATAATAAGGTTGCCCCTGGCCGGTAAATAACATACCGACCATCAATATTGAAAGCAGGACCGTTCTAAAGAAAAGGTTCATAATTTAGTTAGACTCAAATATATTAATAAACCGATTGTGAACCGACCTCTTTTTCATGTTCAATATTTTATTTTTAATCTGCTGTGCCTGTTTGTGCCCTTAAGCGTTGTTTGGCTATTTGAATCTTAAGGATTGAGACGAATCGACAAAACATTGACCAAATTCATAACACTTAATCGGTTATAGTAATTACGATAAATCATATATTTACTTGTAGTATGAATGTGGTCCCAACGCTGTTGGTGATTAGTCCGCTGAAAAGCGGTCGGAAGAGTTGAGATATATACCGATTAAGATGATAAGAAGAACTTTCGTTAAAAATACCGCGCTGATAGCAGGGGGACTTTTATTAAATAAGGCTGATCTTTTTGCAAAGAGTGCCGAACCTGTTATCAATATAGGTATTATCGGCTGCGGCGACAGGGGTAAGGGAATCATTCAGGTAATTGACCAGTTTCCGCAAAAGTTTAAAGTTGTAGCAATATGTGATGTGCTGGACCTGCGCCTAAAAGAAGCTCAAAAGTTTGCAAAAGATGGGCGTTACATGCAATGTAAAGATCACCGGCAATTGCTTGATAATAGTCGGGTAGATGCCGTAGTGGTTGCTGTGCCCTTAAATATGCACCATCCAATAGCAGTTGATGTTTTAAAAGCAAATAAACACCTGTACCTGGAAAAAACAATGACCTATAATATACAACAGGCACTTGACCTGGTGAAATTAGCAGAAAGCCGTCCCAGACAGGTGGTACAGGTAGGCCATCAATACCGTTACTCACCACTTTATTTTAAAGTCAAAGAAATGATCAGCAAAGGTTACCTGGGCAAAATAAGCCAGGTGGATTGCCGCTGGGACCGTAATGCCAACTGGCGCCGTCCCCTCCCGGATGCTTCGCTCGAAAGGCAGATTAACTGGCGGATGTATAAAGAATATTCGGGCGGTCTGATAGCTGAATTGTTATCCCACCAGATTGACTTTATAAACTGGGCCTTTGATACCCATCCATCAGTTTTTATGGCAACCGGAGGAATTGATGTTTTCAAAGATGGCAGGGAAACATATGATAATGTTCAGGTTATGCTGCGTTATCCCGACCAGAACATGGTAGGGAACTTTGGTGCCACATGCGGTAACAGCCGTGATGGTTATCTTTTTAAGATTAAAGGAACTAAGGGTACAGTGTCTTTACTTACCGACAGAGGAATGTTCTATCCTGAAAAAGGGCTGGTAAAAGAGAAGGGTGTAGTAGATGGGGTAACAGGCGCAACCAAGATTACCTGGGACAAAGATGGTGGAACGGCCATACTTCCCGAGCCAACCAAAGACGGAACCTGGTATGCCCTAAACGATTTTTACGACAAAATAGGTTCAGGGCTGTTGCCCGATTCAAATATATACACCGGAGCAAGAACGGCTATCTGTGTGCATCTGGCCAATCAGGCATTGTATAACAATGAGATCGTACATTGGAAGAATGAATATCAACTGGCAGGGAAATGATGAGTTGTCACGCCACTGGCAACCAGGGTCGCGGCATAGCGCGTCCCTGTGTTCATCGCCATCAATAATTTCTGTACTTAAGCCAGATTGCTCCAGCTTACATTTTACATTCCTTACCAGCGTTGTCTTTCCTGCGCCGGACAGTCCGCATAAGACTACTACCATAAGAGAATAAATTTATATTAGTTTACGTTAATGATATTATTCTGTTCATCTATAAAGGATCATTAGAGGAATGTGCTGTTTATAAAATGGTAAACGTATGCCTTTTGGATAAAATTATTCGTGTTAATCCATATATCGACCAATAAAAGGAATGTGCCGACGAGTAAGGCATTATTCGCTAAAATCGCTAAATTTATACCATGCAAACCGTCACACTATCCTGGCTAAAATCGCTTCCAGTTTTTAATAACGTACCTGACAATCAGTTACAGTGGTTTATTGATAATAGTCTCAATCAAGTCATCAGCGATGGTGAAGTCCTATTCAGGCCTGGCGACGCGCTAACCGGGCCACATATAATTGTGGAGGGGGCAATACATTTTTATATGATGCAAAACGGATCGCGCCGGGAGTATACAACTTTCAATAAGGGAGAGGTTACAGGCTACTTACCCTATTCAAGGGGGAAAATTGCCGGCGGTTATGCGCAGGCTACTGGTGAACTACAATTGCTCAGCTTGCCGGGCGATAAAATCCAGGAGCTGATAAAAAATCATTTTGAACTCACACAGTCGCTGGTCCATGTAATGAGTAACCGCGTACGGGATTTTACCGCGCTTCAGCAGCAAAACGAGAAGATGATGGCCCTGGGTAAACTGTCCGCTGGATTGGCGCATGAGCTGAACAATCCAGCTTCTGCGATTGTGCGCGACTCAGTGTCGCTCCGTGACCATTTAAAACTGGATCCGAAACTGTTTAAGGATATGGTAATGATTTCCATAGATGAGGAACAGGTTGACTTGCTCAATCAGAAACTTTTCAAGGTTTTGGAAGTGAAAAATCAAACACACCTTACACTAAAGCAGCGTATGCTACGCGAGGACGAATTGTCTGAGTGGTTTGAAGAACAAGAAGTTGAAAATGGTTATGCCATCGCTGAAAGTTTTACTGATTTTAATTTTACAGTTGAAGATCTTCAATCCTGCGCAGAAGTTATTCCGAAAGCAAGTTTGTCGCCATTATTTAACCTGATCAGCAATCTGCTGGTAACAGAACGTATGGTAGAAGATATTCAGCATTCTTCTAAACGCATAGCCGATCTGGTCAATTCCATTAAGAATTTTACACATATGGATCGGGCCCAGGATAAGCAATTTGCCGACATTCATATGGGAATACGTAATACCTTAACCATGCTTGGCTATAAGGTGAGAAAAGGCAACATCCAGCTGGTTGAAGAATATGATGAAAACCTTCCGCCGGTAAAAGGGTTGATAGGTGAACTTAACCAGGTATGGACCAATATAATCGATAATGCAATTGATGCAATGGAGGTTAATGGGCAGGGTGTACTGACCATAAAAACCGAAAGGGATGGTGAGTTTGTGCAGGTTACTATTTCAGATGACGGACCGGGAATCCCGGAAAACGTACTGCCAAATATTTTTGACCCTTTCTATACCACTAAGCCAATGGGCAAGGGCACAGGGATGGGACTTGAAGTAGTTCAAAGGATCATTTATCAGCACAATGGTTCTGTAAAAGTTAAATCTCAGCCCGGCCAGACGCATTTTATTGTCTGTTTCCCGCTGAACAATTAGTATCTATTTTTACACTTATTTACAAAGATTGCTATATGAATCTCCCAATAATTTTTACAATTGATGACGATCCGCAAGTGTTACGTGCAATCAGCCGCGACCTGAAGAAAAAATATAATGGTGAATACAAGATATTAAGTACTACTTCTGCCCATGAGGCACTGGAGATACTGACCGATCTAAAAAACAGTTCTGACGTGATTGCGCTTTTTTTGTGCGACCAGCGGATGCCGGAAATGGAAGGCGTGGCTTTTCTGGACAAGGCTATTAAGATATTTCCTGATGCAAAACGTGTGTTGCTTACTGCTTATTCTGACACCGATGCAGCTATAAAAGCAATTAATGAAGTAAAACTTGATTATTATCTGATCAAGCCATGGGATCCGCCAGAAGAAAAACTCTATCCGGTTATCAATGATCTGCTTGATGACTGGCAGGGAGATTATATTCCTGAATTTAAAGGTATAAAGCTGGTAGGCTTTCAATTCTCCCCCCAGTCTCATCTGGTAAAGGACTACCTTGGAAGTAACCTGATCCCTTATCGCTGGATGGATATACAAACCAATGATGAGGCACACAGCTTGCTCAAGATCAACAAGCTTTGCAATGACGACCTCCCATTGGTATTCTTTGAAGACGGATCGTTTTTAAAGAAACCCTCAATTAAGGAAATTGCTGCTAAGATTGGGAAAAATCCGGAAATTATTCATGATATATATGACGTTGTGATTATCGGCGCGGGGCCGGCAGGATTGGCCGCCGCGGTGTACGGTGCCTCTGAAGGACTGAAAACGCTGATGATTGAAAGGAAAGCCCCGGGCGGGCAAGCGGGAACAAGTTCCCGGATTGAAAACTATCTGGGTTTTCCCTCTGGGTTAAGTGGTGCAGACCTCACCCGTCGGGCAATGAGCCAGGCGACACGCTTAGGTGCGGGGTTTTTATCGCCACAATCTGTAAATGCAATCAAACAGAAGGATGGGTATAAAACCATCGTGCTGGACGAAGGACCAGAAATACTCACCCGTTCGGTAGTAATTACAACGGGGGTTGATTACCGGAAACTTGAAGTTAAAGGTGTGGATAGCTTTACTGGTGCCGGTATTTAT
>Ga0247734_1002486_pt1 | contig 12049 bp, 13 predicted proteins | sample UWRJL103311B2_FD_180933 | JGI IMG/M metagenome (GOLD analysis project Ga0247734, IMG submission 180933) | Plant litter microbial communities from Arlington Agricultural Research Station in Wisconsin, United States - UWRJ-L103-311B-2 | ecosystem: Environmental > Terrestrial > Plant litter >... | reverse complement strand
GTGGATCTCCAATGCGAACGCCATAAAACCACACCGCATCTCTATTTCGCTGGACTCATGCTCCTTCTTTACCGTATTACAGTACCTCATGCTGTACTCACCTCCTCAATATCTTCGATTTCCCACTCCCCCTTCTGCAACTTCTCCAAAACCTCCTTCCCTGCGCTCGTCAACTCTGGCCGCCCAAGCGGCGTCACCGCCCCGGTAAAAAACCGCGGTTTCCACTCTTTGCCTTCCCGTTCCCTCTCCCTAGCTTTCTCTCTCTGCTTCTCCTCGATCTCTTGTTTCAGCACTGTAGCGCGAGAGAATTGTCTGGATTTTATGGCATCGGTAACGCCCGACCAGAAGTTGAGAGATTCATTGGGCAGCTGGACAGATGGAGGGGGAAGGAGTTTTGGGGAGACGGAGAGGGGTTCAAGATCCATCAGAAGTGTTGGGGGATCCTGGGAGAATTTGTTAGTTTGAGGCTTTGAGTTTCGAGGGAGGGAATATACGTTTTTGGATGCACCCGTGAAATACAGTTTGTCTTTCCAATTTCCAGATATCCTGGCCAGGATATCCGCCTCTGGTACATCTCTAATCCTCACTTTGTCATCATTCTCAGGATCATATCTAAACACTACTCCCTCAACCTTATTTTGTGTTTTCCCAATCCAGCCTTCCTCTAGGTAGTGCAGGATCGTTTTCATTTTACTTTCTTTGCAGGTTACGTAACATACGTCGCCCACGGTGACGCTTAGACCTCCGCGGAGGAAGCCACCGAGAGATGCGGAGGGATGTGTGAGTCGGTATTGCTCATTGCGCTTGGAGACATCGATGAAGATTCCCAAGTTGTGTTCGCCAGGGGTGACGCGCACCGAAGTTCCAGTGAATTTTGCGGAGATTTGGTCGAAGCCTCGAGCGGTGAGACCTTTGGCTGGACAGTCTACGTAAAACGCTGATACTGGCGGATGGTGAGATGTTTGTTCTGTGAGGTAGGAAACGCGGATCGATTTCGGTTCTGACTTGAGGACGGTGCTAGGAGAGGATATTTCTGCTCTCTTGGAACTAGAGGACGGCCGCGGAGATTTGCCGGATTTGATAGAGGAGCCTGCGCTTGGTGCTATAGCTGGTGCGGTATCCTCGACTTCCCAATTGCACTATAAACCCAAATCAGTCCTGTCATATGCTTTCCTGCCCATCTCATGCCACCAAAGTATGAGGTTCAACAGATATCCCACTTACCCTGAAAAACTCGCCCAGTGTAGAATTATAAGGCTTGCAAGGCTTCCCCTTTACGTATTTCAAATCCTTTGTAAACCAAAACCGTAGCACCTCCAGCATACGACCCAGCTCGTCATCTGATTCCCCAATGGCAACGAAGGTGTGTGGTTGATCCAGGTAGTTCCAATATTCAAGGTTGGGGGTTGGTTCTAGCAGCGAGGCAGGAAGGGAGAATCGGACGGAGGCCAGATCTGCTACGCCTATTGTCCTGAAAGGAAAGTACTTAGCAAGCTGTATTCATTGAGAACAAGGTATAGTTTGGAGAAAGTATATGAGGGTTGTGGTGGAAGGGGCATATCAAGTCAAAAATTCCACAACAGCCCTTGATGCACATCTGCCTCTCCTCCGGCTCGCATGGCCCCCCTCTATCTAGCGCCACTCTACATTGCACCTACTTTGTCAGAATGCCCAAAAAGGTCTTCAGTTTGCTCTTGTCATCTGGGGGCTTTTCGGCCGCTGCCGAAGTATTCGAAATTGCTATCGCATCGGGTGCCGCAGAAGCCATAGTTGGTATGTGTATACGCGAGGATGGGGCTAGAAGTAGTCCTAATAGTTGCAACCGGCCGACCAAGAGAATAAATCGTATTGATTAGGGTATGAAGGTATAGGGTGGTGGTTGAGGTTGTACCGAATGTGATATGTGGAGGTGACCTCGATCTTGAAGATTCTCGGTACGGTGACGTTAATGCGATAAGAGCGATAGTGGAAGGTCACCCGCTAGGCTGGCTCGCTGGTAGGGTACGTACAGTACGTTGTTGGGACACCAACCACCGTAACGACCTTTTGGGGGATGTTTTATAGAATAATTCAAGCCGTGGTAGTGAGAGATGTTGCAGATATATCTTATATTGGGATTAGATAGTTGTTCTAGTAAAGAGAATGTATTTCATCATTGATTGCTGAGACCAAAAATGGGGTTCTATTTCCTTTATGATCTGTATGGATAGAGTTTCCTCATTGTCTTTGCGATCGTGCTTCGTGATGCCCACACGTGCACTTCTCCATCACCGACAACTGCAAAGAAGTCTTCCGAGTCTTCCTCACCAGCCAGCCATGCCGCGTGCTCGCCAAACCTCCACTCATTGGCAAACGTCACAAAGCACATTTTGATCTGATTCTCTCACCACACCCTCCTCCTCCTCCTCTTCTTCCCTCTGTATTTCTCACACTAATATATATAGTAGTATTTTCACATGATCAAAAGTCTACCAACGCAACGGAGTACTCAGGTAAGCGGAGGACCTCCTGACTGACAGGTTCCATCCAGCCTTGGCCTGTGACGTGACACCTCAACCCCAAGGCTACCTATGTAAGGTACTGTACGAAAGGCACGAAAGGCACGAAAGGTACGAAGGTACGACGATACAAAGGTACAAAACAACACCCACCTCCCTATCACTCGCTAGCTCGTCCTCACAACGGACAACAACTCCCTCCTTGGTCTTGAGTGGAAAAGGGGCACAAGCGAGAAGCGAGATTCCATCATCCCATCGTCCCTCGCCATCCCACTCCCACTCCCACTACTCCCCCCTCAAAATAGCTAAGACCACTCCCCATCACGCCGGTGAACGGACTTCTCCCACGGAGCAGCGCCCTCGTAAATCATTCATTAGGGATGGACCTTGGGCACGATAGGTACGGGGCCGGCTACCGAGATCCGCATTTTATCGAGCGCGAGAAAAAGTGTCCACTTGCTCCGTACAGTACAGAGGGAAGGAAGCGATGGTGGCTTCGGAACAATAACTCTGTATAAAGCTAGAGGAAGTGGCTTTCCTTTCCCGATATGTGTATCGTTGGGTGGCGCTCTTCTATCGTTTTATTGCGAATGTGGTCACCGCAGACAGCAGTTTTAACAGCGTGAGGAGGCTCGGGAGACAACCCTTCACCATGTCCTCGGATTTGGGCTCAATAGCTTTAACCGCTTAGTCTACTGGTAAGCTTGGATGTAAGAGCACTTGGAAGAGCTTGGATTAGTTCAGCATGGCCTCCAATGCCACCTAGATTTTGCAAGTGAGACAGATGCATGAAGTGTGAGAAATAGCACCCAATCCCTCGCCTACTTTTTGGCGACGAATCCGAATCTGTCTCCCGTGCTTCTGAAAGTGGATAGTGGGCACACCGTTTGGTCCTTTGCTGTGCTGAATGAGTGTATTATTTACGGAGAATAATTTACAGCAATAACGGGGTTTACAGCTCAATCCGGTTGTTTGGATCAGGTACCAGAGGTACAGGTGAGGATCTCATGTACCAAGATACCAAGGAACAATTTTCGCCTTAATCATGCGTTCCAAAAACACAGCTCACCGTCGCAACTAAACGAAGCAACGTACGCGTCCAAATTCAAGAGCGTCTGTTACTGCGGCAGGGACCCAAAAAAGAACTGTACAACTGAGACAAGAAATGCTTACACCGACTCGCGTCTCACTGCCGGCAGCTCTCATTACGAAGTCAAATACCTGTTCCATGTTTATTTCTGTTATCTGTAGAACAATTAAGAGACGGACACGCGGAACGATTTCTTTTATGGTATAGATCAGCGTCAATAAAGGCAAATCCGGGGAGAACTGATAGAGATTACTATTTTCACAGCTTCTTAGCAATATTACTATGCAGCATATTATTGTCAGTTGATGAGTGAGCAGTGCCGTGGGAAACGGGGGAAAGGTATATCTGCAATCCAGGTTCACGCATATAGGGGTCCCTGAAGCGATCATGGAACTATCGAAAGATTTGCCGGACGTTGACCGATAAGGACAAGTTGATGTCTATCACTTTTATTTTATTTACGCAAGCCTTGGAGCATCGGGAGAACATCGGTTTTTGAAGGGTCCTTTCTCCACAGAAGATGTCCCGGTACCTCTTTTGCAGATGCGATGGATTGATGGTTGGGGCGGGGGTATCGGTTCGCTTCCTGGGACAGAGTTGCATCGTTGCGATGCAAGCATCGCTAGTCAACAGCAGGGCAGAGCATGACATCACTATCCAACGAAATCTCATGATGCTCAAGGACCCTTAGAAGATCTTTTCTTCCTTGAGTCTGTCGATCAACCATCATGAGATATAAAAAGAATGGCTGTTCACGCTAAATGCTTCTATAACCCTTCTGTAGGACATGCCTCCGAACGTGTCCCTGATTCTCTTGCAGCAGTGACGATGATTTGCACCGTTGCATCAAAGCAAACAATGCAATACCCTGAATGGGGTATCAAACACAGCATGACCAACCCTGGCTCAGACCCACGATGCAGGCATTGTGAGAAAGGAAGACGTTTGGAGGTGGAGATTTTGAGAGGTCGTTAGTGGATCTTTCGGGGAGAGAAAGATGAGGCATATCGAAGCCGAGCGTGGAGGCAATCGTCAAAGTGTCGGGGGGTGCTCTTTGCTTTTACTGCGGATGTGTGAGGTTTTGTAAAGCGGCCTCAGCACGTGTGGCTGGTGAGGTAGAAACTGGGCAGCTGTGAAGAAACTGGGCAGCCGAGGGTTGTCAGCGCGGTGTCTTGTTTCGTTGGGTGTAAATGCTACGTCGAACGGTTTGGCTGAAGGATGTAAAGTCAAGTAGTGAATCAACAACAAAAAACGATGCGAGGAATCGAAGGTTTATGTACGAAGGCGGGCAAGGTTCCGAGCTTCGATCTGTTCAGGGAACTGCGGGCAATCTGAAGTAGGTTGTTTCATAGACTGCGCTACCCCAGGTGTTGTGCGTGAGATGACCATCCACAGGCGAGTCTGGACCGGTCTCGACATGGCGAATTGGTACATATCTTGGAAGCCTCCGGAGGATGATGTGACGAATGCTTTGCCAACGCGATGTTTCCTAGCTGTGAACATGTAACCTTGTCAATAACAGCTGAGAGCACGGGATCCAGCCTTTCCCAAGAATCCATCTCTTCATATACCTACCGTACCCTAACTTCCATATATTTTTAGTGGCCGCTTCCTCACCCATCCTTATGAAATCGAAGCTCCAAAAGCAACCATGCCATCCGTAAGTACGAACGTGAGGACCGCGACTAGCATATATATGGTGGAAAAAGCTGTAACCGACGAAGGGTTATAATCACCCTTGAAAAAACACTATATGGGATATCGTTAGACGCTGCTTCGTGATAAAGTCGGAATCCCATAGACCGAAGTTTCGCGCTCGCAAATCAAACGTCGATCTCAACAACCTAGCCAGAACTTTTGTATATCTGAACATCGTCGTTGGTTTACCCAATCGCATCACTACTATCAAACTCGAGCATAAAAGGAAATGATAGCCGACGAACCAGCGCTTGTATACTTCGTAGTTACAAGTCGGTCTTCTTGTTGCTTCTCGAGCCAAACCTTAAAGCTTAAGGAGACAGGGCGGGACGGCACCGCCACACCTCCTCACCAGCCACGTACGCTCTTCAGAGATCTTCACCTAGAAGAGCAGTTTTGGCAGCGCTCTTCAGGTCTAGAATTTGATCTTTTGGACCTTGATGTTCTACTAGGATAATTGTGGCGATAAGATCCTCGGGCGACGCTTTGGAATGATGGTAATGACCTGTTCGACATGTACTGAAGCTGTAAAATGTCAAGGTATAGTAACGACCTTGCAATTATTATGTATCATGTTAGCATGTTTCAAGCCACCCCGGCGGCACGGCTTTATTGGCGAGATGATGACAACTGTACTGTACCTGTGACCATCAAGTCGTGACATGCCCCTCAAATTTAAGCCTACTGTAGAGACTACAGCAGTGCTGCAGCAGAGTAGAGAAATATCCTACAAATCATAGGCAGATGTATCTTGCATGCTACAGCTGACTACGAATCGCCGCCTTTATTACCTTGGGAGTGCTTTGTGCTTAAGAGCAAGTGTCCTGAAATTACTCGTTCAACCCCATGGCGGAAGACGGGGATTGCGGGATACGTGAATCTTCGGAAGATTAATGGGTAAGTGTTATACTTGGAAATGGTGAATGGTGTTCCTTGGGAACGGATGGCCCGAGAATCCATTCCCCAAGAGCATGGTATGTGTTTTGTTTCTCAATGTTTAAATGTGCCCACAATAATCACAATAATCCGAAGATAGCGCTATCAACAGTGAGCATCTAATATAAGGCAAATTTGACTTGGTAATGCGACGGAAAGAGTGTGTAGAATTTAATCTGTGATCCTAGCATTAGTTGTAGCCCTACATGTACCACGTAAGTGGTCCGTAGCCGTCTCCGGAAATTGGCCCAGAACGATGATTTGATCGAGAGGAGAAACGGGAGGTTGACCAGTCCTAGAAGTGTTCGCGAACATGACACCAAATGCGTCCATGCTTTTATGATCTTTGCTGTACAAGCCCGTAAAATCCCAATGGAATAATCATGCATCCGGAATTATTGATCATGTCGGACAGTCCTCAGCCTTACCTATCGAGAGTATCCTGTTCACGTGTGACCAAGTATGGGGTAATACTGATCCCTGTGGCTGCAATACACAGAGGCCCTGGGAGAATGGTTTACGAAGTATGTTCCAAACTCAAGCCCCAATAGTAAAGAATGATCTGGAACAATCGATCTGGGTAGAAACGGAAAGCCGAGAACCCTTGATGAGCTGACAACTGCTGTTTATCACCTCTTTCTTTTGCTTAGAGAGTGCTGCGATTGTGTGCTGTCTTTTCTCGGGACCCCTGCCGGACGCCTCATCTCCGATCTGCAAATTGCGTTGTGCCGACACAGAAGAGATCCAAATTCGCTGGATATGGCAGATATATGTGCTGATCCAAGTGGCTTGATAACTGTTATCTTCCATTTTGGCTCTCTGGCCCTCTTTCGGCTCTGTACGAGCACATCCGAGCCCCGGAAGTTGTGGCGGTGCCTGCAACTAGATGTATACGATGTACGAAGTAGGCCGCGCGACATCGTCGAGAAGGGGAGGTGAGTTTACAAGTTAACAAATACTCACCTGTTGATCCATCCTTATTATTGGCGCTCTCAATATGCAGGACCCCGTGGGAATTCCAGCTAGAAGGTTAGAAGATTTCTATGGGCCGGCATCTTCTGTTGATAGGCACTCGCTCTGCACAGAATCTGGTCGCACCATTGGGGGAGAAAAGACAGGGCCAAGGGCTGGGCTGGGGTGGACAAATCCATAGAGTGAGTTTGGTGTTTGGTCACAGCAAAATACAGTAAAGAGGAAGGGTGTTTTTTTTTTGTTGCGACGATGTGCATTGCTCTGCTTTGGCATTACTGAATCAGCATGGCCCTCTTTTTCGGCATACCGCCGTGAAGCCGATATCACGGACGGGCGTCTGATATACATGCACTAGCCATGATGTGTTGTAGCACCAGAAGGGTTTGGAGCCGTCGGACTGGTGGACTTGACGTCGTCCAAGGCCCAAAAGCACATGTCGCAACGGAGGCTGGCCCAGAGCAGTGAGTGGTAAGCGAACGGTCATGGCTTTCTTACTCAAACGAACCATCGTAATATACCGTCAGAAAGACCGCACTCTGAAATGCAATGACCCCAAACAGTCGAGAAACCGTTGCTTGCGTGCCGTTTCCGTCGTGGGGTGTAGTAGGGACCGGGCCTGTACGAGCAGCTGCCATGGGGTTTCCCTTTTCCTTTTGGTTTGGTGTTTGGATTTTTAGGCGTGCGAGTGCGAGTTGTGAGTGCGAGTGTGAGTGCGAGTGTGTGCGTGGGTGACACAGCCAGTAGTAAGTACTGTAGTTGTTGATGAGCCAGTAGTAGTGCAGTATGGCTTGAATACCTATGGATGGCGTGGACGACGAGAGGAAACGGGGGTGGGTGGAATAGCATCTTTCCTCCATGCAGATTGGTGGTGATGGTGATGGAGATGGAGATGGATATGGAGATGGTGATGCGGCCCCCCTTTCCTTCGCCACTGATGGCGAGAATCATTTCCCAGCCTATGCCATTTCCATCCATTCTATCCCATCCTATCCCATCCCATCTCACGGTCACCACCACACCGCATCGTCACCACCACCCGCCGTGTGTGTGTGTGCAGTGCCACACCATCCACAAAAACCGAACGCCACTGCAATCTGCATTTGCAAGTAGAGACCCTGTCCGCCGGGGGGAAGGAGGAAGGAAGGGAAGGGAAAGGAAGGGGAGAAGTGGAAGCTCACCAGCCACAGCTGTGCGACTTTAAGCGAGCACTGCCGCTTTTACCAGCGGGTGGAGTGTGGATGGTGAACTTGCAGCTGGCAACTTCTTGTAACTGTTGTATGATGATGCGTTAGCGTCGGTCTTTTCTGCTGCCCTTTCCCCCCCTGGCTCATATCATATCATAGCTCCTCTATATGCCATTAATTATTCAACGCACACTCAACTCACTAGCTAATAGTAGTGAGGTGAGAGTGAGTTTAGTTGTCCTGTATGCTCTTTCATGCCCCTTCGCCTTCCTTCACCACCTCCTCTCTCTCCTGATACTACTACTACTACTGGTACATACTACTGGTACATACTACTGGTACTCCTCTTTCTGCTTCCCCTTAAATAGTCCCAGGAACAGGAACAGGGAACTTTATCCTCCCCCAGTTTAATAGTAGTTAATTTAATGAAGTGACCCCCGTCCACCCCGTCACCGTCACCATCACTACTACTACTACTACTACTACTACTACTACTACTACTACTACTACTATACTCAACCAGTACAGTACAGTAAAGAAAGAATAATAAGAAGTAGAACCACATCTATCTGTCCGTGCCTAACAAACTCTCCCCTACCCTTGACCACCCTTGACCACCCTTGACCACCCTTGACTCCCCTACCCTACCTTCACTTCAGTCTGTTGCTTCATGGGTCGATTATTATTTGCCTTGTCTTGCCTTGTCTTGTCTTGTCCCGTCCGAGTAGTAGTTAGTACTGTAGTAGTATAGTACTGTAAGTAGCTCCTTGCTGGTTCCGTGTGAAAGGGCCCCTCCCCTCCCCTCCACTTCTCCCCCCCCCCTGGTTGGGTGTCATAAACGTCTTCTTCTTCCTCCATTGGAACTTCCCGCAGCTCTCTTACCTCCCCTTCATATGAAGCTTATATTACCCATATAACATCCATCATCTCGGTCAGCCTCCATTGCTGCTTCTACCTTCGCTACGTTCTCTGTTCCAAGTGCCAGTACTATCACACTATCACGAGGCAGAGACTCCCACCACGCTCGCTACTACATCTATCCATCTATCTATTATCTCCTACCTATTATACCTCTCTATACATACCTCTATAAAGAGACCCGTTAATTTCTAACTTCATGCTCCGGACGAACAGTTATTATTATTACTATTACTATTACCACCACCACCATCATAATAGTAACCTCGAGCCCAAATCTCCTCCGCACCACTACCTTCTTCGCGCCAAAATAAATCATAGCGACGGGTTCTTCGAGTTGTTGGTGTTAGATGACAGAGCTTTAGAAAGCTCTCCAGATCCCTCCAGATGTTTCGTAACCGGTAAGTTCAGCTACCCGTTCTAGGTTCAGCAACCGCACCACCACCACCACCAAACAGCGCGCCGTCATCATAGACCACAAGTTTGCCCCCATTCAAAAGAAAACCCCAAACTAATCTTTTCTGGTGAAAAAGGACATCCTCGCAAAAGCCTGGCGACGATTTCATCGCAAATTTCCGCCAGACGTTCCCTGACCTAGCCACAACCCAGGCCGCAGCTAATTCGGGGAACAACTCACTAGATGGCGCAACTGCTCATGCAGACCGGTAAGTTTACTTCCTTGCGTAGATATCGGGATTTTATCTCAATATTTTAGCTGTTGAAGCGCTGGTTTTCTGACATTTACCCCTCTGTAGATCGCACAGCCTTGGCCATGATGATATAAAAGACCTCGACCCAACTCCCAGGGCACAACACGAGCCATGGCGCTTTACACCCTCTCTCCTAGATCCGAACTCGTTCGCATTCTCCAACTTCGCGAACCAACCGCCAGGCTACTATACCCCAACTCCTGGAGGAACGAATACGCTGTACCACAATCAGGCTGGCGACCTTCATACTCCCGGGATGGGCATGGGCATGGGCCTGGGAACACCTCTGTCTTTGGGACCGTCATCGGATGGACTACATACTGGCGCAATGATGGATATGTCTGCATTTGGCCATCAAATGCCACCCCAGTTCCAAAACTACAATCCTTTTGGTCACCAACAGCAGCAGCACCACCATCATCAACAGCAGCAACAGCAACAGCCACAATCATATGCCCCGTCTTCATTTATACACCAGGACACGGGGTATGAGACTATGGAACACGAGCGTTCGCCTATGGAGGACAGTAGAATGGGGAATATGGATATGAGTTTGAACCAGTCGCCTTTGATGTCCTACCAGCCGCAATATAACATGTCAATGGCTGCGCCATTACCTGCGTCGGCCGAGAAATTCAGGTTCCATGTGACTCTGAATGCCCCAACTGCGATGATTAAGCAAGCAGATGAGATTCCAGTAACTTATCTCAATAAGGGCCAGGCTTACTCGGTGTCCATTGTTGATACCACGCCAACACTGCCACTCCCTGCTGGAACACGGTACCGTACCTTTGTCCGCATTTCATTCGAAGACGAACAGCAGCGCCAGAAACCTGCAACATGCTGGCAATTATGGAAGGAGGGGAGAGGTACTAATGAGGCTCATCAACGAGGTGGTAAGTTGCAAGCGGTTGAGTATGTCGAAGCAAACCAACCCGCTGAGAGCGACGACAAGCGAACTCGGATCGAGCTTGATACTGCTTCTTTCGACGGGTTTTCTGTAATTTGGACTCCTGGTGCGAATGGCTCGTCGGAATGCAACATAGCAGTTCGCTTCAACTTTCTTTCGACCGATTTCAGCCATTCCAAAGGTGTCAAGGGAATTCCTGTCAGACTTTGTGCCAAGACGGAGACTCTGTCGACAGGATCACCAAGCTCGATGCCCAATTTTTCGGAAGTTGCCTATTGTAAAGTGAAGCTTTTCAGAGACCACGGAGCTGAGCGGAAATTGTCCAACGACGTGGCTCATGTGAAGAAAACCATTGACAAACTCAAGCAACAGATTGCTCAAGCCGAGACCGGCATGAAAGATTTTGGTAAGAGAAAAAGGACCACTTCTGTGGTTGTCAAAGCCATTCCCAGTCAAAGACCTGGAAAGGTGCAAAAGCACAAGCGGACTTGGTCAATGTCCTCTGCGTCGTCTGGCGGGGGTGGTCGGCCACCAATGGAGGAAGATTTGCATTACAAACTTCAGACAATGCAAGATATGTTCACGAGTACGAGACCAGTTAGCATACTATATCTCCGTGGCCTAGAGCAAGATGATCCGGATCTACACCCCGTGGCACTTGCTGGTGAACCATTGGATCTTACGAAGGTTGAGTCCGCTGGAACTGCCCCGTGGAGACAAATAAGCGACCATAGCTCCACCGGCGGTACCTCATCATTTGTGTCACCATCTCCAAGCTCAATATCACTACAATCGCAACAGCCTGGCACTTCAGCAATTAATGCTCCAACTCATTGGGGTGACTTCCAGCAATTGGCGCCTCCAGATTCCAACACTTCAAATCCTCAGCAGCTAGCCAGTCCTCCGGATCAATTGACCAGGGTTCTCAAAAAAGACCGAACAGGAAGCTTGAGTGGCTGGATTGAGACTTTGGGCGTCGATGCATCATATAAGCCACCGGTGGCAGAGAGACCTCTTAAGCCAGTTGCATGTTTCTATGTTCTCCTGCGTAACAACTCGCAGCCAGAGAAACATGAATATTATCGCGCTGTATATCTCATGCAGCGTACCCTGAAGGACTTCCAAAACGCGAT
>Ga0247734_1002484_pt1 | contig 12056 bp, 7 predicted proteins | sample UWRJL103311B2_FD_180933 | JGI IMG/M metagenome (GOLD analysis project Ga0247734, IMG submission 180933) | Plant litter microbial communities from Arlington Agricultural Research Station in Wisconsin, United States - UWRJ-L103-311B-2 | ecosystem: Environmental > Terrestrial > Plant litter >... | reverse complement strand
AACACTTTCGTTACCAAGATCCGCTTCTCAAAAGACAAGGTTCCTGTGGCTCTCGGTGTTGATTTCCTTGAGGGCTCGGCTCTCTATGCTGCCGATCCTCGTTCTGGAAGCAACACTGGAACCCCAGGCAGTGTTGATGCCACCGTTGAAGTGATCCTTTCCGCCGGTACATTCAACACTCCCCAGATCCTCAAGCTTTCTGGTGTCGGTCCTGCTGCTGAGCTCAAATCTTTCGGTATTCCCGTTGTGTCTGACCTGCCAGGTGTTGGCACCAATCTCGGAGATCACTACGAGATCTCGTCCATCGTCAAGTCCAATACTCCGTTCTCTCTCCTCGCAAAGTGCACCTTCCTTTCCACACCTGTTGATGAATGCTATAATCAATGGGCTGCCGGTGGTGCCGACCGTGGACCATATTCAACCAATCTCCTCGCACCCGTTATCTTGAAGAAATCCTCCATCTCTACTGGCGATCGCGATCAATTCCTGTTCGGAGGCCCAATCTCCTTCAGAGGTTATTACCAAGGCTACACCGCAGATGCTATCGCCGATACCCAACACTGGACATGGGCCGGACTAAGAGGTCACTCCAAGAACAACGCTGGCACTGTCACCCTCAAGTCCGCCAACCCTCTCGATGCCCCCAATATCTTGTTCAACTTCTTTGAATCCGGTGTTACTGCTGATAACGAAGTCTCCAACACGCTCACCGCCCTGGTTGAGGAGATCGAATTTGGACGAGCATCATACTCCAAACTTTCTGCACCATACGCCAATAACTTCACCGAGGTTATCCCTGGCCCACAATACAAAACCAAAGCACAGCTCGAGCAATACGTCAGAGACGAGGCTTGGGGACACCACGCGACCGGAACGGCCAAGATCGGAGCTGCAAATGACAAGAATGCTGTCTTGGACTCTTCATTCCGTGTCCGTGGCGTTTGCGCATTGAGAGTCGTGGATGCCTCTGCTCTTCCAATTACACCTGGATTCTTCCCCGTTTCATCTGTTTACATGATTGGCGAGAAGGCTTCTGATGCAGTCCTCGCAGATTACCTTCTGATGAAGATTCTCAAGGCTCGCTTTTTCAAGTGATACTTACGCTATTATACTTCTTTAATGAATTATTAATCGCAGCTTGTAAACGGAGTGTTAATGAGCCAGTTGTGGATGCGTAGCTAGAACATACATATAATTAATGTGCAATGAAGCGTTTGGAATAGAGAATGACTACAGAACAGACATTTTTACATATCTACAAATTGTGATAGTGAGATGAAATTGTGCTCGAAAAGAATGTGTTTAAACCCTTACTTCTCCTAGTTTTGCAGTTGTGCAATACCTAAAGATATCAAGTTCATATAAAATTGTAACTGAATAAATCCGATAGTCAATCCAAGGGAAAGCGAACAAACATAGCCTAAGCTCCAACTAACGATGACTAATCACAACCATCACGCATTTCAACCTTGCACACATTCTTAGCTACGGATATTCAAGCTGAATAGGTAGGTAGCCAAGGGGAAATTTGGCCAGTTCCAGTTTCTACATATGTACATGTATACAGTTTCCCGTACACCTTTTTTGTGGCCAGCATTCGTAAGCCATGTTACCATAAGACACAACCCTGTCCGACCGGCTTTAAGGGATAACAACAGGGGAGGTGAAATACCGACACCAAGGAAATACCGGACCAGGATTCTCCACCAGAATGTTTGTTTCCCCGTTCGGAAAGAAAAGAAAACAAGGGGTGGAAGTAAAGTGGGCCATGTTCACGCCACTTCCCAATTCGGAAGTTATGAAAAGGTTACACTTGCCATTTTCTCTATGGTTTCTTTTAGAGACGGTATTTATTTGTTGAATCTGGCGGATCATCTAGTTTCCCCCGCACCGAATCTTGATGGGATGGATACAACTTACATTACCCCTCTTACCGATGGGGCAGTTGTGTACTGTAGTGTAGGGTAGGGAGTATACCTGCTCCGGCCGCAGCTACTCGATTCACCTAACCTCAACATAAATAAAGGAGAGAAAGGAGGCGTGCGGTACCTTGGCAAGCCATGGGTGTACATTAATTAGCATGTAGATTTTTCTTAATAATTTTATAGCATCAAATGATTTAGGTTAATACGATATACCGCGGCGAACCCCTTTTCTTCGTCCATCAAATCACGTGATGCCCCTTACTTAAGCGAGCGACGTGGTTGGTATGTACTCTTGAACATACTGGCTCATGATACTAGTTCTTCTACCCGACTCAAGCCGCCCTACGATATGGTAGGACTAGAGAACTTCCACTATTATTTTAAAAGGGCTAGGACTTGGTCACTTTGGTTGTACTGTACAAATGCCGGCATTCGTTTTACAAATAAAATTTTGGATTTTGCATAACCAATCCAAGACAATCATGTATTTGTAGGATATTCAAGTACCATATAGCTCGCGAAGAATGAACTAGCCATAAAATTTTCTTTCCAGGTATTAGGTGCAGGCCATAGATGATAACCAACTTTAAAATACGAGAATGGAGTGGATAGGGTTAACGGGGAAAAGAAAGATATCAGGCTCGTCGAGAAACAGAATTGGATGCCTCCGGGGATGCTTTTGTGCTTGAAGCTTCTAAGAAACTTGAATGGTGTCTCACAAGATTGTTATTGAAGCTATGAAGACGAGGTTTAAGAACGCAATTTCCTTGTCCTCTCCCTAAGACAACTGTGTCACAGAAGAATATAGCGGCTACGTAACTTAGACTATTAGTGGAACCAATCGAGGGGTATGCATGCCAGGTGAGGCTTGATCCCTAAAAAGTTTTCATATCTGGTGTGACAAATAAATCTTTCTAACATTGAATAAATAGTAAGGGTGGTTAATCTACTTATTGTAGTGAGGATCAGTTCTTTGTAACTGGTAGATAGTGGTACCTCTGTAACCTTGAAAATCGCACTTGGTACAGAGCGGCACTGCTTTTCGTCGTAGAGCATGCTGAGACTCTTGCAACTTCCCTTCAATTTTGCCTTGGTAAGCTCGCTGTCGGAGAAGATAGGGTGGTGGTGACAGCTGCTGTTTGAGGTAGTTGGTGATCGGTGGTAGCGTTGAGGAGTAAACGAGTGACCACTATAGTAGCGCAAATGGTATGGGCCAAAAGATCAACCGCCGGAGTAAGGGAGAAGACTTTGTATTAAACACCAATGAATTAATAAAACTCCACCAAACATTGGTCTTGCTATCTCAGGAGGCGGATACCGAGCTTTATAAGTCTGAAATTCTCGAGAGTGAAATGTTATGTTTAATATGTTTCTGAAGCCAAGGTTCTGCTTCGCGTAGGAGTCTGTTGCTGGCTCATTTACACGTTCAAACTCATCTCCATATACTAATCTAAGAATTCATGGTTAATTGCATTATACCGATGGAAACATTAGAGTGAAAGGATGTAGATATACACAATCCGAATATTATTCCCCTCTTGGTTGCTTGAGGGCACCTGAAATAGTAAAAACCTACAACAATCATGAACTAAAATGGAACGCAATAATATAACTTTCCCGGCAAGCCTTCACTCAGACTTCCCCAAACGCCAGCTGTACTGACTTCTGTATTATTGTGAAAGTGAAGGATGAACCCCCTTTATCCTCGCTTGTTTTTGTGGGTCGTCAACACAAAACCACCTCCTCAAAAGCTCTCCTACCCAATCGCCACACAAGAACAACACGGAACAACCTTTCACCGAGAATCCCTGTACCTACTAGCCCTCAAGAATAACAAATATGCCGCACAAAGGTATGTTTATCTTTTAAGGCGTCTCTAATCCAATTCATAACGATACAGCTGACACCTTTTGAAAGGCAAGAAGAAGGCCTCAAAAGGCAAGGGAAAGGTTTCAGCGGCGCAACACCAGCTCGATCTGGAGAGAAGACGAGCTATATATAACACAGCAGAGAAGAAAGCAGAGAGAGAGGCAAAGCGAAAGCAAGCCAAGATGGAGAAGGAGCAGAGCAAGAAGCCCAATAAGGGTGAGAAGGAGAGTTCATCTCCATCGCCAGACTCTTCTCTTGCTCGGTCGGATTCTCCAGCTTTGCAATCGGATGATATGGCAGTCGACTATGAGGCTGGCGACGACAGCGAGGAGGAGCTTTCTTCTTCACCTTCTTTCTCCCAGTCCTTTACTTTGTCACCTGAGTATGTGGCACAGGGAATTCCATATATTGATTCAGACTTGCCTCCCTGGGACGAGGGTCTTAGTCCAAGCTTCTATGAAGAGGCGAGTAAGTTCGAATTTAGTCACGGTATGGACGACTTTGTCGAGCCAGCTGGCTCTGCAGAGGAAATTTCATATAACCCATTCCGTCAAGGTAAGCTCAATCCATTCCTTGAGAATGATGTCTTGTTACTAACTATATAGGCCTTGGTGTATCAGCTGGCGTTCTTGAGGATGACGACGAAGATGATGACTCGTACGATTCTCCATCACCATCAGCAGAGGCTGCTGCTCGTAGTTCTTTTGATGGCCGATCTAGCATGCGCAGTCAACATGGAATGAGCCAAGGCATGACTTCTAGCAATAAGCCTCAAGGTCACCGCAGTAGCTATAGTCAACCTGAGTAAGACCTCATCATCATTTTGCCCTGATTGCAAGACAATCACTGACTGAATCACGCAGGCAACACCAACATCCAGTCAATGCATATCCCCGATTCGACGCTCAATATGCTCAAGAGAACATATACGCAGTCCAAACATCAGCCGAAGATGAAGTTACGGCAGATCTGGGTGGTAAAGTTAACGATCAAGGTGATCAAAATCGTCAAAATACCCGCGCTTCCCAACCTAGTTTGAACCCAGACAGATTCTTGTCCAATGAACATCTACAACGAGATTTCCAAGATGACTTTTTCTCTGAGATGACACCAGTAGCTCAATCATCAGAGGAACAATATAGGCGGGCTGGGATTCCTTACGAGACCCAAGAGAAAATTGCCGCCCGAGTCGAGGAGCTCCTTCAGGACAAACCACTCACGGATGAAGAGTATGCGTTTATATTTGTGGGCGATGGTGGAAACGGGGAAGCATCGATTGACTTTGGACAGCTCACAAGCTCTAAGGCTGCTAGCTCGACAACAACTAGTATGAATATCAACAATCAAGCTACTCCAAAGGGTCCAATGACTGGTCTTGCAGTTAGTGATTTCCTGGCTGCCCGAAAGGAACACTCCGACTATGCTACTCGCAATGGTGAAACTCCTCCAAGCTACGCTTACACCGGCGCCTCGCAACCAACACCCACTGCCCAAGTCTCGGCCCAACATGAAGAGAGTTTCGCGATGGGAGAAGCAACCGCCCTTCGTAGAATTATGGGTGTCGTCGATCCCGAAAAACTCGCTTTATACGACAGCAAGCTTGCATCTGAGAAGAAGCAGAAGTCCAAGACAGCAAAGAAAGAGGCTTGCAAGGAATTCGATGATATGATGGATCGTAACATGCATGACATGTCGCACCATGAGGGATGCAACTGTAGTGCGTGGGTGCGCTTCGAGTTGGATGTTGAAGAAGATGGTGATGATGATGTTGATGATTGGGATGCCACCATGGAGGCTAATGCTAAGCTGGATGAGGGCATCTACCAAGCTCTGAAGAAAGGCGAGCAGATTGAGGCAAGACGCTCAGGCAGACTTTAGGGTAGTTGCAGTTGCGGATTTTGTTTTTCTTTGATGGTAACGACTTCGTTGAGGAGGAGAGCCTTTATTGTCTTTTCGCGATCTCAGACGGCGACTGTTTGCGTTATTCTTTCTCTCTTACTCTCATTTAATTTGGGAAGCGCTAGCTCTTTTCCCCCATGAAACCGCTTGATTTGTTTCGCTTCAGCGGTACTCTCTAGTTTTGTCTTTGGGATGGATTTATAGTAAGGCGTTGTCAAGGAGCAAAGATATTGTTTGCAGGCGTATTAGGTTCTTGACCGCGTATACCCCTGGGCTCATACTTGGGGCACTTTCAGTTATTTTCGGACATCAAAGGCGTTGGCTGTCATGACTAAATGTCTCTACAAGTAGCCACGTATTCAAAAGCATATACGTGCAGGAACTTGTTGTTTTCGTGCTTCGTTGGCCAGACATCAGTTCTGATCCTTAATGGTCACTCGCGGATAATGCTTACTGTAGATAAAATGAAGAAGATTTGTTCTTTCTAGAGCCCTGTGCCTCCGCACAAGTACCATACATGCCCACAGTGCTTTTGCGAATGACCACCACCACACCCACACAATAATTTGAGCCGCTAGATCTTTACAAACTCCCCATGATGTACCAATTAATCCACCCCTTCTATCGAATTGTAGACAAAATAGCACCACCAAAGCATCCCTTCCATATGAGAACCTAGTTTGCCAAACTTCTGCTGACCCTCCTCGCGTGATGTGATACCCTGGTCCCGAAACCACAACCATGGGAGCTGGCTCGAGAGTGTGGCCTCTGTATTCTTGTTGCAAGATCCAAGTCACTGTCTTCATTGACAACAGCCGTAGATGCTATTGCCTTTTCTCTCATGAGTGATATGCTGCAAAGACCATTTAGCATTTCCAGGTATTCGCCACGATCAGGTTTGCGTACTCATCTTCTGAATACCCGGGAAAGTGCATCGTGGGACCTGCTTTGAAGTTGAAGGGGGCACTCTGCAATTTGTTAGATTCAATATGTGAAGGACTTAGCAAGGATTGAAATGCAATTCCATACAATATCAACATGCTTCCGTGGTTTACGCTTAAACCCAAGCGTCTCAAGGCAATTGTTTCCGAACTTAGAAACAAATTCTGTGATGCAAAGCATATTTGATATTTGTGGTGGAAGCAGGCGATTTGCGTATGATGATGGCAATGATAAATTAAAAGGTTAAAAGGTTGCGGCGGGGTGGTATGTGCAATAGTTAGAATATAAAGACCGGTATGAGACAATAGTTAGAATATAAAGACCGGTATGAGATATCAAAAAGTAGACGCTTCCTACAGGAACAAGACAGACAGGGCTGAAAATAACTCAAGGCTTTTGAAAATAACGACGAACTCCACCGATCAATGATTATGTGTATATACGCTGCGGAGGTGGAGGTGCTAAAGTAAGCGAGGGTAAATTCGAGCCTAGATGAAGGATGCTGGAGAGTTATATAAAACCAAGACAAGATATCAAATTATGCTGCTGTCAAGGGCAACACTTGATAATGAAATTACACCGACGGTACAGAGATGTGTGCGAGGACACTATCACTATGGTCGAAGGTTACACAAATTCTTAGTGCCGCGCTGTGACAACAGGAACACAACGTGGCTAAAAGTATGGGGCGCTCTCCCTTGCACCAACAATCTATCGTAACTGGTTGCAAATAGACTTTCTGGAATGTGGCAGAATCTGGGCATCGTGATGACACGACATAATTTTGACCTCAAACTCAAATGTCACCTTGTAAATGAGAAAACCAGCCAGAGATAGATAAATCCTTTTCAATTGTTCGGATGTTGGATAAGATTGTGATGTACACTCGAGTGTTCCCACGCTTTATTGAATCGGGTTATGTTTGAGATGTCTGAGAAATCCTAGAACTAGTGGATCTGGGAAGCGTAGTTCACCCACAGGAATGTAAGCTACTTACCAGAACAATATTATCATGTGACACCAAAATGCTTCCGTTGTAGTATGGCACGATTTCAGTGGGTTTTCAACGGGTGAACCACTGGTGAGTGTCCCCTTGCGTTCCATGAAATCGGACCCCCCGAATCAATCTTGATTCCCAACATGGAGATTAAGCCTCAACTTTATTAAAGCCATGTACGCCCTTAATGGATTCAGCACACATTGAAATCCGCTTTGCATGGGTTGTGAATTTAAAAAGGGTTGCTCTATTCGATCGTCGCCGACCTCGTACTACAATGTGTCCTCTAGAATGGGAAAAACGGTAAATCGAAATATTGAACCAAAAGTCAAGGCTTGGGCTGACCACGCTACTGCCTAAATTACCTATTTAGGATAGTCTTTGACATGGAAGCTCTTCAGCTTAACAAATTGCTCGTAGCCAAACTTGCTAAGTGTAACGCCTTTACCTGAATTCTTCCAGCCAGTCCAAGCAAGATCCTGTTATAGTTAGTTTTTTTTTCCACATATGGAGGACAGTCGACCTACTGGGCTTGGGTAGTCACATCGGTTGACAAAAACCGTTCCAGCATCTACGCTCTCCGCTAATTTAGCCCCCTCCGACGTGTCTTTGGTCCAGATTGAAGCAGTCAGACCGAATTCGCTGTCGTTCATTAGTTTTATGGCTTGCTCATCGGTTTTGACCTTCATCACAGGAATGACCGGGCCGAACGTTTCTTCCGTCATGACTAGCATGCTATGATCAACATTGATCAGAAGAGTTGGCTTGACAAAGTTGCCGTCTGGCCGAGACTCTGCGAATGTCGCATTCTCCGGGGTTACGTCCTTTGCACCCTTGGCAAGGGCGTCTTTAATGTGAGCCTCAATGGCTTCTTTGGATCGCTTCGACACGACCGGCCCAATATGAACATCTTTATCCGATGGGTCTCCAAGCTTATAGCCCTTCAGTACGCTCTGGAGCTTCTCCACAAACTCGTCGTGTATTTTCTCGTCGACATATACCCGTTCCACGCTACAGCAGCTTTGACCAGAGTTGAAAATAGCCCCGTCCACTATTTCTTCGGCTGCCCAAGCAACATCAACATCGGATCGAATATATGCAGGATCTTTGCCACCTAGCTCAAGACCAACATTTACTATGCGGTCTGCAGCGGATTTCTGAACAGCCAGTCCTCCAGCCACAGAGCCTGTGAAGCATACTAGTGCAACCCTGGGATCTTTGACGATAGCTTCGATAATAAGTGGGGATCCTGAGTGGAAGTACTGAATTACGTTCGCAGGAAGGCCGGCCTCTAAAAAGATCTCCGAGATATGTTCGACAATGGTAGGAGTTTGGGGGGATGGTTTCAGAATAACGGTGTTACCAGCAAGGAGGGCTGGTATAAGGGAATTGACGAGAATCAAGTATGGATACTGAGGCAGATTAGATAAGGAACAGGAGTGGGAAGGGTAACATACATTCCAAGCAAACAGAACAAGAACAGGTCCAACGGGGACTTTCTTAATAAACCTCTTGTAACCAGTCTCCGCCTCTCCATCAGTATCCTTCAGAGCATCCTCGCTGATCTTCAGGAGATATTCGCCCCTCTTGACAGCCGTAGTAACTTCTTTAGCTGTGTATGCAATTGGTCTTCCCATCTGCTCCGTGAGTTCTTTGGCTAGAACATCTTGTTTGTCGTTGAGTAGGCTGAGGGCTTTCTTGACAATCTCTTGTCTTTCCTTCAACGTGGTTTTCTTGAACTTCTCGAAGGCTTCGGTGGCTTGAATAGGTAGCTGCTCTATCTCTGATGGAGAAATACCAGTTCTGGTCAACACAGGCTTGTTTGTGGTGGGGGAAATCGTGGTTATCGTTTCCGCAGACATCGTGACCATGTTTTATGTTTATTCAGCTCTTTCAATGCTTTTTCAAGGTGTAATTTGTAGGATTTTCGTAGATGAGTGGGGTGAAAGTTGATTCCAAAAAGGAAGCTTGAGCTGTGACGAAGTTGCCCCTCATTTCGGACGTTTTATTTATTTTAGGGTGTGTCAATAGCCATGTTGGGTCCCAGAAAAAGATGCGACGACGAACTTTTTTTTGGGAGCTTATTTGCTAGCCATCACAATGGCAACTCGAACGCATAACGAATTTCTGGATTTTCATGAAAGTGACGAGAGTGCTAGTGAAGGCTACAACTCGGAAATTGATGCTCGACAGAAAGGAGATAGAGGTTCGAAGCGCCGCAAGGTTGAGAGCGATGATGAAAGCGACAGCAGCAGCGATGAAGAACTAGAGCATGGCGTTGGAGCACCGAAGGTTGCAAAGGCCGCGGAGACTGCCATATCTGAGGGAAAGGAAGAAGCCCAGGCCGAGCAATCAGAATCGGCAACAAAACCAAAACGAATTCGGAAAGGTTTAGATGATCTCCCCGGCGTCTCAAAACCCCTCACGAAGAAGAATTTGGTCGCTACAGAAAAGGCAATCAGAAGATCCGGTGTGGTCTATTTATCGCGAGTCCCTCCTTTTATGAAGCCCACGAAATTACGTTCACTCCTCGAGCCTTATGGTGCTATAAATCGCATTTTCCTTACCCCAGAAGATCCTACTTCACATACCCGTCGAGTTCGCAGCGGAGGAAATAAGAAGCGCTCATTTACAGACGGTTGGGTGGAATTTGTAAGCAAACGGGCTGCTCGGGAAGCTTGCGAACTTCTGAATGGGCAGACCATAGGAGGAAAGAAGGGAACATACTACCGGGATGATGTATGGACATTAATATTCTTGAAGGACTTCAAATGGAGCAATTTGACAGAGGAGATTGCGGTTGAGAACGCTGAGAAGTCAGCTAGAATGAGAGCTGAGATAAGCAAGTCTACGAAGGAGAATAAGGAGTTTGTGCAAAATGCAGCACGGGCTAAGATTTGGGAAACGAGAGAGGGGAAGCAGGCCGCAAAACGGAAGAAAGAAGAGAGCGAGGGCAACGAGGCAGGGGCAGGGACATCGATTGCGAAGAAGCCAAAGACTGGTGGAGAGAGGCCAAGACAATTTACGCAAACTTCTGTTGCAGTCAAGAAGCAACCAGATGCTCAACCTGACCAGGTGAAGAGGGTTCTAAGCAAGATATTCTAGTCTGGGACGATTGGAATGCAAACTTAGATTAGCCAAACATAATATAAATAAAAAATGATTGTAGATACCAGTGTGCTGCCTCTAAATTTACCACGGAGGGTATAGACTTCTTTTTCGTGCCTCATGGTGAGTTCTGTCACAAGTCAGATAAAGCTGCTGTATTAGTGTGGCTAAAGATTTCCAGGCATAAACATTCTTCCAGTTTCCAGTTAGCTACTTCCTACACGTCTGAAGAAGAATATTAACCCGACTAAGTCAGTAACCTCTACCTACAAGACCAGGTACTTGGTTCTATAAGCAATCGATTTATTCCTTTTTGGGTTAAAACAGTTTTACTTCTAAGAGCAGCATTTCGGAAAGAGCGAGATCTTCCATATGTCCTTCCCTAGGCTATTCTTCATTAATGGCACACATCTTACGGATTTTGGCCAGTTCAAGTTTTTTTAAACGGATGGAATAGACATGTCAGTATTTATTGCAGTGCAATTTCGAGTGTTTGGTGGTAAGTTTCTCCTAAGAATTAATTCTCTCTCAACAACATCCTTAAAACTGATTCAAGATTGACGTTTAGTTTCGGTATGATATCAGAACGTCAAGTGCGGATTCTTGAATGGGATTAACGCCAAAATAACAGCTTGTAGATAGTAGGTCTCTCTCCCAATCACATCTCCAGTCAGCAATCCGACACTTCCATTTTTCTGCTTCGAGTTAATCCTCCCAAACACCTCATCATCCGCGTGCCCCAATTCCATTCCCCCACGAACCAAATTTGCAACCTCTTCCGGCTGGTAAAATGATGCTGTTCGCGCCTTGCCAATCCTTCCTTCCTTGCGGTCGATTATTACAACCCAAGCAAACGATTGTAAAGTCCCGGCGATCTGGTCAGGAGTATCTTCGACACCGCCTTCGATACCAATCCAGTAATCCGCTTGAGGCTGTTGTTCCCGGGCATTTTTAGCTCGATTGAGAGCACCTTGAAGAGTTTCCGTATCAGTGAAAGGCTGTTCGCGGACACCTGAAGGAACAGTGATCCCGTTCACAGAATGTCTCTCTGTGGGGAACATAGCCTGAAAGCCTCCTAGCGCTGCAGCGATTTTGACAGGATTCTTGGAAGCGACGATAACTTGCTTCGAGATGTGACCTGCGTCCTGGGTGTTGGTGTACTCCATGACTGCAATCTGGTGGTGGTGGTCAAAAGATCTGAGACCCAATTAAATTAATGGAAACCCCAAGCTTAGCTGCGTCTAATATATTGCGCCTCCCCTATTCTTCACGCACATCTAACTTGATGTTGTCTAAATTTCAACTATTGGGATGGA
>Ga0247734_1002481_pt1 | contig 12075 bp, 6 predicted proteins | sample UWRJL103311B2_FD_180933 | JGI IMG/M metagenome (GOLD analysis project Ga0247734, IMG submission 180933) | Plant litter microbial communities from Arlington Agricultural Research Station in Wisconsin, United States - UWRJ-L103-311B-2 | ecosystem: Environmental > Terrestrial > Plant litter >... | reverse complement strand
TGGGGCGATCAGCATTCTGTATCGATCTTCTGTGTCTCTGCTTACACCACGTGCCATTGCTTCACCCACATTGCTTGAGTAAATAGCTCCGCCTTGTTTCCAGTCAAAAAGAACACCCAAAGTGAATTTTTTGAAAGAGAAGGAGTTACTAAGCCCTGCCATGAAGGTTGGATTTGGATTGCCAATCGGGCCACTTGTTGAAGATGAGATAGGTTTTGCAGTTTGTGGGTTAACCAAAATATTACCTTCATCATCCCTGGCATACATACCACGATAAATCTGACCGTAAGGCTGACCTGCAATGTGAACGTTGTTACCATAAACAAGCTGCGCATATCCGCCCAGGTCATCGACCATATTTTTGTTTTTAGTAAAGTTGGCATCCACTTCCCATTTGAAACCGTTTTCTGTTTCGATCGGAGTTGCACCCAGTGTAACTTCAATACCCTTGTTGGAAGTTTGTCCCAGGTTAATGATCCTGTCAGTATAACCTGTTGAAGGGGCAGACTTTACCGTAAATATTTGTGAAGTACTTTTCTTGTGATAATAAGTTAAATCAAAAGAAAGACGTCCTCCGAAGAATTCAAGGTTTGTTCCTGTTTCGAATTCTTTAATAAACTCAGGCTGAAGCGTTGCATTTGTCAATACATCCGACATTGTCAGTGTACTTACGTTTGTTACAGTTCCATTTGAAAAAGGTGCTCCCAAGCCATTTGCATCCGCATTGGCTGTGTACACATTAGCTGTCAGATACGGAGTTGCCTCGTTACCTACTTTTGTATAACCCAGCCGCACTTTACCAGAAGTTAAGATTTTACTCTGAATTTTAAATGCTTCTGTGAAGATGAACGATCCGTTCGCCCCGCCATAAAAGTAACTTCTGTTTGCCTTAGGCAGTGTTGACGACACATCATTACGTCCTACAAGGTTTAAAGAAAAAAAGCTTTTGTAGTCCAGTGTTATGTCAGTAAAAAATGCATAATAGCGCTGTTTGATCTTCGCACGGTTGTTGGGAAGACTTCCCAGAGTTATCGTTGAAGTATTACTTATATCATTGATACCTGCTGTAATGATGTTATCGCCACTGAAAGCAGAACGTTCTGTCTTACGTTGGTTAATGTTATTTCCAAAAATTGCACGTAAAGAAAAATCCTTGTTAAAGCTTTTAGTTATGGTGAATAACAACGTATTATCTAATTCCTGACGGTAAATATTATCGGTATTGATCGTTCCGTTTGCGTAAACGGAAGAACCTTTGCCTAATACACTTACGCGGCGATCAGTATAAGCATTAAAACCGGCTGTGTTTTGAATATTCAACCATGGTGTCGGATCAAAGCCCAAAACGAAGTTACCATAATAACGATCTACGTTAGAAGTTGAAGGACTGTGTTTTACAGACCAGTAAGGATTATCAAGTCCATCACGGTCATAAACATTTGCACCTGTATTTGGATTTTCAAATGGCAGTCCGCTTAAATCGTAACTTGTCGGCAAGTAATACAGATTACTCATGATATCACCGCTACCACCAATTGGAGGACTTTTCTGGTCAGTCATTACATAATTGATCGTACCTCTTGCGTAAAATTTGTTATCAAGCTTAATGTTACCCCCAACGTTGAAGGAAGTACGTGAAATTTCATTTCCCGGAACAATTCCCTTATTGGTAGTGCGGCCAAGTCCCAATGTAAAGTTTCCTTTTTCGCTGCCACTGTTGATCGTTAAACCATTTTCAAATACAGAACCTGTTCTGAAAAAATCACGTTGCGATTTTCCTGCATAGGACTGATAAGGCACTTGTGCAGCGGTAACACCGTCAGCCATATAAAACTGAGGAAAATCAATCGCATTATAGCCCGGACGTGCCAGCGGATGTGGAATCGTCGCGCGGCTGCTGTATGCAGATCCGTTTGAACCATACACTGCAGTACGGTAATCGAAGTTGGTGCCTTGTCCGTACGTTTGCTGATAATCAGGAAGTCCGGCAATTTCTTCGGCTGAATACGAAGTGCTGTATGTAATTTCCGTACCCTTTTTACCTTTTTTTGCAGATGCTTTGGTAGTAATAATAATTGCACCGTTGGCCGCACGTGAACCGTAAAGCGCAGCTGCCGCCGCACCTTTCAGTACCGTTAAACTTTGAATATTGTTAGGATCAATGTCAAAAGCACGGCTTGCAGTAGACTGGCTGCTTTGCGTCTGACGGTCACCCGCAGGAGCGTAAGTAGAGTTGTCAAAAGGAACACCATCAACAACATACAAAGGCTGGTTGTTATTTCCCAGAGAAGAATTTCCGCGTATTGTTACGTTGGTAGAACCACCCGCAACTCCACCACCTCCCTGAATGTTAACCCCTGCCATTTTACCAGTTAAGGCACGCATTGGATCCGGTTCGCTTTTCTGAGCCAGATCGTCTGACTTTAAGGTAGCTACCGAATACCCAAGTGTTCCTGCCGCTCTTTCAATACCAGCAGCAGTAACAACCACTTCGCTAAGCTGCCTGGTATCGGCGAACAATTTTACATTTAGGATGGAATTGTCTTTTACAGCCATTTCATGCGTTGTAAAACCTAAAAATGAGAATACCAATATAGATTCTCCATTAGGGACCTGAATAGAGTAGTTTCCGTCACTATCAGTAGTGGTTCCGATTTGGGTACCTTTAATGATGACGTTAACTCCTGCCAGAGCACTGTCATCTTCCTGAGCTGTTACTTTTCCTTTAACACTCACAGCAGCCGTTTTTTCTTTTGCAGATGAAAGCGTAGTGCGTTTTGCAGGTAAATTTTTAACCGGTTCAGCGATAATGTAAGTCTTTTGGAATTTTTCGTAAGACAGATTTAATGGTCCTAAAATCTCTTTCAAATAACTTTCCAGGCTTTCATTTTTGCCTAACGTCCTGCTTATACGTTTTCCTTGTATCTGTCCTTTCTGATAAGCGAAAGTAACATGATATTTTTTCTCAAGTTCTTGTAAAGCTTCTGTCAGGGCCATTGGATTGGCTTTGACAGCCGTGGCTTGCTTCTCATCATTTCCGCGTGCCCAAACTGCTTCCTGTCCAATTGCCGGATAGCAGGCGCCGGGCAATAGAAACGTCAGCCACAGAAATTTCTTCCTGGATAACATTGATCTCATAAGTCTGAAAATTTATGTAGGTTAAACTAGTTAGATGCTAATCGGATTGACGGTAATTTTTATCGGGATTTTCCATGGTAATCTGGCTATTACTCTGCACAATACTGATATGCATGGTTTTTGCTAATATTTTGAGCGCAGCATTAATATCGTCGCGTGCTATTTTTCCTGTAAATCTTAAATGTCCAAGGGATTCGTCGTCAATGACTACTTTTTTATGATAATATTCTTCAAGTATCTGCCCGATTTCTGTAAGCGTGGTATCGTCAAAAAAGAACATATCATTTTTCCATGCCAGCCATAAGTCTCCGTTAGCAGCCTGAATGTTAAATACTTGACTTACGCTATTGTATTCGGCCAGTTCTCCCGGTTTTAACAACACATGATGTTTATCTTTTTGTATTCTTACCTTACCCTTTTCCAGATATATATTGGTTTCTTCATTTTTACTGGAAACATTAAATTCTGTTCCAATTACACTAATATCCAGTCCATTTGGAGCATGAACAATAAAAGACTTTTGAGTCGTACTTTTTTTTATTTCAAAATAAGCTTCGCCGGATACCAGTTCTACATCCCGTAAATCTCCATTCCATTTTTCAGGATAGGTAAATGCACTGTTGCGGTTAAGCCAAACTTGTGAACCATCGGATAATTTTATTTTCTTCTCTTCTTTGTTATTTGTTTGAACACTGATATAGTGAACTGTTTTATTCTTGTTTACCATCCAGTACAAAAGAAATCCGGATAGCAGAATCACAGAAACTGATGCTGCAATTTTAAATAATCTCCCGGAATTTTTGCTGCGCTGAGGCTTGAAAACGACCTCTTTTAATTCTTCCTCAATCTGTTGATCCAAATAGTTGTTCAGTGCTTCGTCAAGCTCTCCCAGGTTTTGCAATTGAATAAAAACTTCCAGTTCATCAGAAGTAATCTGATTGGTATAATACCTGTCGACGAGCTTGTTGAGGAACTGTGGATTTGTCATATTTTTGGGTTCTTAACTGTAAGACAATAGCTGGCGACAGTGTGGAACCCTATTTTATGAAAAAATTAAAGATTTGTGGAAACTTTATATAATTAAAGAAATTTATACAATTTATTATTTGGTTAAAAATTAAAATGGCAATATAAATTAGATATCTCCTGATGTAAATGCTATTACAACGAATGTATTAAAAGCAATTCCCAAATCTTTCTCTACTGCAACCTTAAATACTTTCATGGATTTTATCATACGTTTTTTGATAATATTACGGGATACGCCCATTACAACAGCCGCTTCATCATACGTCATTTCCTGTTGCCGGCATAGTTCAAATATCCTTCTGCTTTCGGGTGTAAGCGTAATTAAAACTGAATTTATAAATTCCTGGTATTCGTCGTACTGAAGCTTTTCTTCCAGTTCATTATTAACTTCATTATAAGTACTTATAAAAGCAGAATGGGTTTTTTCTTCAGATAAAACCTTTTTCAGCGTATTCAGGCTGTGGTTTTTTCCAACTGTCAGCAGATAATACTTAAATGACATCACATCATTCAGCTTATTTCTGTCTTCCCAGATTTTAATAAATATTTCCTGACACGAATCATTCGTCAGGTCCGCAGACTTGAGAATATTGAAAACGAAGCGGTACAATATAGATTTGTAACGATCATATATCTCTGAAAAGGCCTTTTCGTCTCCTTGCGCAATTTGTCTTAGAATTACTTTTTCGTCATTATACGAGTCCATTTTCTTCTTAGTATTGTAAATTTATAATCATAGGTTATCGTTTTATCCAGCAGATTATGTGCGTTTTTTATTTCAAAATAAAACCTATTTCCTAAAAATAAAAGTTGCTTATTTGATAATATCACAAATTTATATTTTATAGCTAATACATTAAGCCTTATAATAATATTGATTTTTTGATTTTTTAACAAATTTTATAAAAAAATTATAGTTTAATATAGAATAAGCAATAAAACAGAAGAAAAATAATGTAATAAATTAATTTTCAAATACTTGTCAATGTATAGATTGCCTGGCAGAAAAATTATTAACAAGTTCTCAATTATTGAATTATGCAAAAAAAACCGAGGCCAGAATGATTCTGACTTCGGTTCTATGAAAATTGTATTTCGATTTCAGGCTTTTTTAAAACCCTTCTGCTTTAATTTCTTTTTCAGTTATTTCACCATATTTTTTTACCTGGTCTTTAATCTCGCTTGCTTTGCCAATCAATATAAATTGCAGTTTGTCTTTTGGGAAATAGTTGGCGATAATTTCTTTTGCCTGAACAGTGGTCAGTCCGTCTACCTTGGCCTGGAAAGTGTTGATGTAGTTTTCATCAAAATTAAATACAAACATGTCCGTCAGTAAACGTGCCAGTGCTCCCGCTGATTCATATTCGGGTGGAAAATCACCTTTTACATAAGCTTTGGCAGATGCAAGTGTGGTTTCGTCAATGCCTGTTTTATGCAGACTGTCCAATACATTTAATGCCATATCAATAGCAGGGACTGTTGATGCATTTTTTGTGAAAGTACTTATTGCAAAAGAACCTGCATACTTGTAACGTGTAAACCGGCTGTTGGCTCCATAAGTTAATCCGGAATTTACCCGGAGTGCATCGTTCAGCCAGGATGTAAACCGCCCGCCTAATATCGTATTGACAACCATAACCGGAACATAATCAGGAGATATATAGTCAACTCCTTTACCGCCAATGTACAATGTGGTTTCTCTTGCATCAGCTTTATTTACCAAAAGAACACGGCTTTTTTCAAATGTAAGATCCGGGGCCACTCGTTTGATCATGCGTGATTCAGCAGTTTTCCATCCTTCAAAAAGTGCCGTTATTTTCTTTTTCATTTCAGGAGTTTTGAAATCTCCAACAATTGAAATAGCGCCTTTGCCAGTTGTATAATTGCTTTTATAAAACGACTTCACATCTTCTGCTGAAAGTTTTTCAACAGTTGATTTAATACCATCGGTAGGAGTGGCGTAGGGGAAGTTTTTAAATATAAATGCATTAAAATAATTGCCGATCACAGCACGCGGACTTTCCTTTTGCTGTACAAGCTCCAATAAAGTCCTTTGTTTATGTTTTTCAAATTCAGTAGCATCAAACACCGGGAATAATAAAACCTGCTGCAAAATATCAAAGATCTTATCCTGGTCTTTCACCGCGAAAGAAGAAATGACACCTGAATTATCTTTGGTAACATAAGTCCGTAAAGTCGCACCCACAAAATCCGTCATTTCTTCAATTTGTGCTTTGGTATATTTTTGAGTACCAAAAAGTAACGCATCAGCCGTCAGGTTTGCCTTGCCGAATACTTCACCGTCATGTATAGAACCTGCATCAAAAACGGCCGAAACATTGATGAGAGGCACTTCATGCTGCTCCATCAGATAAACTGTCAATCCGTTTTTAAGCTTAAATTTTTCGAATTTGGGTACTTTAAAATTATTCTGCGCCATTGCTGATACGGAGATCATGGCAAGGAACACAAAGATTATATTTTTCATATATTTTTGTTTTTAGCTATCAACTTGTGGCGGACAGCCTTTTGATTTATGCAGTAATTAATTTTGATAAAGTGTCATTTTTACTTCGCCGGAACTTTGTCCGTTTTATCAGGCAGCAGATAACCAACAGTCCGGTTTCTTTCAGTAAAGTATTTGGCTGCAATACGTTTGATATCTTCTGCTGTCACTTTCTGGTACAATTGCGGAGCGTCAAACATTTTCCGGTAATCACCAAAAAATACGTCATACGTTCCCAGGCTATTGGCTTTACCATTGATCGTTTCCAGGGAATGATAAAATTCCATTAATTTCTGGTTTTTTACTTTTTGCAATTCAGCATCGGTTACACCGTTTTTTGCAATGCTATCTATTTGGCCAAGTAAGGCTTTTTCAAGATCAGCGGCTGAAATCCCATCTCCGGCTACTGCATAAATGTTAAATATATTCGGGTCAAAACCTTCTCCTAAAAACGTAAAGACCTGCGAAGCAATGGTAGTATCCATCACCAGGGATTTTACCAGACGGGAAGAATTGCCGGTTGATAAAATACTGCTAAACAAATCGAGCGCGTAATAATCTTCATGGCTCGTTTGAGGCGTGTGATAAGCCAGGAGCACATTTGGAGTAGAAATGTCTTTGTAGGTCGTAACCCGGCGTTCTCCATTTTGCTGAGGCTCAACAGTCCTGATTTTTGGAGGCAATCCCCTTGCAGCAACCGGAGCCATATATTGGTCAGCCAGCTTACGAACCTGGTCAACTGTGATATCTCCTACAATTACCACAGTCGTATTATTAGGCGAATAGTAAGTTTTGAAATAAGTCTCCAGATCTTTCTGGGTCCAGCTTTTAATATCTGATTCGAAACCAATTACAGGAAACATATAAGGATGTTCCTGAAAAGCTACGGATTGAACAAGTTCGCCTATTAACCGGTAATTGCTGTTTTCCAGACCGGTGCTGCGCTCGGAAAGTACTACACCTCTTTCACTTTCTACCATTTTAGGATCAATACTCAAATCGGCAATGCGATCGGATTCAAGTTTGAATATAGTCTCCAATGCATCTTTTTGGAACCAGTCCGTATATACTGTTACGTTCTCTGTTGTATAGGCGTTATTAGACCCACCATTAGCCTCCATCACACGGTCAAATTGTTTGGGCGCATAATTTTTGGATCCGTTGAACATCATGTGCTCAAAAAAATGGGACAAGCCGGTTATTCCATGTACCTCATTGCGCGAACCTACTTTCCAAAACAAATACATATTAGCCGTTGGTATCGAATGATCTTCTAAAACCAGAAACTTCATTCCGTTTGCCAGTGTAAAAGTTTTTACATCATCAGGTTTTGTTTGTGCATAAGTCGTACCGGAACAGGCGATTATGGCCGCTCCAAGTAGTAATTTCCGTAACCTCATTAAGATTTGATTTTGTTAATTTGATTGTAATGATAGTGAAAAAGAATACATGTCTGAGCCGGTAATTAGTAAATTTATTTAATCCGTTTTTATCAGATTTCGGATTGATTTGCAAATTGGGCTATGAAATTATAAACCTATAATAATTTGTTTGCACTCAGCAAAGAATATCTATAATCTTTTATCAAATCTGTTACTACTCACAGATTTGGCCGTCTCACAAGTTAATTGCAATCACATCACGGTTGAATTTTATAATTCTATTTTATTTTTTATTCAGGTATGAAGACACACTATTTAACTAAAACATTTTATTCCGTTTTATTTTTCCTGTCCGGCTGCATTGCAATGGCACAGGAAGTCCCGACGTCAAGCTGTCCAAATCCAGCAGGTGGCTGTGATACTATTGGCATTGAACGTAAAATCAGTCCATGGCGCGTAGGTGGATTTATTGGGCCCGCCGTTGCTTTTTGTGGTAGCTGGTCAGGCACTTTTAATTCCTCAAAATACAGGGATAAAGCTTTGTTCAACGGAATCGGATTCAATGCATTATTGAATGCAGATTATTTTTTCAATGCCAATAAAGAAAAAAAACATGTGAGATTTGGAGTAGGTACTGTTGCAGGCCTTCAGAATTTCTATTTCAGAAAAGATATAAATACGTTTATTGACAATATCGTAGCTTCTTCGGGCACAAGTGATGCCGTCATACGCAAAGGATCTTCCGAAGATCATTATTTTGCAGTTGGTCCTGTTATGGATTTTAACTTTTCGAAAAAGCCCCGCTCTCCTTTTATAGAAGCATCTGTACGCGGAGGAATATTCCGGTCAACACCAGCTGCAATTTTTATTTATGACCGTGCCACCGGTAACAATATTTATTCTGTAACAGCAAGCGACAAACGTTATCATGCAGGTGTTCTGGCTACTTTGGGATTTTTTATGCCTAGTAAAAATGGACTTTGGGCGTGGGGTGTGGAAGCGATAGGTTTTCGTACCAAAATGGATTACATTTTTCCGGGAGCAACTATTTATCCTTTTGAAAGAAAACACGGTGGTTTCAGTGTAGGACTTGCCATGCGTAGAAATTTTATACGGGATGTACCTGTTAAAAAATTGCCTACGCCGGCTTTGATCTGCGTAGCACCAGAACTGGATATTAAAATGGGTGAAAAATCTATTAAAGGACTTAATTTCAGCACTACGGATTCCAGTCAGGCAGAACCAATTATTGTAACCTGGAAAAGCAGCACAATTTTGGACAGCACAAAAACTGAAAATTTCACAGCGCGCATACATCATTTGAATGGCGGCATGGACAAAGTAATCGCACAGGTTGTTTGTAAAAATGAAAATCAGCTGGCCTGGCCGGCGGAATATCTTACAAGTATGGGTCGCCCGGTTGAAGGCCAATATTATGTGACAGTACAAAGCCAGCAATTGTCTTCGTGTGCATCGTGTACCAGCGAAGCAAGTACAACAGGGTTTTCTGTTCAGAGCCCCAACATCATTAAGGTAAAAGAAATCAGTTGCTTCAAACAGTGCTTCCTGGAAGTATATGCTTATAAAAAAGTAAAAGTGAAGAGAATTAAATATGGTAAATCACCTACTTCCTGTGTAGGTTGTATTTGTCCGGTTGATACAATCTCTAAAACAGTTTCACAATATCATTTGCTGGGAACAATTAAAAAAGATGATTGTGATGCTTCCAAACTTGATTTGAACAGCGAAATTTCCAACATAGTAATTCCGAAATGGGCTACTAAGGTTTATACTTCTGTTGAAACAATTGTTGCTGGAAACTGTGATGCACTGCCACAAGGCAAGAATAAAGTAAACTATGCTGCACCGGTTAAAAAAGGTAAAGTGGATAAGTTTATTTTGGTGAAATAATCATTAAATTAAACTGATTGAAATAATATAAAAAGTGCTTTCCAATGGAGTGGGAAGCACTTTTTATTATAAATCCTTAATCCATTTTACACGAACAATTCTACTTTGGATTTTATGTTCAGTAAAAAAATGCTGCCAGTGCAATTGCCGGGAAGATAAATGATCTGTCGGGGATTTAATCTCAATAAAGGCATATTCCGTTTCATTCCAAACCATCAGATCCGGAAAACCGCGTGTGTTTTCACGAAGATTATAAGCGATTTCTAAAAGCACAGCATGGATCTGTTCAGGAGTCAGCCAGGAAATTAAGGTGAGAACTTTTTCCAGTGATCCTTCATACCAGGAAACAAGCACGTTCGTCATGCCAAATTTTTCATGATAAGTTTTAGTAATTATTTCTTCAATAGATTCTCTGGTATTGGCAGTTTTCATTCTTTCCAGCAATTGTTCTGAACGATTATAATAGAAGTCAGGCAGGAAAAAATCGCTTGGAACCCGCTGCAACGGATTATGAATTGCTTTTACATTGGTATCATAAATAATATCCCAGAACAACAAACCAAATAATGAACGCCAAGGCTCATTTTCACTAAAAACTGCATGAAATCCTTGTTCCCGATAGTAGTGGATAGCGCCAAGTTCGACCTGATACCGGTACATAATGGGAACATCAATAGCACCAGCCGACTTCAATGCCTGCGTGGTCCGTTTTACAACCCGTTTCTTTTTGTTATTTATTTTTTCATGAAAATCCTGACTAAAATAACGCTCGTCGGCATTTTGCGGATTTTCTGCAATTTCTTCACAAAGCGCCAATGCCTCATCTATTTCCCCCAGATTATAAAGTAATCTTACACGTCTTTCGCGGGCGGGAGCGTCGTTGGTCAGCTGATAAATGCTTAAAGCCTGCGAAAGCATTTTTTTGCGTTCCAGCCAGGCACTTACTTTGACTATAAAAAGATTATAGGAAGGAAGTGCTTTTGGACTTAAATTTCCTGCAATACCAACCTGCCAGTTCATAAACCAGTCAAAAACCTCCTCAGGAGGAAACTGTTGTTTCAGTTCGTTAAAGGTTTCCTTCATCAACGAGACCATTAAAGTATCATCCACATCTTTTCGTGTTTCAAAACGAATAGCCAGATGTTCCTCGTCAAAAGACTGAAAACGAACATGTCCCAAATCTCTGATCACAAACTCGGTCATATCAGCATATCTGTTCCCAAAAAACAGAAATTTCATGATCATGACCTCGCTTTCATAACTGACTTTAACGACCGGTTCCGCATTCCAGATTACTTCACACAAAGTTTTGAAATCATATTCATACATCAGCCATCGAAGCAAATCAGGCTTCCGGATGCTTTTGGCCGGCATAATTTCAGGTTTCAGTATTTTGGTAAATTCCAGCAATTGTTCTTTCGTGAAAAGATCCATTACTTCTTCCAAACGATCCTGGTGAGAATCGCAGAGTGTTTCTATGAAATGGTTTTCAGACAATTCTTCAAGAACGGCGGGAATGTCTTTTATCTCAGAATAAAATAAACTGTTTACACGAAAAAATGATTTACTCCGGTTGCTGAAACGGATAAACAGGCATTGAGCGTCCTCTGATAGTTCACTGTATTGATTCAGGAAATTAATTTCATTTTCGTTCAATACCGGTTCGTACATTCTACGGACGAAATCCAACACATAACCGAAATAATCATGATAGTATTTTGGTGGAAGATCCTGCGGAAACGATATATTTTGCACGGTATTTGTAGCGTATTTTAGTAATATCCTTAACACAAAGTTAAGGTAGTTTGTCACAGAATGCACCGGAGTTTTTTTGTAACTGCATAAAACTTACTCCATCCGGCGTATATAAGATGGGTCGCCACCCGGTAGGAAATAGTTTCATAGGTCTGTAATTATTCAATCATGGCAATGTTTGCTTTTTTTGGAAAAATAATAAGTAAAAATAGGATTATAATAACCTGTATTGTGCCCTTTTTGTACTAACGTAGTATTTTATAAAGAATTGACTTACATTTGTTTCCAATGGAAAACAATTTTACATGCCCATGACAACATTAGATTCTTACAATTTTTCAGGCAAGAAAGCTC
>Ga0247734_1002480_pt1 | contig 12080 bp, 10 predicted proteins | sample UWRJL103311B2_FD_180933 | JGI IMG/M metagenome (GOLD analysis project Ga0247734, IMG submission 180933) | Plant litter microbial communities from Arlington Agricultural Research Station in Wisconsin, United States - UWRJ-L103-311B-2 | ecosystem: Environmental > Terrestrial > Plant litter >... | reverse complement strand
CGATCGTCGCGGTCTGGATGACCTTGTCCGCCTCGGTCTGCGCCACGGTTTGCGCCTGGCTGGCGGTGATGCGGGCGATCTCTGCAACGCGGGTTTGCTCGGCCTCAGCAGTTGCGATTGCGGTTGCCTGCTCGGCGCGGCGTGCGGACAGAGTCTGCTCCTGGGTCAGGCGTGCCTGCTCTGCCGCCTGCGCGATCTCGAGCGACTGGTTGTTGGCATCCAGATTGCGCTGCTCGATCTCGACGCGGTTGGTGGCGACGATGTCGTTGCGGATCTTCTTGCGTTCCTCGATCGTGCGGGTCAGCACGGTCAGGCCCTCGGCGTCGAAGGCGTTGTTTTCGTTGAAGTGTTCGAACGCGGTCTGGTCGAAGTGCGTGATGCTGACCGACTCGAGCTGGAAGCCGTTCATGTCGAGGTCGGTCATCAGCGCTTCCTGCACCTTCTGGATGAAGTCGGCGCGGTTGGCGTGCAAGTGCTCCATCGTCATCGTCGCGGCGACCGAGCGCAGCGCCGACACCAGTTTCCCGTCGAGCAGCGACTTCACCGCATCGGCGCTGTTGACCGAATCGCCCAGCGTCTGCGCGGCGGCGGCGATCGACTGGCCATCGGGCTTGACCTTGATGTGGAACAGCCCGACCACGTCGACGCGCAGCTTGTCGAGCGTGATGAGCGCGTCCTTGTTGAGGCGCGACACTTCGAGCTTCACCGTGGTCAGCCGCACCTGCATCAGTTCGTGCAGCACCGGGATGACCATGATGCCGCCGTTGAGCACGACCTTCTCGCCCCCGAAGCCGGTGCGGATCAGCGCCACGTCCTTGGTCGCGCGGCGGTAGAGGCGCGTCAGGATGATGCCGATCACGACCAGCGCGAACAGCACGATGGCGGCGTAGATCAGGACGTTCAGTAGCGATGCGGGCACGTGCAAACCCTCCCCGGTTAGTGGCATTATGTGTGTATCAGATCGGTTGGAGCAGCTCAGGCCTATCCGGCAGCGCGAAGAAGATCTGCCCTTCGCGGCGGACCAGCAGCGCCGTCTCGCCCGAGGCGATCGCCTCGCCGTCGTCGTGCGGTTCGACCATGACGAAATGTGCCTGGCCGTGCCGGTCGACGACTTTGGCGCGGGCGGGCGCCCCCCGGCGCGCGGTGCCTTCCAGAATCGTGCCGCGCTGGCGCAGCAGGTCGTCGGTGACGATCACCGTTGTCTCGAACCCCGGCATGATGCGCGCGAGGCCATTAGCGGCGAGCGTGTTGAGCAGCAGCCCGGCGACGAACGCGCCGCCCGATGCCAGGCCCCACGAAAGCGGCGCGCCGCCCAACGCGGTCGCGCCTTGCTGCAGGGCGATGCCGGCGATGGTGAAGCAGCCCAGCAGCGAGGTGAGCCAGATCAGCACCGGCAGCTCGCCGCCCAGGCCCAGCCAGCCCAGCACGCTGAAATCGCCGTCGACGTTGAGATCGCCATCGAGGTCGAGATGGCCAAGCCCCAGGCCGATCGCCTCGATAAGGCCGATCCCGAGCATGAGCACGAACGAAAACGCGAAGGGAAGATAAGCCGGGGTCAGGAACTGCGAGAACATTGCCGGAGAACTATCACCCTGATTTTGCCGCGTCATGTTAAAAGCGCGAATACTTCGGGCCGGCTATCTACCGAACTTGGGCCGTTCGGTGGCCTCTTTCTCCGCCTCCTCGTCGGCGCGCTTTTCCGCTGCGGCGTTCACGTAGAGCAGGACCAGCTGGAAGCCCCTGGTCTTGTTGAGCACTTGCAGCGTCAGTGTCGGCGGCCGTACGTCGCGGCCCAGCGCCAGCCAGTCGCGCACGTCGGTGGGGGCCCAGGCGATCCGGTCGTCAGGGCTGCCGGGCTTGATTGCCGCCGGGCACGTGTCTCCCGAACGCACTGCAAGCGGTGGGAACGCGCGCGACGGGCGCACGATCCGCACCACCGCGTCCTTGACGAACACCAGCGCGCACATCGTCTGGGTCAGGTCGGCATAGCGGCTTGCCGCGGCTTCGAGGGTGACGTCGAACGCCGCCGCGATGGTGGGCAGGTGCGCGACGCTCGGCTTGCCCAGACCCTCGACGAAGGCGAGGAACAGCGGCTTGGGCATCAGTAGCCCGGCGGCGAAGCGGTTGGCCTGCATCTCCTCCTTGCGGTGCGCGGTGTCGCGCCGGCTCTCGGCGAGGTCGCGATTGCTGCATTGCCGGTCGCCGCGCTGCGAGGGGAGGAGGAAATGGCCGAGCTGGTGCGCCACGGCAAACCGCCGGCGCTGCGCCGAAGTTCCGGGCGCGGCAAGCACGATGCCCTGCGTCTTGGCGAGGTCGGTCATCAAGGCGCAGGCGGGTGCTTTGAGATCGGGCGCTTCGAGGTCGCGGAACTCGGTGATGCCGACGCTGCGCGCGATCGCCTCGACGTCGATCGGCGCCTTCAGCGACGGGTTGTGCTTGAGGATCGCGGCGAGCAGCGTTTCCGCCGAGGCGCAGTTCGCCAGGTCTTTCAGCAAGCCAACGTTCTTCATCGCCCGTCCTTAGCGCACTTGGCGCGGGATGCTGCCGGGTTAATCCTGAAACTCGGGAAAAAGCGCCTCGATCGCCGAACGCAAGTCCTCGCGGCCGATCAGCAGGCCGTGGTGATCGAGCAGGCCCCGCACCAGTTGCGCGCGGTGCGGGCCGATGCCGGGCAGCGCCTCCAGCCCCGGAAGTTCAGGGTCGGCAAGCCGCTGCGCCAGCTCTCCCAGTGTGCGGAACCCGGCGGCCTTCAGGCTCTGGCGCAAACCCACGGGCAGCGCCGACTGGGAGACGAGCAGATCGGCGTCGGTCGCGTTCGGATCCTTGCCGCGCAGCCGCGTCCCCGCCGCCTTGGCGCGCTTCAGGGTGCGGCGGATGCGGCTCAACTGGTTGCTGGTGAGGCCCAACGTGCGGCCGATCTCGCGGTACGACAGGCCGGCGGCGCGCATCTCCCGCGCCTGATCGAGGTTCAGGTTCGCTTGTGCGGTCTGGCTCAGCATCGGTCGGTCATCGTGCGCAAGGCTTACCGCGCCGGTGGCCCCTTCCGCAAGCCGCGGCGCCTATTGCCCGTCCTGTTCCCCGGCGCCGTGTGCGCGGAAGATCTCCTGCGAGCCGCGCCCTTTGAACTGCGCGATGGTCTCCTTGAGGCCCTTGGTCGCGAGGTCCTTGCGGATGCGCTGGACTTCGGGTTCGAGGTGCAGGATCGCATCGCTTTCGGCCACAGACGAGAAGCTCTGTTCCCATCCCGCTGCCGCCATCGCGCGGTTGATCGAGCGCTTCTTCATCGCCAGCACGCCCGGCGGGACGAGGGCGATGCGCGCGGCCATTTCCTCGACGCAGGCGATCAAGTTGGCGGCGGGCACCGCGGCGTTGGCCCAGCCCCATTGCGCCGCCGTGCGCCCGTCGATGCTGTTGCCAGGCAGGAACGCGAACTCCTTGGCACGGCGGCCGCCGACCTGGTGCACCCAGGTCGGTGCGATGAAGCCGCCGCCGATGGGAATGGTCGGCTCGGTGATCGCCGCGTCCTCGGCCACCACGAGGATGTCCGCAAACCCGGCCATCTGCGCGGCGACGCCGATGCAATAGCCATGCACCGCGACGATCACCGGCTTGGGATGGCGCCAGATTTCCCGCCACAAGTCGACGTAGCCGGACAGCCGCGTCACATCCTCCATCGGCGAGCCGTCGGCGTTGTATTGGCCCAGGTCCATGCCCGAGCCGAACCCCTTGCCCGCGCCGCGAATGCCGATCACCGGCGCGCCGGTAGATTTCAGTTGCGCCAGCACTATGCCGAACCGGGTGAGCATCTCGCGCGAGAACGCATTGGCGGCCTGCGGTCGGTCGAGCACGATCCAGTCGATCGCAGTACCGGATTCCACGCGGATTCCGTCGATGGTGCCGTCAGTCATCCTCACTCCTTTTTCTTTATCGTTCGCAAAAGTCGCGCGTCAGGTCCTCAGCCGCAGCGGCAGGCACATGGCCATGACGATCTGCTCCATGGTGTCTTCGAGCGCGTGGTCGAAAGTCTCGGGAAATTCGTGCGATTCCATGCGGCTGTGCCGGACCAGCAAGTTGAGGAACATCAAGCTGACGTTGACCAGCCGCCGCTGCGCGACATGCGCGGGCAGGTAATCGACCCGCGCGCGCAGGAGATCGAGCGCGCGGTGCAACTGGGGCGGGGCCTCGCTGCCGAACTGGCCGAACTCGTCCCAGTCGCCGTAAAGCAGGTACTGCGACAGGAAGGTGCCGTAGGAGCGGTTGGTGCCGCCATCGAGGTGCAGCTGCGGCAAGAGGATGACTTCGAGGATCGAGCGGGCGTCATGCGTGTGGCCGCGGGCTTCGAGCGTGGCGATCATCGCCCCGCGCGTGGGCTCCATCTGCTGCATGCGGTAGTCGAAGATCGCCTGGACCAACCCCTCGCGCGAGCCGAAGTGGTACTGCACCGCGAAGTGGTTTCCCTGCCCCGCCTTGGATGCGATCTCGCGCATCGAGACGCCCTGGATGCCGGCCTGGGCGAACAGCCGTTCGCCGGTGAGTATAAGCCGGGTCTTGGCGTCGAGTTCGTCGACCTCCTGGATGTCCTTTGCGCCGTCAGCCATCTTCCCTGCCCAAAAAGGTAAGTCATGCGTTTGTAAAATTCAGCTTCTTATGATCCGAGTTTTGGGAATGTGCCAGAGATATGATGCGCGTGGCCCGATTTTCATGACCTCCCGAAGACGGCCGTTTAGCGCCGGAAATAGGGGTTAGTGCTGCCGGGGATACTTCCGTCGCAGCCCTAATGCTGCATTAGCTAAGTAAATCGCTTCGGCATTCGCACGTGCACCATTTCAAGCCCGGCCTCCGGCGCGGCAAATTCCAGGCTTTACACGTGTTTTAAAAACTGTAGCCTACTCTTCATTAGGTTGCTCCGCCCGAGTCGCGTCGCAGCCGAAAACAAAAACGTGTAGAGGAGAGCGCAAATGGGCATGCAGACCGGCCTTATATTCCATCCGTACATGCGTCCGGGGCGTACCGCGCGCCAGACGTTCGAATGGGGGGTCCAGAATTCGATCGCCTGCGACAAGGCCGGCTTCAATACCATGATGATCTCCGAACACGCGTCGCAGATCTGGGAAAACATCCCCAACCCCGAACTCATCATGGCCGCCGCCGCGCTGCAGACCGAGAACATCAGCTTCGCGCCGATGGCGCACATCCTGCCGCACCAGCATCCCGCCAAGCTGGCGATCATGGTGGGCTGGCTTTCGCAGATCCTCGAAGGCCGCTATTTCCTCGGCATCGGCGCCGGCGCTTATCCGCAGGCTTCGTACATCCACGGCATCAAGGATGCCGAGCCGGTGATGCTCAACGACATGGTTCGTGAATCGCTGTCGATCATGAAGAAGATCTGGGCGCGCGAGCCGTTCTACTTCGAAGGCAAGTATTGGGACGCCGGCTATCCGCAGGAAGACGCGCCCGAAACCGAAGAGGACGAGCAGCACATGCTCGCCGACTTCTCGCCGTGGAACGGTGCGTTCCCCGAAATTGCGGTTACGGGTTTCAGCGCCAATTCGCCGTCGATGAAGCTGGCGGGCGAACAGAACTACAAGCCGGTCTCGATCTATTCGGGCCTCGATGCGCTCAAGCGCCACTGGCAGATCTATTCGGAAGCGAACATCGCCGCCGGCTTCACCCCCGATCGTTCGCGCCATGCCGTCTCGCAGACGGTGTTCTGCGCCGACACGGACGCCGAAGCCAAGCGCGAGGCGATGGAAGGCCCGATCGGCTACTGCTTCGAGCGCTATCTGATCCCGATCTGGAAGCGCTTCGGCATGATGGACGGTTTCGCCAAGGATCATGGCATCGATCCCGACGACGCCGATCTGGAATTCCTGGTCGACAAGGTCTTCGTCGTCGGCTCGCCCGACACCGTGGTCGACAAGCTCAACGTGCTGTTCGAACAGTGCGGTGGCTGGGGCACGCTCCAGGTCGAATCGCACGACTATTACGATAAGCCGGAACCCTGGTTCCACTCGCTCGAACTGCTCGCCAAGGAAGTCGCCCCGCGCGTCAAGTTGCCCGAGGGCAGCAAAGTGGCCGCAACCGCCGAGGCCTGAAAATCCACCCCCGGACTCTCTCCGGTTTACTGAGGCGTCGCTGCAAGGCGGCGCCTCTTTTCTTGCGCGTGGTCCCGGACTTGATCCCGCTGGCAAAGGACCGCCCACCTTACGGCCAGGTTGGTCCCTCTTTCGTCATTGCGAGCGTAGCGACGCAACCCAGGGCGGTTTACGCCGCCCCTGGGTTGCTTCGCTGCGCTCGCAATGACGAGGGTGCCATTGCGCGATTACCGCCGCGATAGCTCGCGGTTAGCCGCTGCGACGCTTGGGTTTCACGCGAGTGCGGTGCGGCCTTGCCAGCGGTCCCGGATCACGTCCGGGACGACGGGGGCCGGTTCGTTTTACAAAAAGCCCTTGAGGAACAGGTCGGCCGCCTGGTTGGCGATCTGCGTGGGGCTGAGGCGCCCAGCGCGATACCAGGTGGGGCAGGAGTCCAGCATGGCGATCATAAGCTTGCGCGCCACGGTGCGCTGCCCGTCGTTGCCGGCGGGGCTCGCGGCGACCAGCAGGTCGCGCCAGTAATTGTCGAACGTCGCATAGGCGGCGAGGACGCGCTGCTTCATCTCGCCCGGCAGGTCGTCGAAGACGCGGGCGACGGCGGAGGAGAAATCGTCTCCCGACAGCAGGAACTCGACGTGCGCGATAATCGCGGCGCGCAGGCGCTCGGCCGGCGGGGTTTCGGGGCCGAGAACTTCGACTTTGGCGACGATGTGGCGCGTGTTGTTGTAGATGCCCGCGAGCATCACGTGTTCGACAAGTTCGTCCTTGGACTTGAAGTGGTGGTAGATGCTGGGCGCGAGCATCCCTGCGCCTTGCGCGATTTCGCTGAGCCTGGCTGCGCCAAGGCCCTTGGTGCGCAGAATGAAGGCCGCGGAATCGAGGATGCGCTTCCGGCCGGAGTCAGTGTTGTTCATATCTGCCGAATAGCCGTTCGGGCGGCCAATGGAAGGGCCGATCGGCAGATCGGATCATCCGGCAAAGGGAATAGTCGGCAATCCGGGGGCAGGGGGCGCCAGAATTTCGAACAGTCCGCCGGCGAGCGGCTCCTGGCCGAAGCGCGCATCGGAATAGCCTTGCGATCCGGTGACGAGGAACAGACGGTCGTGGTCCGCGCCACCGAAGGCCGGGCGCAGGCCGCGCATTACCGGCAACTGGCGCTCTTCGAGCAGCGTCGCGTCGGGTGCGAAGCGGCGCAGTTTCCAGCTTTCGTAGAATGCCATCCAGATGCAGCCCTCGACGTCGACCGCCATGCCGTCGGGATAGCCATGCTCCGGCTTGAAGGTCAGAAAGTCGCGGCGGTTGGACAGCGCTCCGTGCTCGTCGAGGTCGTAGGCCCACGTCACCAGCGGCATGGAATCGTTGACGTAGGCGGTCCTGCCATCGGGGCTGAACGCCGGGCCGTTCGCGGTGACTATGCCGCGTTCCTGCGTCGAGACGGTGCCGTCCGTATCGAGGCGATAAAGCTCGCCGGTGCTACGCACGTCGAAGTCCTTGAGCGAGCTTTCCTTGTCGTCCGCCGTCGTGCTGTCGTCCCACTGCGCGGTGTCGCACGATCCGGTCCAGTAGCGGCCCTTGCGATCGGTTACGCCGTCGTTGAGGCGCGCCTTGGTGGGGTCCGGGATCGGGTGCAGGATAGGGCTATAGGTCTGCGTGCGCGGATCGAGGTGGACGAGTCCGTCAGCGCTCGAGGCGATAAACCCTCCGCTGGCGCGCGGGGCGAGCGCGCTGACCCAGGTGGGGGTCGACCAGCTGTGCTTGCGGCCGGTTTCGAGTTCGTACCAGTGGACGGCGGGCGCTTCGATATCGACCCAGTAGATGCAGCCGTCTCGCGCATCCCAAACCGTGCTTTCGCCCAGGACCGCCTTCGCGTCCCACAGGCATCGCCAGCCGTCACCTTGGATCATTTCGCATACTCTCCGCACATCGCTTCCGGGGCGTTGGTCCCCCGGTTTCATCCCATCCTGAGCGTCGTCGGCGAGGGGGCCTTACCCCGCCGTCTGCAGGCCCGCCAAAGCATCGACCGGATCGACCGACACATCAATGTCCTTGAGCGCGGGCAGAACCTTGCGGGCGATCAGTTCGTAGTTGTCGCGACCCACTTCGAAGGGCATGTCACCAAACTGCGTGTAGATGATGAAGCGGCCGACGTCGAAACGCTCTCTCATGATCTTGAGCTTTTCGACCACTTCTTCGGGACGGCCCCAGATCTGCAGGTCGGCGAGGAATTCGTTGAACTTCTCGATCCCGTGCTTTTCGACGCTGCGGGCGAGCGCGCCGTAATATTCGTAGCCCTCGATGTTGGCGAATTCCTTGTTCCCGAACTGGTAGAACGAGGACGTAGAGCGCGCATATTCGACGAGGTACTTGTCGCGCATTTCCTTGGCGCGGGCGGGGTCTTCGTGCGCGGCGATGAAGCACACGAGCACCGGCTTGGGCGCCTCGCGGCCGTTGGCGGCCTGGAAGCGCTCGCGATAGGTGGCGAGATCCTCGTCGACCCTGTCCCACGGCTTTTGGGCGATGATCATCAGCCCGACGTCGAGGTTGGCCATCAGCTTCACCGATTCCGGCGACACCGCCGAGGCGAACACGCGGCCGCGATAGCTGGCGTAAGGGCGCGGGCGCAGCTCGACGCGCGATTGCTTGAGGTATTCGCCGTCGTATTCCATCACGCCGGTTTCCAGGCCCTGCAGCAAGGCTTCGGCATATTCGCGGAAGCGCTTGCGCGCCTCGCCCATGGGCACGTCGAAGCCGTCGAACTCTTCCTTGCCGAGGCCGCGGCCCATGCCGAGGATCGCGCGGCCTTCGGAAAGCTGGTCGAGCAGCAGGAAACTTTCGGCGATACGCACCGGGTTCTGCCAGGGCAGCACGGTTACGGTGGTGCCCAGCTTGATGCGCTTGGTCTGGCCCGCGACCCACGACAGGAACTGCGGGACGTTCGGCGTCATCATGTAGCCGGTGAAGTGATGCTCCGGCGTCCAGACCGAATCGAAACCCTGGTCTTCCGCGCGGGCGGCAAGCGAAAGCTCGTGCCGGAACACGTCAATATCCGACACCTGATCGTGCAGGTTCTGAAAAGTCAGCCCCAACCCAACGTCCATGATTCGATCTCCCGCTCTTGATTCGTTAGAGCTAACCTAATATGCATTAGGCTATCAACGCAAGGGCGATTTTGCAGTGTCGTTCGCGATTTCGGGAGGTGGCCATCACAGCGGGAAGATTTGCAGCGAGTCCGCCGGGCCCGAGGAAATCTCTGGTTAAATGCCACATTATCGTAATCGCGGACGGCCTTCCAAGTGTTCGTCGGGTTTGGCTTGACCAGCCGAACTATCGTGCAATAAATTAATGCCAATTAGGGAGACGGATGACATGGCTGACAACCGCACGACGGTAAGCCGCAGACAAGCGATGGCGGACCGGCATCCCACGTGGCCATCCTGGACGCTGCCCGCCTATCTCGACTGGACGCTGGGCGACTTCGCCACGCGGCCGCTGGTCATCACCGACGACGCGGTGCTCGATTATCGATCCACGGCGGCGCTGTCTCAGCGCCTCGCCAGTGGTCTGGCGGCGCGCGGGATCGGCAGCGGCGACCGAGTGGGCCTGGTCATGGCCAACGACACGATGACCGTGCCGCTGATGTTCGCCATCTGGCGGCTTGGTGCGATCGCGGTGCCGATCAATACGCTCTACCGGCCGGACGAGCTGGCCTATGCGGTGCGCGAGGCGGGCTGCGCGATCCTCGTGACCATGCGCAACTTCGGCTCGCGCGATTTCCCGCGCATGCTCGACGAGGTGCTGCCCGGCTGGCGCGACGGTACGTGCGCCGATGCGCCGGAACTCAAGGGCGGGCTGGTGTTCGACCGCACCGCGCCCGACCGTTTCGTCGAAGACCTGTGCGGCGAGGATGGGGCGCTTGCGGCGCCGGTCGAATCGCTTGTCGTCGCGGACGATACCGCCGTCATCATGTTCACTTCGGGCACCACCGGCTCGCCGAAGGGCGTGGCGATCACGCACGACAACCTGATGCGTGCGGCTTATGCCGGCGCCTATCACCAGGCGTTCGAGGACGGGCGGCGTGCGGTGTTCTCGCTGCCGCTCTATCACGGTTTCGGCCTCGTCGTCGGGCTGCTGTCGGGCATGGTCGTGGGCGGCGCGATCATACCGCTGCTCAAGTTCGAACCCCACGCCATCCTCACCGCGATCGGCCGCCACCGCGCGACGTATCTGATGGGCGTGCCGACGATGACGATCGCGCTGCTCGAACAGGCGGAGCAGAGGGACTACGATTTCTCGTCGCTCACCGCGATCCACAGCGCTGCCGCGCCGACGCCCAGTTGGGTGTGGAAGAAAATCCAGGCGACCTTCGGCTGCGAGGAGATCGTCACCAGCTATGGCCAGACCGAAGTGACCGCGACGGTCGTGTGCACCAGTCCGGGCGATTCGATAGAGGTGGTCTCCGAGACGCAGGGGCGCATCGTCGAGGCGGGCATCGCCGGCATGGCCGACCAGGGCGGCCGCATCGCCGAGTTCAAGACCATCGATCCCGAGACCGGCGCCGACTTGCCGTGGGGCAGTCCGGGCGAGTTGTGCTGCCGCAGCCCGCTCAACAGCAAGGGCTATTTCCGCCGGCCGGACGCGACGGCGGAACTGTTATTGCCAGGCGGATGGGTGCGCATGGGCGATCTCGGCCAGTTCCGCGAGGACGGGAACCTGTTCCTCACCGGCCGCTCCAAGGAACTCTACAAGAGCCGGGGCGAACTGGTTTCGCCCAAGGAGTTGGAGCAGCTGCTGACGCGCCACCCCGCGATCTCGCAGGCGTTCTTCATCGGCATGCCCGACGACCGCTACGGCGAATGCGGCTGCGCGTGGGTGGTGCCCAGCCTGGGCGCGGAGATTTCCGCAGCCGAAATCGCGACGTTCCTCGCAGGCGAGGTCGCGGCGTACAAGCTGCCGCGTGACGTCTGGTTCATCACCGACGAGGACCTGCCCAAGACCGGTACCGGAAAGGTGCAGAAAGCCAGGCTGAAGGACATGGCGCTCGCGCTGGTGCGCGAATTGTCTGCGGACTGAAGCTGCGAAAAGCGCTATACCCGACGCAGAAAACAAAAAAACGGAAAGACCCGAGAGATGCCCGAGAACCAGGTTTCCCCGATCGAGGATATCATCCAGGACGCGATCGAAGGCCGCCCTTATATCCTGGTCGATGCTGACGATCGCGAGAACGAGGGTGACGTCATCATCCCCGCGCAGTTCGCGACCCCGGCGCAGATCAACTTCATGGCGATGCACGCGCGCGGGCTGATCTGCCTGGCGATGACGCGCGCCCGCGCCGACGAACTCAAGCTCGCCCCGATGGCGCGCAACAACCAGTCGGGCCACGGCACCGCCTTCACCGTCTCGATCGAGGCGCGCGACGGGGTGACGACCGGGATTTCCGCACAGGATCGCGCGCATACGATCGCCGTCGCGGTCGATCCCACCAAGGCGGCGGGCGATCTCGTCTCGCCCGGCCACGTGTTTCCCCTGACCGCGCGCGATGGCGGCGTGCTCGTCCGCGCCGGCCATACCGAGGCGGCGGTCGACATCTCGCGGCTCGCCGGGCTCACCCCCGCTGGCGTCATCTGCGAAGTGATGAACGACGACGGGACGATGGCGCGCCTGCCCGAACTGCTGAAGTTCGCGGGGCACCACGGCCTCAAGGTGGGCACCATCGCCGACCTGATCTCCTACCGCCGCCGCTGCGAAAAGCTGATCGAGCGGATCGCCAGCGCCCCGTTCGAAAGCCACTATTCGCGCGCGCCGCTGACCATCCACGTCTACCGCAACCTCGTCGACGGGGGCGAGCACGTGGCGATCGTCAAGGGCCAGGTCCGGTCGGATGCGGATACCTTGGTGCGCGTCCACCAGGTGGACCTCACCGCCGACCTGTTCGGCTGGACCGCGGCGCACCGCGATTACGTACCGCGCGCGCTCAAGGCGAGGTTG
>Ga0247734_1002479_pt1 | contig 12083 bp, 8 predicted proteins | sample UWRJL103311B2_FD_180933 | JGI IMG/M metagenome (GOLD analysis project Ga0247734, IMG submission 180933) | Plant litter microbial communities from Arlington Agricultural Research Station in Wisconsin, United States - UWRJ-L103-311B-2 | ecosystem: Environmental > Terrestrial > Plant litter >... | reverse complement strand
CGAGCGCGGGATCGACATGCTGCTTGGCCGCAAGGTGACGGACGTCGATCCTGCCGCACATCACGTCACGCTCGAAGACGGCGCCAAAGTCTTCTATGGCCGTATGATCTGGGCTACGGGCGGTGCGCCGCGCAAGCTGGTCTGCTCGGGTCACGATCTTGCCGGCGTGCATACCGTTCGCACGCGCGCCGACGCCGATCGGATGATGGGCGAACTGGACGGCGTCACCCGCGCGGTCGTGATCGGCGGCGGCTACATCGGTCTTGAGGCAGCCGCCGTCCTTGCGAAATTCGGCAAGCAGGTGGTGTTGCTGGAAGCGCTCGATCGCGTGCTGGCCCGGGTGGCGGGCGAACCCTTGTCCCGCTTCTATGAGACCGAACATCGTGCTCACGGCGTCGAAGTGCGGCTCGGCGCCAGGGTCGATTGCATCGAGGGTGACGCGAACGACAAGGTGATGGGCGTGCGCCTTCACGACGGCGAACTGCTGGAATGCCAGATGGTGATCGTCGGCATCGGCATCATACCCGCCGTCGAGCCTTTGATGGCGGCGGGTGCAGAGGGCGGCAACGGCGTGAAGGTCGATGCGCAGTGCCGCACCAGCCTGCCGGACATCTTCGCGATCGGCGACTGCGCACTCCATAGCAATGCCTATGCCGAGGGCGCGGTGATCCGCGTCGAATCGGTCCAGAATGCGAACGACCAGGCTACTGTCGTTGCGAAGACGATCACCGGTACCGATGCGGCTTACGATGCTGTGCCCTGGTTCTGGTCCAACCAATATGATCTGCGTCTCCAGACAGTGGGTCTGTCGATCGACTTCGACGATGTGGTGCAACGTGGCGATCCGGCCGGCCGCAGTTTCAGCCTGACTTATCTGAAAGGCGGACGCGTGATCGCACTCGACTGCGTCAATGCCACCAAGGATTACGTGCAAGGTCGCGCGCTCGTCACCGCCATGGCCGTGCCCGATCGCGAACGACTGGCGGACACGGCCATCCCCCTGAAGGAGGTCATGCTCCCGTTGTAACACGTCCGGCAGGTTCGTAATGGCCACGAAATGGAACGATCGGCATCCTGCATCTTTTCTACCGTGATGCAGCAAAAATCGAAGACTGTCATAGCCAGCAGGGCGGCACCGCCTTTGGAGTTGATCCGCGGCGCGAGCCTCTTTCTCGATTTCGACGGGACACTCGTGGAAATTGCGGATCGGCCAGACGCCGTCGTGGTGAGCGATCGTCTCCGCGACGTGCTGACGGCGCTGGATTTCGCCTTGCAAGGCCGGATCGCCATCGTCACCGGCCGCCCGCTGGAACAGGTGGAAGAGCTGCTCGGCCTTGCGCAGCTTACGGTCAGCGGCAGCCATGGCGCCGAGACTCTGTGGCCGGACGGACGGCGAACGAAGGCCGAGCCCCCCGCTTGGCTTGGGCCGACCACTTCGAGGCTGGAGGGGTTTAGTCGTGATCGGCCGGGTGTTCTGGTCGAAAGGAAGCCGTTCGGGGTGGCTCTCCACTACCGGCAGGCTCCCGAAGCCGAGCGTGCCTGTCTCCGCTTCGCCGAAAGCCTCGCCCAGACCTCTGAGATCGTTCTGCTGCGGGGCAAGATGGTTGTCGAGCTGCGGACACCCGGCTCGGACAAGGGTGTCGCCGTCTCGGGCTTCATGGCGGATGAAATGATGAGCGGCACCGTGCCTCTGTTCTTCGGCGACGATGTGACCGACGAGGCCGCTTTTTTGCAGGCGCGAACGTTAGGAGGCGCTGGCGTCCTCGTAGGCGAAGACCGCCCTAGCGCAGCACGCTACCGGCTTGGCGGCGTAGCCGATACGCTCACCTGGCTCGAAGAAGCAGTCAGGATCATCGCGTGAATCAAACTCTAGACCTCTGGCCAATCGGCAATTGTCAGGTCAGCGCCCTGATCGACCGCGGTTCGCGCATGGTTTGGGCCTGCGTTCCGCGCGTCGACGGTGATCCGCTTTTCTCCGCATTGGTTGGGGGCGAGGATCCCCAAACGGGCTATTGGGCGATCGAGCTCGAAGATTGCGTTTCGATCGAACAAAGCTACGTTCGGAATACCCCGATCCTGCTCAGCCGGCACACCGATGCACTGGGTAACGCAATCGAAATCACCGATTTCTGCCCCCGTTTTGAACGGCTGGGGCGCAGCTATCGCCCTACGGCGTTCGCTCGCATCGTCCGGCCGGTCGCGGGAAGTCCGCGCGTTCGCGTCCGATTGCGGCCAACTTGCGGCTGGGGCGATAGCTGCACTAGCCGCATGGGCGGATCGAACCACATTCGCTTTCCGGGTGAAGACCTCACGCTCCGGCTGACGACGACCGCGCCTGTCGGGATGATCCAGGAGGAGCGCGCCTTCCGGATCGAACACCCGCTTTATTTCTTCCTCGGCCCCGATGAGAGCTTCAGCGGCAATGTCGGTGCGACGCTGGAGGAGATGCTCCACAATACGACGGCGGAGTGGCAGCAATGGGTGCGCGGCCTCGCCATCCCCCTCGAATGGCAAGACGTGGTCATAAGATCCGCGATCACGCTGAAGCTTTGCCAACACGAGGAAACGGGCGCGATCGTGGCCGCGCTGACGACCTCGATTCCCGAACATGCCAACTCGCAGCGCAACTGGGACTATCGCTACTGCTGGATCCGGGACGCTTATTACACCGTGCAGGCGCTCAACCGGCTCGGCGCGCTGGACGTGCTGGAAGGCTATCTCGAATATCTCCGCAACATCGTCGATAGTGCCAAGGGCGGGCACATCCAGCCGCTCTACGGGGTGCTCGGCGAGGCGACGCTGGAGGAACGGTTCGCGCCGGATCTCGCCGGCTATCGCGGCATGGGGCCGGTGCGCGTCGGGAATCAGGCCTACGAACAGATCCAGCACGACGCCTATGGGCAGATCGTTCTGTGCAGCGTCCATGCCTTCTTCGATCATCGCTTGCTCCGCATCGCCGGCATCGAGGATTTCGAGTCACTCGAACGCGTCGGCGAACGCGCCTGGCAGTTTTACGATCAGGCGGATGCAGGCTTGTGGGAGTTGAGGACTCGCCAGAGCGTGCACACCTATTCGTCGGCCATGTGCTGGGCGGCATGTGACCGCCTCGCCAACGCAGCCGCCGTACTAGGTCTGCCGGATCGACAGGAATATTGGGCCGGCCGCGCCCAGACCATTCGCGACAAGATCATCGAAAAAGCGTGGCGGCCGGACACGGACCGGATGTCCGCGACCTTCTCGGGCGACGATCTGGATGCGAGCCTGATCCAGCTGCTCGATCTACGCTTCCTCGCGCCGGAAGACCCGCGCTTTCTCGGCACGCTCAACGCCGTAGAAGCGGGTCTCCGTCGCGGCTCGCACATGCTGCGCTATGCGACCGAAGACGATTTTGGGTTGCCCGAAACGGCGTTCAACGTCTGCACCTTCTGGCTGATCGAGGCGCTGCAAGCGACCGGGAGAACGGAAGACGCACGCGCTCTGTTCGAAGAAATGCTCACGCGGAGGACGTCGGCCGGGCTGCTGTCCGAGGATATCGATCCGGTCACGGGCGAGCTGTGGGGCAATTATCCTCAGACCTACTCGCTGGTCGGCATGATCAACTGCGCCGCCATGCTGAGCAAACCATGGACGTCTATCCGATGAGCCGGCTGATCGTTGTGTCCAATCGCGTTTCCGCGCCGACGGGTTCGCATTCAGGTGCGCAGGGCGGGCTTGCCGTCGCTTTGTCCGCCGCGCTCCGGGAATATCGGGGCATCTGGTTCGGCTGGTCGGGCGAAGTGACGGAGCAGTTCACCGGCCACATCAATCTGCAGCGCGCACATGACGTAACGACTGCGACCGTCGATCTCGAAGCGCAGGACGTCGAGGAATATTATGATGGCTATGCCAATCGGACGCTGTGGCCGCTCTTCCACTACCGGATCGATCTGGCGGAATATGAGCGCGGCTTTGCCGGCGGCTACCAGCGGGTCAACCAGCGGTTCGCGGACACGCTCCACCCGCTGATCGAGCCGGATGACGTCATCTGGGTGCAGGATTATCACCTCCTGCCGCTGGGCGACGAGCTTCGCAAGCGCGGCTGCGACAATCGCATCGGCTTCTTCCTGCACACGCCCTGGCCGCCGCGACGCTTGCTTTCCACCTTGCCCGAAGCCGCCGATCTGGTTCGGACGCTTTTTGCCTATGATGTGGTGGGCCTGCACACCGACGAATGGCTCGAATCCTTTCACGATTTCGTCGTGGACGAACTCGGCGGCACCATCGATGGCGATTTGGTGCACCTCGACGGCCGCACCATTCGCACGATCGCGGCCCCGATCGGCATCGATGCGAACGAGTTCGCAGAACTCTCCCGCAGCACCCGCGCGCGGCTCGCCTTCCGACAGATGCGCGACAGTGCCGTCGGCCGGGACATGATCGTCGGCGTCGACCGGCTCGATTATTCCAAGGGGCTGGAAGAGCGGTTCCTGGGCTACGAACGCTTCCTCAAGGAACATCCCGGCGAGCGGAAGGAGGTCTTTCTCCTCCAGATCGCCCCGCCTTCGCGCGGGGCAGTAGAAACGTACCAGAAGATCAGAACCGGGCTGGAAGGGCTGTCGGGCCGGATCAATGGCGCTTATGCCGATATGGATTGGGTGCCGATCCGCTACGTCAATCAGGGCTATCCGCGCGATGTGCTGGCCGGCGTCTACCGCGCCGCCCGCATCGGCCTCGTCACGCCGCTGCGCGACGGGATGAACCTGGTCGCCAAGGAGTATGTGGCGGCGCAGGATCCCGAGGATCCCGGCGTCCTGATCCTCTCGCGGTTTGCTGGCGCGGCGCGTCAGATGAAGGAAGCGGTGATCGTCAATCCGTATAGCGCCGAGGAAATGTCCGACGCGATCATCAAGGCGTTGCGTATGCCGCGTGAAGAGCGGATCGAACGCTGGCAAGCGCTGATGGACAATGTGACACGCGAAGATGTGATCTGGTGGCGCCAGCGCTTTACCGACGCGCTGATCAACCTGGCTCAACCATCGGAGTTTGCCGCCGGCTGAGTGACCGCCAGATCGGCGCGGTTGCGCACGAACGCCTCCGGCATTTCCTTGCGCATGAAGGCAAGCATCGCCTCGCGCACATCGCACCGGAGATCGAAAGCGATGGCGGCATCGCGGGCCGTCATCAGCGCGCGCACTTCGATCGCGTCCGGCTTGCTGTCGGTCACCTGAAGATTGAAGAAGCGCCCGTCCCAGCGCGCGTTTGCTCGAACGACCTCGCCCAGTTTCTCGCGCAGGCGATCGATGTCCGCTGCGGGATCCAGATACCAGATGACGCTGCCGAGAAGCTGGCTCGTCTCGCGTGTCCAGTTCTGAAAGCTCTCTTCCAGAAATTTGGAAACGGGCACCACCAGCCGCCGATCGTCCCAGATGCGGACGACGACGTAGGTCAGCCGAATATCTTCGATCCGGCCCCACTCACCTCCGATGATGACGACGTCGTCCAGGCGGATCGGCTCCGTAAACGCCATCTGGAGTCCGCCGATCAGATTCTTGAGCGCGGGCTGCGCGGCCGCACCGATCGCCAACGCCGCCAAGCCGGCCGAGGCGATCAGCGTGACGCCGATCGTGCGAATGCTGGGGATACTCATCAGCATAAGGCAGAAGGTGATGCCGACGACGACGAACGTCGCCACGCGATGCAGAATCGAGGCACGTGTGCGGCGGCGACGGGCACGTAGATTGTCCTCGACGGTCACATCGGCCTGCGCCTGCACGATGCGCAGGGTTGCGCCAAGCAAGCGTATCGCCAGCCACCCGAGCAGAGCGGGCATGACGAGGCCAAGTATGCGGCGCCAGGCAATCTGGAGCCCTTCAGGCAAATCGAGCGCGGGTGCGACGGCGGAAAGCGCGAACATCACCAGCAACCAGCGGACAGGCGCGCTCAGGCACTCCAGCATCATATCGTCTACAACGGTGGACGTGCGGCGTGCCGTCCGCGTCCCGACGAACATCGCAGTTCGGTGAATCAGCAATGCGCCGACGATCGTGACCGATATGGCGAAAGTGGCGGCGAGCCAGTGCGGCGCGCCGGGGATCAACGTCATCATCAGCGCGCCTTCGCTCTCTGCCACCTAAACGAGCAACGGGAGGAGCGCGCGGCCGTTCCCGGCGAGCGCTCTCAGCCGGTCATTCCTGCGGGCAAAGCACCACGGAACAGGGCGTCAGCGCTTTCCGCCCTTGTGGCGGATGTTCGCTGGCCGTCCACGCCGCCCCTGCACCACCCGATCGCGCCGATGCCCACCGCCCCGCATCGGGAGATGGTTGGCGCCCTCCGCCAGTTCGAACCGCAGCGAGCCGCCGATTGGATCGGCCTCCACCAGCCGCAACGCCAACTTCATGCCGCGGACATAGCGGTCGCCGCTCTCCTCGCCTTCCAGCGCCTGCGCCGCCTCGTCATAGCGGAAGCGTTCGGCGCCAAGCGTTGAGACCGGCACCAGACCGTCACCGCCCAGCCCCTCGACCGTCGCGAAGAAGCCGAAATTCTTGACGCCGGTAATCCGCGTCTCGACCAGTTCGCCCACCTTGGTCGCCATGAAGGCGGCGACATAGCGATCGACCGTCTCGCGCTCCGCCTCCATCGCCCGGCGCTCCGCCGCCGAGATGGATTGACCAACAGCGCTCATGTCCTCTGCGTCAGCCGGTGCCAGCCGCGTCTGCTCGACGGCAGGCTCCAGCTTGTAGGCGCCGACCAGGGATCGATGAACGAGCAGATCCGAATAGCGTCGGATCGGGCTGGTGAAATGCGCATAGCTGCCCAGCGAAAGGCCGAAATGCCCCTGATTGGCCGGGGCATAATAAGCCTGCGTCTGCGATCGCAGAATCTGCTCCATGATCTGCGGCCGGAAATCGACCTCGCCGATCTTCTCGATGATGCGGTTGAAGGTCGCAGGCCGGACCACCTGCCCCAGCGCGAACGACACGCCGAACGTATCCAGATAATCCTTCAGCGCGACCAGCTTCTCTCGGCTCGGCGCTTCATGAACGCGGTACATGACCTGGGCCTTCTTCGCCTCCAGCGCCTTGGCTGCGGCGACGTTGGCGGCGATCATGAAGTCTTCGATCAGGCGGTGCGCGTCTAGCCGCTCGCGCGGGGCAACCGAGAGGATGCGCCCCTTCTCGTCCAGCATCACCCGCCGTTCCGGCAGATCCAGATCCAGCGGTTCGCGCGCGTTCCGCGCCTTGGCGAGCAAGGCCCATGCAGCCCAGAGCGGCTTGAGCGCCGTCGCCAGCAGTTCAGGATCGACGGGGCCGAGAACGACTTCGTCCTCCCCATCGATCGCCGCCTGTGCATCCTCATATGCGATATTGGCCGCGAGCCTGACGATTGCCCGGCTGAACCGCCAGTTCTTCAGCGTGCCGTCGGCGCCGATCGTCAGGTGGCAAGCCAGCGCCGCGCGATCGACACCTTCTTTGAGAGAGCAGATGTCCGCCGACAAAGTCTCGGGCAGCATCGGGACGACACGATCGGGGAAATAGACGCTGTTGCCGCGCCGACGTGCCTCACGGTCCAGATCCGAACCCGGCCGCACATAGAAGCTGACATCCGCGATCGCGACGACAGCGACACATCCGCCCGGATTGCCGGGATCCTCATCCGCGGCGGCCCACACCGCATCGTCATGATCCCGCGCATCGGCGGGGTCGATCGCCACGATCGGCAAGTGGCGGAGATCCTCCCGTCCCTCGCCTAGCGGCTGCCGCGCCATCCGTTCGGCTTCCTGGATCGTGTCTTCGGAGAAGATGTCCGGAATGCCGAATTTGTGGATGGCGATCAGGCTGAAGCTGCGCGGCTCGAACGGCTGGCCTAGGCGCTCGGTAACGCGGGCCATGATCCGGGGCGGCCGCCCGGCCTTTTCCGCCAGCACGAGGTCGCCCGGCCGAGCATCGCCCGCATCCGAAACCTGCAATTCACGTCGCTCGCGCTTGTCGACCGGCTTCAGCCACAGGCGGTCGCCCTCCTGATGCAACACGCCGAGCACCTGTTCCTCGCCGCGCGCCAGCCGCTTCATCGGATGGCCGACCCAGCCTTGTCCGGCTTCTTCCGTGCGCGCGAGCACACGATCGCCAATGCCGAAGGCCGCGCCCTTGCGGCCTTTCTCGATGATGCGAAGCCGGGGTGGCGGCTGATCGGCGTGCCAGCTCTCGGGGACGGCATAAGCCTGCCCGCCGTCGGTCACGTCCACGATCCGCAGCACGGTGACTTTCGGGACGCCGCCCATCTTGTGAAAGGCGCGGCCGGGGGCGCTATCGATCAGCCCCTCGTCGGCCATATCCTTCAGAAGCGCCTTGAGAGTTATCTTCTCCTGCCCATGCAGGCCAAAAGCGCGGGCAATCTCCCGCTTGCCGGCGGGCGTTTCGCTGGAAGCGATGAAATCGAGGATTTGCTGGCGGCTGGGGAGCCCGGGCGTAGGACGGCGCATTGCGACAATATAGGGACGGTCGGCGCCTTTGTCCCCGGCTACGCCATCAACGGAAAATCAGGCCGGCGGCGCAGCTCTTCCAGCTGCTCATTATCCACTTCGCCCAGAACATTCGAAACGAGGAGATAGGACGGGCGATCGGGCAGTTCGATCCGGGTGGCGAACAGAACGAGCTCCGCGAGGCTCCCGCGCATATCCTCGTCCCCTGTCTGGGTCAGGGTGCAGGGCTCATCCCAGTCGGGCGTCGGTATCATAAGCAAGATTTCCTGGTGGGCCCGGAGGGACTCGAACCCCCAACCTAGCCGTTATGAGCGGCCAGCTCTAACCGTTGAGCTACAGGCCCGTTCCGCAGGGCGATAGCGGAGCCTCGTCCATGCTGGCAAGCGTCTCAAGATCGGCGCGCCTGCAAGGTATGAGGCGATGCCGCGAGGGGAAGCGAAAGAACAATCCGATCGTCATGGATCACCAGCCGTCCGCCCGCCTCCTGCGAAAGCCGATCAACGAGGCGCAGAGCGAAGCCCAGGCCAAGTTCGGGCGCGTCGGCATCCTGCAACGGCGGCGGATCGAGCAAGGCGTAAGACGGCCAGCCGGTTAAGCGGCCCGGCCGGGTGACGCTCAGCGCCAGCATCCGCCCGTCCGTCCGGTCGCGACCCAGCCGGGCGACGATCTGCTCGTTCCGCCGACCTAGCGAGACCACGGCGCCTATCAGACGGGCTACCATCCGTTCCACCGCCTGAGGATCGGCGTCCACGGGCGGCAGCGATCGGGCAAGGCGAAACCGGATCTTGAGCCCCCGCGCTTCGGCGAGGGGCCGGAGCGCCGAATCGATGCGTACCAACAAAGCTGCCGTGTCGAGGCCACCATCGCCCGCGGCGGCAACTGCAAGCTCCAGCGTATCGATCGCCGCCACCAAAGCGGCACTGCGACTTGCGACTTCGCTAGCTGCAACGCGGATCTCGCCCGGCGGAAGCGCTTCGGGATCGGCCGCTTCGACGATCGCCTCTAGCGGATCGCGCAGATTGTCGATCGCGGCATCCAGCCGGGATGCATCGATACGGGGAGCAGGCGCAACGAGCGCTGGTAGAACCACCGCAGTCTCATCCGGCCGGGGCGTGCGGGCGACACCCCGATAGCCGATCGTGCGGCCGGCCTGATCATGCTGCGGATCACCCGAAATACGCCATTCGCCGGCATAAGGCCCGCGTTCCACCGTCAATCGGGCGTCGGTGAAATGGGTCCCGCTGCGCCAAGCGCCAGCAACCTGCCCATCCACGCCCTGCGGCGGCTCCGTGCATTGGGCGAGAGCATCCGCGCCATCACGAGCACGCAACGCTCCCATCGCGTCGATTTCGAAGAAGAACCCGCTGATCCGCTGATCGTCGCGACGCGCCTGAAACGCATCTATCCTTGCGAGCAGATCGGCGATCTGGCTGCCGGAAGAGCATTCGCCTTCCTCTCCGCCCCGGCCTTCCGCTTCTTCGCCATCACTCCATGCTTCCACCAGCTCCCGGCCGGTGACGCTGAGAGGAGCGATCACGGCGAGCGGGAGCAAGTCGCCGTAAGCCTCCCGGTCACGCTCCAGATAGGCCAGAAATTCGCGCGGCGATCGCGACAGATCAAGCTGGGCGATGATCCGGCGCCGGTCCTCCGGAGGGACATCGCCCTCCGTCTCGATCAGGCGCGCGACCGCATCCTCCAGCAAAGCCGCGTCGGCGCCCGACGATCGCCCCAGCAGATCGGCAAGGTGAAGCCAGATGCGTACGCGCGGCTTTTCCGCGCTCGCCTTCCAGCTCAGCAATGTCGCTATCGTATCATCGAAGCGCACCTGTTCCCCCATGAGCGCGCATCTGCCCCGGGTTCGATCATATCGCGTGATGATGGGTTAGAGAAGCAAAGTCTTGATTGGAAAATTGCCACCGCGCGCAATATGATTGCCGATTGCTGACTGAAACCGCAAGGAATGCCGTGCCTCCCCGCTATCCGCTCGATCAGATCGACCGAAACATCCTCGCTGCGCTTCAGAATGAAGGACGGATCACCAATGTCGAACTCGCCAGCCGGGTCGGCCTGACTGCGCCGCCCTGTCTGCGCCGAGTGCGTACGCTGGAGGAAGCTGGGGTAATCCGCGGTTATCACGCGCAGCTCGATCCTGCGGCGCTTGGCTTCGGCATCACCGTGTTCGCGATGGTGAGCCTGAAGAGCCAGGCGGAAGCGGATCTGCTTGCATTCGAAGATCATGTCGCGAAGCTTCCCGAAGTGCGGGAATGTCACATGCTGAATGGCGAGATCGATTTCGTGCTGAAGATCGTCGCGCACGATCTTCAGGCATTCCAGTCGTTCCTGACGTCACAACTGACGCCCGCCCCCAATGTAGCCAGCGTCAAGACGTCCCTTACCATCCGCTCGTCAAAGCAGGTCCCCGGAGTGCCCGTCGACATATCGGGCTGACGACAAAGCGAAACGAAAAACGCCGGGCCGATTGCGATCGGCCCGGCGTTCCCGGTCATTCTAGACGTTCAGATCAGGCCGTCGGCGGATGATCGACATAGACGGTCCACAGATCGGCCAGCGACTTGCGAGGGCCGGTCACCTGCGCGAATGCAGCCTTGGCGCCAGCCGCATCACCGGACTTGGCGAGCGCCATGCCGAGCCGGACATTGACGACGTTGGCGTCCACGCCGCCCTTCTGCAGAGCGACCTTGTAGAGGTCAGCCGCCTTCGCCCATTCACCATAACCGAGATAGGCGTCCGCCGTATTCAGCGCGAACTTGCCGGTTGCGGCGGCACGCGCGGACTTTTCGCCGGCAGGCAGCGACGCCTTGTCGGCAGGCACCTTCTGCGCGACGATGCCCTTGATCTCGGTCGCGTTCTTGCCGGAAGCGTTGACCTGACCCGACGCGACGCCGGCATTCAGCACGGCCTGTGCTTCACCTGGGTTACGCAGATAAGTCGCGAGCACGTAGTCCATATAGTCGCGCTCGCCCTTCATCCCGCCGGTGGCGTAAAGCAGGCGATACAGATCGACTTCGGTATCGGGGTCGAGCCTGTTCGTATCGCGATAGATGATGAGCGAATCGCGCCAGTTGCTCTTCGTCGGGTAGGCCGAGACCCACTTCTTCGCGAGTTCTGCCGTCGGTGCAGCCAATGCCGCCTTGGCCGGGCCCTTGGCGCCATAGCCGATGGCGATGCCGCGCTGATACCAGGCCTCGGGCACGGGCTGGTTGGCAGCCTGCTGCTTGTCGACCGTCTGGGTCAACAGCTGGAGGGCAGCCTCATCCTTGCCCTGCTCGTGCATGGCCGAAACCAGGACCGGGACCAGATCGGGATCGGTGCTGCCCGCCTGCTGCGCGGCGAGCAATGCCTGTTCGGCGACCGGATAATTCTTCGCCTGATAGGCGATCTTGCCCTTCACCAGCTGAAGCTGGGACATCGTCTCGGGAGTGGGCTTGCCACTCTCGATCATCATGTCCACAGCCTTGGGCATCAGGGCCTGGTCGTTGCCCTTCTGCGCAACCTGCAGATAAAGCTGGCCCAGAACCATCTTGTCGTCCGGCGTCTTGATCTCAGGCTCGGCAGCGGCGACTGCCGCCTTGGCGGCAGCGAAATCGTTGGCGGCGAGCGCCTT